>Ga0114949_10001357_pt1 | contig 14862 bp, 12 predicted proteins | sample N074metaG_FD_83505 | JGI IMG/M metagenome (GOLD analysis project Ga0114949, IMG submission 83505) | Deep subsurface microbial communities from Kermadec Trench to uncover new lineages of life (NeLLi) - N074 metaG | ecosystem: Environmental > Aquatic > Marine > Ocean trench > Sediment | place... | reverse complement strand
TTCTGTATTGCACTGTTTCCATCTGCGTCAACGGCGGATAGACTGGCTTCTCCGGGGTCCAGCAGTCTTGGGATATCATCCTCATCATCTTCTTCAAAAACATTCGAAAGCGTATCCGCCAGATCAAGAGCATTCAGATTCTTGACCTGGTAATAAAATAACTGTTCTACCTGTTCCTGATTGTCGGCGTCCAGTATCTGGATCCAGCGTGCAACCTCTTCAAACCCCCTGGTTGCTGGAGCAGTCACCAGGATCGAATTGATTCTTGCAATCCCTTTTACCTGGTAGGAGGGTATGGGTCCTTCAATCAAGGTCAATATTTCCGCAAGTTCCGTAGCGACTTCGTCAGCACTGGCGTTGCTGAGGCGATAAAGCTGAATCCCCTGGTTTGCAAACGGATCAGCGTCTATCAATGTAAGAAGCTGATTAACCCGGATCAGTTGGGAGTAGGTGCCACTAATAGCCAGCACGTTTCTACTGGTAAGCTTTATGATTGCGCCCTCTTCAAGCATGGGGCTGAGTACTTCAATCGCTGAGTCCGTTGAAATATAAGTAAGCGGTGTCACCTGCATGACTGTATTGCCCAAGGTGTCGCCGATAGTTTCCGGCGTAACGATTTCAACCGGTAACTCAGTAACTACTCTGTAGGCGGCATAGAAATCTCCTATTTGCTCAAGGGTAATCTGAGCATTACGGGTAAGTAGCCTGATCAGTGGCCAGATGTCGTCCCGACTCAAAGGCCGGTTAGCAGAGGTTCGGATACTCACTCTGTCATCAATACTGGGATCAATGACAATAGATATATCTATCGCATCAGCCAGTTCTTCCAGCACCAAACGCAAATCCGCCTGCTCGTAATTGAGCTCAACAATGTCTTCTCCTTCGGGTGCTATTGGTACCGGGATTTCTTCACGGAACCCGGGGAAATTCAGCGGGTCGCCATCTCGATTGATTTCCTCAATCAGGCGCTGTTGCTCGGCGGAGCTGGTCGAGGCCAGATTAGGCAATGCATTGATTGTATTAGTTGGAACAATACTCACTGTGTTGCTACCCTGGGTCCCACCGGCAACAATAGTTTCCTGCGGCTGGGTTGTGACACAGGTAGATAAACCAGCCGCCAGGCTCAACAGCAACACGGTATTTTTTGTTCGAGTTAAACTCCTTACCATGGATTTTACCTTCAATTCATCCTTCACTTTATTGACTCCACACTTCAAAACTCCACGGCATTCATGCTGAATACCGCCGAAAGCATACTAATAGTGATGCCACCTACCGCGATGGCAAGCAATAGGATCAGCGCCGGTTGCATCGCCGAGACCAGCCTGGTCATCTGATTTCGAACCGAGGAATCAAATGTTGCCGCTGTTTTCAGTAAAATACTTGCGGTGCGCCCGGACTCCTCACCGACAGTTACCAGCTGATGTAATAGGGTGGGAAAACAACGGGTTTTCTCTAAAGAGATCCCCAGCCCTGCGCCACCTCGTACGTCTTCTTCTACCTGTAGTAGGTGTCGGATAATTTCGGTATTCTGCACCACTTCCCTGGACACCCGTAACGCCCTGATCAAAGGGATGCCAGCACCCAGTAGTGAACCTAAGGTTCTGGCAAAAACCGCACAATCCTTAAATAAAATGAGTGTGCCCAACATGGGTAGTGACAGCAAAAACCGGTCTTTTTTCAGTTTTGTTTCTGGGTCCTTATCCAGCGATTTCCAGCCAATAATTACGGCAACAATGAACACAATAAACAGGTAACCATAGCTTTGTAATCCACTGCTCACAGATAACAAAAACTGGGCGGACGGAGGTATCTCGGTTCCAGCGTCCTCAAACATAGTTGCAAATTGCGGCACAACAAACACCAGAAGAAGAGTGACTGACACGATTCCAACAACCAGTAGCACGATGGGATAAATCATCGCGTTGATAATCGCCTGGCGGGTTTTTGCGCTGGTATCCAGGAATTCAGCAAGATCCGGTAACAATTGATGGAGTATTCCACCTTCCTCACCAGCCCTTACAATATTTATGTACATCTTGGAAAACACTTCCGGTCTGAGTTCCATGGCGGCAGCCAGGCTCTTCCCTTCCTTTACTTCCCGGCGCATGCTCACGACAAGATCCTGCATTGGCGGAGATTCAGTTATCCCCTCAAGTAGCCTCAGGGCTTTATCAATGGGAACCCTTGCCTCCACTAATGTACACAGACCGTTAGTGAACTCCAGCAGGTCATTGTGACGAATTTTTTTGTTGCGCCCACGGGAGTCGCCTTGCCTCGCTTGCGAAATTTTTACCGGTATCAGTTTTCGGCTTTGCAGAATCTTGACCGCTTCGCGTTCAGACTCAGCATTTAGCTGCCCCGACTGAACTTTGCCGCTGGTATCGTAAGCCTGGTATTTAAAAAAGAGAGTACTCATATGGCTCTAGTCACCCTTACAACTTCTTCAGGAGTTGTCAGGCCAGCCTTCAGTTTTTCCAGGGCATCCTGCCTCAGTGTCCGCATCCCTTCTGCTATAGCTTGCTCCCTTATGACATTAGCATCCGCATCAGTTGCTATGTGATGTCGAATGGCGTCTGACATAACAAGCAATTCGTAAAGTCCAATGCGACCGCGATAACCTGTACTACCACATCGATCACAACCTTCGCCTCGGTTCACCTTAGGACAAACGTCTTTCTCTATGCCCAGAACCCGAGCTTCGTCGTCGGTTAAATCCACTGTTTTTGAACAATCAGTGCATACCCTACGTACTAACCGTTGTGCTTGAATCGCTAACAGGCTTGAACTAATTAAGTACCCCTCAACTCCCATGTCCTGAAGTCGAGTCACTGCGCCGGCCGCATCGTTGGTATGTAAGGTAGAAAATACAAGGTGTCCTGTTAATGCCGATTCAATGGCTATCTCAGCAGTCTCGTGGTCTCTAATCTCACCTACCATCAAGATGTCTGGGTCCTGCCTGACAAGAGACCTAAGACCGGCGGCAAAACTCAGTCCAATACTTGCATTAGTTTGAATCTGGGTAATGCCCTCCAACTGGTATTCAACGGGATCTTCAATGGTAATTATTTTTTGTTTTTCACTATTGATTTTTTCCAAGGTGGCGTACAACGTTGTGGTTTTGCCGCTTCCAGTAGGTCCTGTTATCAGCACCATCCCGTTTGGCTGGGTGACAATCTCCTCATACTGGCTTAACAAGTCCTCAGGCATGCCGAGCTGTTTAAGTGCCACAGCTGTATCATCTCGGTCGAGTATTCGAAGTACTACCGATTCTCCATGGACACCGGGCAAAGTGGAAACCCGCATATCCAACTGCTTGTTACCAATTTGATAATCAATACGCCCGTCTTGCGGCAAACGTTTTTCGCCAATGTCCAACCTGGCCATCAGCTTAAGACGCGATGTAACAGCGTGGTGAATTTTTACCGGCAAACGATCAATCCGAGTCATGATGCCATCAACCCGGCACCGAATATCCAAATGGGATTCACAAGGCTCGAAATGAATATCACTGGCGTTTAAATCCAGCGCTCTGGCAAACAGGTGGTTAACCAACCTTATTATTGGCGCCTCTGAGGCCAGGTCAGTAAGCTCTTCGTCTTCCTCGAATCCAGAGACAAAAATATCGTCAGTACTTTCAATTTCAGGTGACAGCTCTGCTCGCCAATGTCGCATCAGACGTTTGATCTCATCGGCACTGCCCAAGGTAAATTTCACCTTGTCAGCAAGGATGAAACGAATCTTTGCCCGCAGTTCTATGTCTGGAACATCTTGACAAACCAGGGTCCCTGAATTTGCGAAATCCAAAGCCGGCGCTATTTCCTGAGCCTCTAACAACTCATTAAATACCGGCATTGTTATTGCAATATGTGGCATGTGTTACCTTGTCTGAGTGGCTGTAGTTAACAACCCTTCTCTTCGCGCAAAACCGACTGCGGTAATAGATCCGCTGTATTGGTTCCTAGTTTGATCAAGGCTGAATTCCGTTACCCATAATCGCGGTGTCGCCTCAGTCAGCATTTGTAGAAATGAGATTGCATTGGCCTGATCCGTGGTTCGAAAAGACATCTCCTGTTCGATCAATATCCATTCTTCAGCGTCAAGACGATCGGCAAGCCTGGTTGAAACAACACTCATCTGACTATCACGGGCATACTGCGTTAACGCTCTTTGAATATTGGCTTCGATTATCGGAACGGTGTCACCACTGAACACTTGGGTTGCAAAATTCTGCAACACAAGTTCAATTTCTGTTCTTCTATCTCGCCAGGTAATTGTTTCATCAAACAGTCGTCGTTCACGTTCAATGGCAAGATTTATACCTTCAATTGTGTTGTTACGATCTTGATAAAGCGCGCTGATTGCCGGACCTAAGCTGGAAATAACAAACACTACTGCCACAATGCCGGCCAGTATCAGTATGTTTTTTTCTCGCTTGCTAATCTGCATTGTTAATCAAGCCTTAGCTATCCGGAAAGTAACGAACCATGTAACCTTCAAAATTAACCGTGCTCAGTCGAAGGTCTATGTAATAACGACTGTTGTTGGTGGCGCGGGAAAATATTACTTCGGTAAACAGCGGATGCTGCTCAAGGCGCTGTAGTATTGCTTGAGGGTCTTCGCTTTCCCCTTCTATCTGAATCAATCCTTGGGACAGCTCCAATGACGTCAGCTGGTCGGGGCTTAACACATTCTGCAGGGTAAACATGGCTTGACGTACATCTTGTTGAGGAAAGTCATTTATCAGGCCCCACTCACGTTCGAAATCTTGCACCACAGTTCGGTCTTCTCTGGCGCTTTGGCTCAGGACTCGCTGCGAATCCAAATTACTTTCCAGGCGGCGCTTTTCAAACGACTGAGCCAGAAACGGTAATGTGCTAATAAATACCACTATCGCCATGGCGACTACACCAAGTATTAGTCGTTTACCTTTTTCAAGCTGTCGTTTGGCATGTAACGCACTGCCGGGGAAAAAATAGTATTCACGGCTTGCGCTTTCTATAGTTGCACTTTGCTGATAAAAATCCCTTGCATTTTCGCTCGATAATTCCGTTCGTCCCTCTGCCGGCCCAATGGACTGTTGCCATTGTTTCGAAAAAATTTCCTGATCAAGGTCACTCTTGTCTATTTGAAGCCATTTTGTCAGTGCACCGTTATCCATAACCACTGCCGTCATTGTCCCGTTATCTGATTCAACCAGATTCAGGTTTCCTAATTCGTTTGCCAGGGCAAGAGGCCGGGGCATTACCGATGTGAGGAACATTTGATTGCTGGCAAATGCCTGGAATAAGTTCTCAAGTCGACTCTCGGTAATCCAAAGTGCGATATCTGCTTGGCCAGTCTCACTATCAGAAGGATAGACTGCCAACACTAGTTTTTCATTGAAGCTTGGTAATAGGGAATCGGCCTGAAGCTGCAATGCCGACATCAGGGCTTCCTTGTTAAGTCCCGGCATAGTTACTGTGGTTGCAGCGAATTCAACCGGGGGTAGCAATAATAGAATGGAAGATTCACCAGACTCATTAGTCAATGTTTGAGCGCAGGCCCTGGCGAGATTTTCCTCAGCCAGTCCGTCCTCCTTGTCCAATGACACCTGCTGACCGGATTCCAGGTTCACCACCCGATCATTAAAGACCAACAAAGTTACATCAATCTGCTTTAATAACTCACGTTTAGATCCACCATCGAAGGCGGCACGTATACCCAGCGCAAGCCGATTTTTGAGCGTGTCTCGCCACTGGTTTAGATTAATTGCGATGGATGCCATGATTGTTGATTTTTCTGACCTGGTAATTAGGGAAACAGTTCTAACTTTCAATTCATTTTTCTTTGCCGAACTCAGCCATTATTTTTGTCTGCTATTTCCGGTTTCCGACAGCTAAGTTTTTGAAACTTTTATTAATTCTCTTCCTAAGTCTGTTATATCGGCAAAATAGTTTGATCCATCAAACCTACCTAGGAATTGGTTTCCAAGTGGTGTTCAAAAGTGTGCAGCAAGTCGCAATTTGATGGGAAATCTGGCAGGAGAAAGGGGTTTTTTGAGGGGGGAATTGGGCAAAAAAAACCAGCCCGATTACATTGGGGCTGGCGGTTTTTTTTAAGACAAAAGCTGGGGAAAATTACTAACCCTCGGTAGCCAAAGCCTGTCTCTCTTTTTCTATAAGAAATTCAACAACATTCAGCATTTCTTCCTGGGTAGGAACAGACCCTCCGGTTGAAATCACGTACTTGCCATTGACTATCATATTGGGTGTGCTGCGTATCTGGTAATCTTGCATGCGTCGGTCACCCTGATTCACTTTGGTTCGTACTCCAAAAGAATTAAACGCCTTGGAATAATCATCTTCGCTGATGCCGTGTTTGGCGAAAAGCGCCCCAATTTGACGTTCGGTTTGCAATCGATCGCCTTCAAGATTGATCGCATTGAATGCCGATTCATGCATCACATCAACTATATCGAGGGCTTCAGCGGTGTAATACATCTGGGAATGGATTTTCATTAACGAATTCCATTGAGCAGGGAATAGGACAAATTCAACATCACTATCCAACTTAGAGACCCAGTCTTGTAGCAGCGGCTCAAAACGAAAACAATGGGTACAGCCATACCAGAATGCCTCAACAACCTCTATTTTCGATGCATCACCGGTTCGTACTGGAGAATTAAGCTCGATATAGTGAGTACCCGCAAGGTATCTTTCTGGTTGTCCGTATGCAGAAAATGCCAACGGCATGAAAATAAGAATTACAAGAAACTGCTTGATCAGTTTGTTCATTGATAAGCTCCGTTTTGGCTGGTTATTAGTTTATGTTCCAATTCTGTTAATTCGGACATTATCACAGGGTTCAGGCCCAGGCTATACCCTGTGTCACACTGTTAATACCACTCATCTTACTTATCGCCGGACTAATTTAAGCCAGCAACATAGTTGGCCAAGGCCTCTAACTCTTTATCAGTCAGCCTTTCCACCACAATCCGCATCATGCCATTCATATCATTGTCTCGTTCACCGGAACGAAAGGCTTTAAGCTGGGTTAATGTGTAAATACTGTGCTGACCGCTAAGTGCAGGAAAACCTGCCGGGCCATTACCTCGTCCAGTTGGTGAGTGGCACGCGGTACACGCGGCAACAGTAATTTCCTTATTCCCAGCACGATAAATTGTTTCTCCCAGCTCAATTGATTCAGGTTCTGCAGCGGAAATTTCAACCTGCTGTGAGGCATAATAGGCGGCTATATCCTGCATATCCTGCTCGGAGAGTGCGCCTACCATTGCTGACATGGTGATATTTTCCCTTGCACCTGACTTATAATCTGCCAGTTGCTTGAGAATATAATTTGCATTCTGGCCAGCCAATTTGGGATTTTCAGGAATTTGGCTGTTGCCCCCAACTCCGTGACAAGTAGCACAAAGCGCGACTTTAGCCTCGCCAGCAGCTGCATCTCCCTGAGCACTGGCAGTTTGTGCAATACCCAGACTTGCAATCCCGAAAACAACAAATTGCAAAAAGGATAACAAATTGGTTATTTTCTTCATTACTAATTCCAGGATATCTATGACTCAAGAAAAATTGCTATCGCACTATTTTGCGGTCGCGGATTATAACTTAACGAACCTCTGATTAATACTGTGGTCCCTCCTGCACAGTGGCCGCGGTATTGGTCAGAGGATCCGAATTTCCTATTTTGGCTCTATCAATTAAGACCATTAATTACTGATTTGGTAAGATTCGCTCCCCTTAGATGAGATCCTGTAACTGAAACCAGATGTAAAACATGAATTTTCGAAATGCACAATTTACCGTAAGTGCCGCCGAACTTGCCGGTTGCCCCACTGACAGTTTGGCCGAAGTTGCCTTTGCCGGACGCTCTAATGCTGGAAAATCCAGCGCCATAAATGCGCTTACCAAAATAAATCGCCTGGCGCGTACCAGTAAAACTCCCGGGCGCACCCAGCTGATCAATTTTTTTGGCCTTGAGACGGGCTATTACCTGGTGGATCTTCCGGGTTATGGCTTCGCTAAGGTGCCTCTTTCAGTTAAGAACAAATGGCAGAAGGAACTGGAAAACTACCTGCGTCGGCGTGAATCTTTAACTGGACTGGTGCTACTTAGCGATATCAGACACCCATTAAAGGAGTTTGACCGCATGATGATTGAGTGGGCAGTACAGTCCGAGCTTCCTCTACACCTTTTGCTGACCAAGGCTGACAAGCTTAAGCGTGGCGCTGCTCAGAACACCTTTCTTGCAGTACAAAAGGAGTTGAAGGCCCAAGCAGAAATCTCGGTTCAATTGTTTTCAGTAAATCAGGAGCAGACTGTTGAAGCCTTAAGAAATAAGCTGGAAGGCTGGTTGGCTCAAACTGCATAAGCGCAAAAGCTGTCATCCCTAGTGGGCTTCGTCCCAGTTATCACCCACCCCAACATCCACCACCAGGGGAACATTCAATGCAGCGGCGCTCGACATACGAAACTTCACACCCTCTGCCAGTAGCTCCACATCTTTGACAGACACTTCAAAAATCAATTCGTCGTGAACCTGCATCAACATCTTCGCATCAATTTCGCCTACTCCAAGCCAGTGATCAATATCGATCATCGCTCGCTTGATGATATCTGCCGCTGTTCCCTGCATCGGCGCATTGATCGCTGTTCGTTGAGCGGCCTTTCTTAGCATCGCATTTCCGGCTCGAATGTCCGGCAGATAAAGCCTTCGTCCAAACAAGGTCTCAACGTATCCCTGCTCATCCGCAAGCGCCTGGGTTTGATCCATGTAAGCTCGCACACCCGGATATTTTTCGAAATAAAGATCTACATACTCCTGTGCTTCGTGGCGTCCAATGCCTAACTGGTTGGCCAGGCCAAACGCTGACATGCCGTATATCAGACCAAAGTTAATTGCTTTCGCACTACGTCGCTGTTCGGTGGTCACGGCGTCAAGATCAACACCAAAAACTTCGGCCGCGGTGGCTTTATGTACGTCCAGAGCGTCAGTAAATGCACTGACCAGACTGGAATCCCCGGACAAATGCGCCATTATTCGCAACTCCACCTGGGAGTAGTCCGCTGCCAGTAGTTTGTACCCGGGCTCGCATACAAATGCCTTACGTACTCTCCTACCTTCGGCTGTACGGATTGGGATATTTTGCAGATTTGGTTCAGTTGAAGACAACCTGCCTGTTGCTGCCACTGCTTGCTGGTAGTTAGTGTGAATCCGCTTTGTTTCGGAGTTAATTTCCAGGGGCAACTTGTCGGTGTATGTTGACTTCAGCTTACTGAGACTTCGATGCTGCAGAACTAGCCTGGGCAACTCAAACTCAAGCGCCAGCTCCTGTAATACCGGCTCTGCAGTTGAGGGTTGTCCGGTTTTGGTTTTTTTCAAAATTGGTAACTGCAATTTTTCATAAAAAATGCTTTGTAATTGTTTTGGCGAGCCCAGGTTAAACTGCTCACCGGCTAGTGCATAAACTGCCTCTTCAATTTCTCCGAGCCGGATACCAAGCTCGTTGCTTTGTTCGTTGAGCACTTTGGCATCAACTTTTACTCCAACTCTTTCCATTTTTTGCAGCACGGAAATCAGTGGAAGTTCGTAATAGTTATACAGCCCTCGCAGTTGGCCTGTGTCAGTCAACTTTTGTTCGAGCAAAAGTCCCAATCTCAAAATCAGGTCAGACCTTTCCGCCGAATATTTTGTTGCCTGCTCGATATCCAGCTCATGAAATGATATTTTCCCCCGACCCTTACCTAATAAGCTCTCAAGTTCAACCGGTTCCAACTCCAGGTAGTGCCTGGCCATATCCGCAACCCGATGCTTAATTGCAACTGAGTTCAATACGTAGGAAGCAAGAAGCACATCGCATTTGAATGGTGCAAGGTCAATGTTTTTGTTTCTGAGAAGGTGGCTTACCAGTTTAAGGTCATAGCCGACCTTGATATGTTTTTTACTTTCCAGCAAAGGACGTAGTTTATCAAGTACCAGTGATTCTGACAGTTGATCCGGGCAATCTTGGTATTCATGGCTTAAAGGAATATAACTGGCTTGCCCAGCTTCTCCACACACGGCGATCCCAATTAACCCGGACTCCATGAAATGCTCGGTATCGTGCTCGAGTAAAATTGAAAACCTTTCCTTTGTGGTCAATTCTTCAATGACTCTGTCCAATTCCTGTGCAGAGACAATAGATTGATAATCAATCTTCTGCGGAAAAATTGCCTGCTGCAATGCGGCTTTTTCAGTGGGATCTTTCTCCTGCTTAGAGGCGTAGTCTCCTTGTATACCTTTATTTTCCAGCTCGTTAATCCATGTTTTGAATTCCAGTTCAGTAAATAGCTTATGCAGGGTCTGGCTGTCTTCATCAGCATGAATCAGGAACTCGATGTTGAAATCCAGCTCAACATCAAGCTTGATGGTAGCCAGTTCATAGGAAAGCCTGAGCAGATCGATATTTTCCCGCAGCCGTTCGCCAATTTTTCCGGAAATTTCCTCCGCATGGGCAATTACACCATTCATGGTGTCGTAGTCCGTTAGCCATTTAACCGCGGTTTTTGGTCCAACACTGGGAACGCCAGGAATATTGTCGGATTTGTCTCCAACCAGCGCGAGATAGTCGATTATTTGTGCCGGTGATATACCAAATTTATTCTTGACCCCTACCTCATCAAGCACCTCGTTTGTCATGGTGTTCATCAGGGTCACGTGTTTGGTAACCAGCTGGGCTAAATCCTTGTCGCCAGTGGAAATCAATGTTTCAACCCCGGCTTTGCTGGCCTGATCAGCCAAGGTGCCAATCACGTCGTCTGCCTCAACCCCTTCCACTACCAGAAGTGGTAAGCCCATGGCCCTGACTATTTCATGGATCGGCTCGATCTGACATCTAAGCTCATCCGGCATGGGCGGGCGGTGTGCCTTGTACTCTGAATAGATTTCATTTCTAAAGGTTTTGCCCTTGGCGTCAAATACGATGGCAATCCTACTGTGCGGATAACCTTTGATCAGACTGCGGATCATATTGATGACGCCTTTCACCGCCCCCGTTGGAGCACCGCGCGAATTGACCAATGGAGGCAAGGCATGAAAGGCTCGAAATAAATAGGAAGAACCGTCAACCAGAATCAATGGACTGGGGCTATTAGTCATGAACAGTTCCTTGCTCAAAAACAGTGAATAAAGTCATTGATCAGATTCTCCATCAGCTGTTCATACCCTTCTGTTTCCGTAAGCTTCTTGCCTAACAGGTCCAACTGAACCATATTGATTTTGTAACCAGATAACATGGTATTAATTGTAGCGCGGCTGGCGCTTTCATCTATAAATAGACAGACCGGTTGAATTTCAATAAGGGCCTTTCTAACGTTTAAAATCTGCCTTATCCCCGGTTGTATTTCAGGATCGTTAACCAGCACCAATCGGTGACCCAAGCCAAATTGGGTTTCAAAGTAACTGAAGGCGTTGTGGTATACCAGGTAAGGTTCTAGCTCAATAGACTGAATAGACTGCTGCCACTGGCTTTCCAGATCAATTAGAGAGTTGTTAAAACGATTGAAGTTGTCCGCAAACTCCGAGGCCTGAGTGCTATCTATGACCGCGAGTTGATCACGAATAGCCGCTGCCATGGCAATTGCATTGTCGGTATTCAACCAGATATGAGGATCAAAACGTGGAATATCCGTTCCGTCTTTAATCCCCTCTCCTGGAATCAATGAAAGCCTTTCGAGAGATTCCAGGTTGAGCATTTTCAAAATGTTTTTTTTCGCTTCAAGTTGCTCCATGATCGAGTCAAGCTGGGTCTCCAACTCCTCACCTACATAGATGATAAGGTCAGCCGCTTCAATGGCAACTCTGTCCGCTGGTGACAGTGTGTAGTGGTGGGGAGAACTGCCAGCTGGCATCAATGTCGCAACCGTGCCGGCATCCCCGATAATCGCTTCGGCAATGAGCTGCAGTGGTTTTATGGTAACCAGAACATTTACTTCCGCCGCCTTGTTGGGGGCTGCAACCAGGGCCGCAAAAATGCATAGAAAGCTTCTAATCATGCCTGTCACCTAGCGAACTGATTATTTAAAAGGGGTGTTATGATATACCATTGTGTAACTTGATTACCCTATCCGAAATACGACAATAAATGGGATCGGTCAACGGGTCGAACGGTTATCAAAATAATCTGAAGCTTCTAAGGAAATAGAACGACAGAACATGCCCAACCCCACTGCCAATGAAAATACCCTGTTATCTGCCAACCACATTAGTATTAGGTTTCAAGATCGACAAATATTAAACGATGTTGATTTACAGATTGACCATGGCCGGATAGTGACACTAATTGGTCCCAATGGGGCTGGGAAAACAACCCTGGTGCGGATTATTCTTGGCTTGTTAAGTGCAGACTCCGGTGATATCTGGCGGGCGCCTGAGCTGAAAATTGGCTATATGCCACAACGCCTTCAAATCGAATCCACAATGCCGGTGACGGTGAAACGCTTTCTCAAGCTTACCGGCGTAACTGATCCTGTTGCTATTCAGACCCTACTTGAGGAGCTACGTATCACTCATCTGAGTGAACAACAAATGTGCGATGTGTCAGGAGGCGAGCTACAGCGGGTCTTGTTGTGCCGAGCCCTGCTTCGAAAACCTGGATTATTGATCCTGGATGAACCAGCCCAAGGGGTAGATGTCAGCGGGCAGGCCGAGCTCTATCAGCTGATAAGCAAGATGGCAGAGCAACACGACTGCGGAATTCTGATGATTTCACACGACCTGCACCTTGTAATGTCCGCAACCGATGAGGTTGTATGCCTCAATCACCATATCTGTTGTCATGGTAAACCTGAGCATGTCAGCAACGACCCCGCTTTTCTTTCCCTGTTTGGTACAACCGCCGCAGAAAACATTGCGGTCTATACACACGATCACAATCATTCTCATGACCTTACTGGAAATGTAGTAAACGAGGGCAAGAAAAACAGTGGCTGATTTCATTCTCTATGCTCTCATAGCCGGCCTGAGCCTGGCGGTGGTTGCCGGTCCGCTTGGTTCATTTGTGGTATGGCGCCGGATGTCTTATTTTGGTGACACGTTGGCACATTCTGCTCTACTTGGAATTGCGCTTGGAATATTGCTGGGTATTAATTTGCAGCTGAGCATTGTGGTTATTTGTCTGGCAAGTGCGGCATTGTTGATTTTTCTTGATCAGCAGAAAACCGTGGCTATTGACACGCTGTTAGGAATTCTGGCTCATAGCACACTTGCGATTGGCGTGGTGGTACTCGCCGTTTCAAATACGGCGCAGATAAATCTTGAAGCCTATCTGTTTGGAGAATTACTCACTATTGCGACAGTAGACCTGCTGTGGGTTGTATTGTCTAGTGTGTTGGCGCTGGTAGTTCTTATTGTGTTCTGGAACCAGCTTTTATCGATTACTGTCCATGAAGAGCTGGCAGAAATAGAAGGCGTGAAAGTAAAAAAACTAAAGTATTTACTCGTCGTTTTAATGGCGCTAATAACGGCAGTTTCAATGAAAATTGTCGGTGTCCTTTTGATCACTTCTTTACTGATCATTCCACCGGCTGCAGCGAGACAAATTTCGAAATCACCTGAACAAATGGCAATCTTGGCCAGTCTTTTAGGGAGTTTTTCAGTGATAGTAGGACTTTTTGTGGCATTCCAGGCAGACACTCCTGTTGGGCCGTCAATAGTGGTCGTTGCCACCGCCACTTTTTTCACTCTGTATTTTTTCCCTAAGACCAATCCGCTTAAACGGTGAAAATTGATTGTTTATTCTATCGATCCGTCTATTTGCCTGACGGCAAAATAGGCCCTGGTTAAACTTTCTCGGGAATGGGGCTCGCGCATCACGCTGAAATAGCCGCCTTCAGGATTTACTATCGCTATATATCCGCTGTGCTGTACCTGGTAATTCTCGGCATCATGGTTTCCGTCATGCTCCGGCACCTTACTAAAGGCAATGTAAAGCTCCTTAGCAAGCGTAGTAATCACCTCATGCTCACCTGTCAAACCGACGAACTCTTGGTGATACCGCTGCACATAATTCGCCATGGCTTCTACCGTGTCACGTTGGGGATCGACACTGACCATGATCACCCTGGTGTCATCAGCATAATCCGTGTTTTCCAGATCGTTGTAGAAAAGTTTCAAAGCATTCATGGTCAACGGACAGACATCCGGACAAGAAGTGAAACCAAAAAATAATAGATTCCACTTGCCAGCTAAATCCTGTTTAGAAAAACTATTCCCATTATGGTCCGTTAACTGGAAATCACTTAGAGCTGGCTGATCCGGTAGTATTGCAACCCCCATCTCAGATAACTCATCACTAGTGGGGACAGTTGAATTTCGTACCAAGAAAATACCGACAATTACTGCCAGCAACAGAATATCAAAAACCGCGAAGGCTGTTAACGCTCGTTTTCGTTTACTCATGGCCAAAAGGTTTCAGCCCCTGATTAAAAAATATAATGGTCGGAAAGCAGGGCGACGAATAACAACGCCAGGTAAATAATGGAGTATTTGAATGTTTCCATCGCAGTTTTTGGTCTGGGCCGGAACATCAATAAAAGTGACCAGACGAGAAAGTTAGCGCCTAGTATCAGTGCGGCAGCCAGGTAAAGCGGCCCACTCATGCCTGCCAGATAGGGAAAAACGCTAACTACTACCAAAATTACGGTGTAAGCAATGATATGCACCTTGGTTACAAACTCACCATGGGTAACCGGTAACATGGGAATCCCTGTCTTGGCATATTCTTCTTTTCGATGAATCGCCAATGCCCAGAAATGCGGTGGCGTCCAGGCAAATATGATCAACACCAGAATCAAAGCGCCTGGCTCAATAGTTCCTGTCACTGCA
>Ga0114949_10001356_pt1 | contig 14864 bp, 12 predicted proteins | sample N074metaG_FD_83505 | JGI IMG/M metagenome (GOLD analysis project Ga0114949, IMG submission 83505) | Deep subsurface microbial communities from Kermadec Trench to uncover new lineages of life (NeLLi) - N074 metaG | ecosystem: Environmental > Aquatic > Marine > Ocean trench > Sediment | place... | reverse complement strand
TGTTGTGATTTATAGAATAGAATTTATTATTGTTGTATACAATGCCTGAAGAAACAAGCACTTCAAGTTCTTCAAATACGGAGTGTTTAGTATCACCATTCGTATTTGAGCAAATATATATTTCTTCTTTTGTTAAAGGATAACTGAAAATATCATAATAAGCCATAGTTCTAATAATACTTTTGGTGAGTGTGCCGATCTCGCTGCTCTGAATATCTTTATGTACTGATTTCAATATTTCACTTAGCTTAATCTAAATTGGGATTATAATATATAACTAAAAATATGTTAATACGATGCGATAAATAAAGGTGCTCAAATATAGTTAGCTTTTAGGATTAAAATCTGTAAAACAGGTTACTGTAATTGTGTTTTCTCAGGCGGGTTTTGATTATTATTAAGTCAGCGATATTTAAAAAATTATTTACTTTTATACTCTAAACATAACTTCTTCCGAAAGGCAGATTACAATGGGATGAGATAGGGGTAACTATTAGTTTGAGAAACATCTTGCATTTTATTTGGAAACAATTGCTTCAACTTCGTCTACAGTTTTTGGAATCGGTTTCCCGAGAATACGATAACCATCTTCAGTTACTAATATATCATCTTCTATTCTTATTCCACCAAAATCACGGTAATCATCTACTCTGTCATAATTAATAAATTCGGGAAATTTATTACCGCCTTTCCACTGATCAATAAGTGCCGGAATAAAATAAATTCCCGGTTCAATTGTAAAAATATTTCCAACACTTAATGATTTTGCCAATCTTAAATATGCTAATCCAAATTGATCACTCCTTGATACTTCATCATTATATCCAACAAAATCTTCACCAAGCCCTTCTAAGTCGTGAACATCAAGTCCCAACATATGTCCTAAGCCATGCGGAAAAAAAAGAGCATGTGCACCTTGCTGAACTGCTTCATCAACACTACCATGCATTAAACCTAGATTAGATAAACCTTCTACTAAAGTTTTAGCTGCAAGTAAATGAAGGTCTTTATTCATCACCCCCGGCTTTACAGCACTTATTGCGGATGTTTCTGCATTTAAAACAACCTCGTAAATTTCCTTTTGTTTTTGTGTAAACTTTCCATTCGCGGGGATTGTCCGCGTTATATCGCTTGCATAATGCAGATTAGTTTCGGCACCTGAATCGTTAACCACTAAACTTCCTTCCAAAATATCATTGCCATGAAAATGATTATGCAATATTTGTCCGTTAATGGAAACTATTGGTCTAAAAGATAATCCGGCTCCGAGTGATAATGCAATTCCTTCTATCATGCCAGCAATTTTCTTTTCACTTAATCCGGGTTTTATCATCTTCATTGCTGCCGTATGCATTCTAAAGGCAATATCAACAGCTTTGTCTATTTCACCAATTTCCTCTTTAGATTTTATTGACCTCTGCGAAATAACAGCTTTTATAAGGTATGAAGAGGTATAATCATTTACCCTTTGGGTGTTTAGACCCAATAAGTTGCTCGCAAGAAAAATATTTTCACTCCTGTACTGAGGAAGAAAATGAATCTTTCTTTGTGTTTTAATAAATTCAGCTAAAACATCACATAGTTTATCAAAGTTTTCTTGTTTGTCTATGCCCGTTTTTTCGGCAATTTGTTTTAAGGATGGCTGCGGTCCCATCCATACTATATCATCCAGTGTGAATTCAGTGCCAAATAATGTTGTTGTATTCGAATCAACATCAATTAGAGCAGCCAGTCCAGGTCGATTTAGCCCAAAGTAATATAGAAAAGTGCTGTCCTGTCTGAAAGCATAAGTATTTCCTAAATAATTTGCAGGACTATCATTATTTCCAAGAAATAATATTAATCCGGTATCGAACTTATATTTTAAATCTCTTCTTCTTTCAATATATGTTTGCTGGTCAAACATGTTATTTCCCTCCGGAGTATAATAGTTTATTTATTGTAAAGCAGATGTAAACAAAATAAATACTAACGTAACCACTCTGAAATTATATATTTATAATTCAGAATTCCATTATTGTTAAAAATATTTTTATTTATAATTATAAAATATAATCCATTCTTTGGCTTATCTTTTGAGGTGAATAATTGGTTAAGTGGATTCGAATAACTAATATCCACATTTAAAATTATTTCTTTTTAAATTATTACACATATTACAACTGATAAGCTGTAATTTTGATTTATTTTGGACATATGAAGTACAAAAGCATAGCAATTTTATTTTCAATTTTAGTCTCTTTCTCAGGGTATTGTCAGGTAAAAGCCGGAGACGAAATAAACGCATTTTCCAGGGCTTGGGTGTTCAGTTTGGAAGGGGGAGCAACATTTAGTAATACAGATTATCAACGATCGAAACCAGCCGCAGCAGTCCGTGGTTCGATAGAATACTACTTTAAAAAAATCAACAATAATGTTTTTGCTCTAAAATTAAACTTGGGTATGCTAAATGTTTCCGGTGAAGATGAGAGAGAATCAGTGAATACAAAGGATGGTGTAATAAATATTCCCTCACCTTTCATAACAGATGTATACTCGATTGGTTTCGCATTATCTTATTCTTATTCTTTTGAAAACAAGTACTTTCCCTATGTTCAGCTGGGAATTTTCACAATGTGGTACAGTCCTAAAGATGAAAATGGAAATATATTAATTAATAATTCAAAGGGATTATATAAATCTTCTACACCAGCTTATGAGGTTGGGTTGGGAGTAAAGTATTTACTAACTGACATTATAAGTTTAAACATCTCTGGCGGGATTCACCTCCCATCAACTGATTATCTGGATGATATATCAACAGGTATTGGACTCGATTCATATTATACTCTAATGTTTGGTGTTTCCATCTCGCCTTTCCTTCCAAGTGATGAAGACAAGGATGGGATCCTTGATGAGTTTGATGCATGCCCGCAAGATCCTGAAGACTTTGACGGTTTCCAGGACGAAGATGGGTGCCCCGATTATGATAATGATCAGGATGGTATACCGGATTTACAGGATGCTTGTCCAAATAGTGCTGAAGATTTTGATGGGTTTGCTGATTCTGACGGTTGTCCTGATCCTGATAATGATTTGGATGGAGTTTTGGATATAAATGATAACTGTCCAGATCAGGCAGAAGATATTGATGGGTATCTTGACGATGATGGCTGCCCTGATTATGATAATGATCAAGATGGTATTCCTGATTCAACAGATGGCTGCCCGAATCAGCCTGAAACCTTTAATGGATTTGAAGATGAAGATGGGTGTCCGGATCAGATTCAAATTGTTTCTGTAAATGAAATTATAATATTTGGCAGAGACCTTTTCTATGATAATACTGCAACCATTAAACCAGAGGGTATTGGTAAATTGAACGAAGTATTGGAAATAATAGTAAGTGAACCCGACTCAAGGTGGCGAATTGAAGGTCATATGGATAGTCAGGGTGCAGAACAATATATAAGAAATATGTCTTCAGACCGTGCCGAAGCTGTACTCCGATTCTTTATCTTCAAGGGAATTTCGGGCAGTAGATTTACAATTTATGGAATGGGTGATGATTTTCCAATTGGGGATAATACAACACAAGATGGCAGGCAAAAGAACAGGAGAGTTGAAATAATTAGAGAGTAAATTATAAAATATCGGCCAGTTCTGAACACATCCAGCAAGTATTTATAGATTATCATCTGTTTGTTGCTGCTTGTGGAAAGATTTATGGTTCTATGTCGAATATAGTAGGTAGTCATATTTAAGTTTGCCAGCAATAAAATAAACTATATTGATAAAGTTGTTATTATTTCTAAATCCTCTTGCTCTTCTTTTAGCCAATTGGATTTTAGCATTAATGCTTTAATACACCATTAGAGATTTTAGCCTTGATGTAGTTAATAACTCCAGTCCAATGACTGTTAATAGTATTAACAAACTTCTTAAAGTGTACGATAGCAGCATTTTCAACTAAATCGCACCAATAAGCAAGAAAAGAAACAGCTTCCTCATAGTCAGAAAAATTCCAAAAATCATTAAAGAGTTCTTTAAGACGATAAGCTTCCCCAAGTTTAGGATAAAGTTCAATTAGTTCTTCTCTTTGTTTTTTCTTTGTTTCGGAAGGATGTTTATTGCTTTTTAAGAAAGTATACTTATGACCTTTAATCTGTTCATGTTCTCGTCTTTCGTCTTTTCTTACTTTGTCCATTGCTTCATTAAGGAGTTTAACAATATGAAAGCGGTCAAACGTAATCTCGGTATTTGGAAAATTATTGCTAACATTGGTATAAAAGCTGGAGACATATCAATTCTTAATTGTTTGATCTGGTCGGGTGAAACCTCTTTTTTCTCAAAGTGTTCCTTAAGTTTATCAATTGTTTTTTCATTTTTATCTTCAGTTACAAAAAGCACTCTTCTTTCCTGAAGGTCAACAGCAACAGTTACATAATCATATCCCTTTTTTGGGAGATGTTTCATCTATACCGATAGCAGTTACTGTGGATTGTTCGTGTCTTGGCTTAATGCAAGGTTTATTCAATGATTAAAGATTGTCCATATGCGTTTGGGATATACGTTTAACATATCAGCCGCTTTGTTGACGGGCATTTCGTTATCCATAAACAAAATAGACCCGATTTTTTTCACATCAAAAACCCTAATATTGTAAAATTAAATAATCAATTATTATTACAATTAGATTATATTTTACAAGTAATATTTACCTTTTTTATAAAGAAAGTCTTAAAGACTCCTCAAAAGTAATATAACTCCTTTGGCACAAATATTTCTATATTTGATAGTCAATACGATCACAATTTTTAATTAGTATTTAATGAATATTTCGTTTCATAGTTCAAATTCAATTTCACTTATACCAGGTAGGGAAATACGGGTGAATATAGGCTGTCCAAAAACTATTGGGCAATCCGGGCTTTTTGATAAAGGAATAAGTCTTTCAGAAAAAAGACAACTAAAGGGAATGATTAAAACTTTTTTTGGAATGGCTTACTTTGTTACGTTAGTTTACTTTCTTTTTGTGCTGCTTTCATAATTCCCCCCACCAAAAAGAATTCCGCTCTTTTTATTAATCCGAAATAACTCCAATTTCTCTTATAACTTTTGCTGGTACTCCGGCAACGATCGTATTGGATGGAACATCTTTCGTAACAACTGCGCCTGCGCCTACAATTGCATTTTCACCCACGGTTACGCCACACATAATAGTAGATGATGAACCAATAGATGCACCTATTTTTATAAATGTCTTTTCTACAGCCCAATCTGTTTCTGTTTGCATACCGCCATCAGCATTTACCGAGCGCGGATTCTTGTCATTTATAAAAGTTACGTTGTGCCCAATAAAAACATTATCCTCTATATGAACGCCTTCGCAAATAAAAGTATGCGAGGATATTTTGCAGTTCTTTCCAATTGTTGCGTTCTTTTGAATCTCAACAAAAGTACCAATTTTGGTGTTATCATCTATTGAACATCCGTAAAGATTTACAAAATCAAATATCTTAACATCTTTACCAAGCTTAACATTGTTAATATTTTTCTTTTCCATATTTTATGCTAATATGCTGGAATTTAATTCAACAATTTCCCCTTTATTTTTGATAGATATATCACTGGCTTCTAATATTCTTATCACTTCCAATCCATCTTTACCACTTGTAACAGGATCACGATTCTCTTGAATCGCGCTAATACATTCGTTTGCTCCTAAAGCAAGGGCTTCTGTCTGGTTGATTTTTGGAGAAAACATATCTCCTATTCTGTATTGAACTAATGCCTGATGAATACTTTCAGTTGTATTAAATTCAACACCGCTATCGTAAACTTTTATCTTCTCAAAATTTTCCATATCATCATAAACCAGCATTTTTTTATCGCCGCCAACAATCATTCTTCTTATTTTAACCGGTGAGACCCAATTTACATGAAAATGTGCAAAAGTATTTTCATTAAAATGTATGCATAAATGTGCAAGATTTTCTTTTCCATTAAAGTTTGCAATTCCATTGGCACTTACTGCAACAACTTTGTGGTTTGGAAGAATGTAGTTCATTATTGAGAGATCATGTGGAGCTAAATCCCAAACGGCATTTACATCTCTTTGAAATAAACCTAAATTTATTCTTTCCGAATCAAAATATAAAATATTACCGAGTTCACCATTATCAACTAATTCTTTCATTTTTCGTACGGCACCATTGTAGATAAATGTATGATCTACAAAAATTCTAAGGTTTTTATTTTCGGCAAGTTCAATTAATTCTTCAGCCTGTGCTGATGTAGATGTGAAAGGTTTTTCTACCCAAATATGTTTGCCACTTTCTAAAGCCTCTTTGGCAAATTTATAATGGGTATCAACGGGAGTTGCGATTACAATAAGATCTGCCCCACCATTCATTAAATCTTTACAATTATTTATGAGTTGAACGGAAGGAAATCTGTCTGCAATAAATTTTAATCTGTCGTCTCTCTGATCACAGCCAATTACTTTTGTAACTTCACTTTGAGCAAGAAAATTTCTAACTAGATTTGGACCCCAATAACCGAGACCTAATACGCCAACTATCATTAATAGCCTCCTTTTTTTTACCAATTAAGTTACAACAATTAAGCCATAACAATTTAGCTATTAATATAATTTTAGTTTATTATTTGGCGCCCTTACCTGTTATTATTGCTGGTACGGTTTGAAGCATGATCTGAACATCAAACCAGGGGGACATATTGTTAATATAGTAAAGATCAAGCACTACACTTTCATGGAATGATACTGAGCTTCTTCCCCAAACCTGCCAGACTCCCGTGCAACCGGGGATTACTTCCACACGGCGTTTCTGCCATTCATCGTAATTTTCGTATTCATATGGCAGACATGGTCTGGGTCCGACCAAACTCATTTCTCCCTTTATTACATTCAATAACTGAGGCAGCTCATCTAAGGAACTTTTACGGATAAATTTACCAATCCAAGTAATTCTGTCATCATTTATTACTTTTGTTCCACCACCGGCATTTTCATCTTTCATAAAATCAAGCATTTGCTTTCTTCGTTCTTCATCTTCGCCTTCCCCTTCTTTTAATTCCTTCATCGATCTAAATTTATAAATTTGAAATTCCTTCCCATTTTTTCCGATGCGTGTTTGTGTAAAGAAAATTTTACCCGAGGATGAAAGTTTAATAGCAATTAATATTAAAATTATTATCGGGGATAGAACAATAGCAACAAAAATAGAAGTTACAATATCAAATATTCTTTTTAATGATAAGGTAAATACATTATTATAATGTGAAGAAACATCAATTACCGGGATATCCGCATATTTTTCAGTTGCTACTTTTTCTCCTACAACATCGAATAATTCTGAAGTAATTCGAACCATAACATCCAGTTTTTTACATACATCAATTATTTCTAAAAGTTTATCATGACTTTCATCATCAATTGCTACAATTAATTCATCAACATGGTATTTTTTGATTATGCTCTCTATTTCATTAAAGCGCCCAATTACTTTGGCATCGCTTACAACTTCCTCACCAATCTTTTTATTATCATCTACAAAGCCAACAACCTCTAAACCAATAGGATTTTCATACATTAGTTTAGCCGCTAACAATTTACCTGATTTACCATCACCAAGTATTAGTATGTTCCTTCTAAAGCCTGAACTGCTAAACATTAAATATAATCTTCTCATAAGCTCTGTGCGGATGATATAGAGTGAAGGTAAAGCAACAAGGATAACTAAAAAGATTAGTAATCTGGATTCTATAATTTGTGAGGATTCTATAATTATTGACGCTAGCACAATATTAAGTGCGCCATAGTAAAGTGCTTTAAGAATATGCGTAAGATGTGATGCCCTTGAAAGAACAACATTTAATCTATATAATCCGTTGTAATAAAAAATAATGATAAAAATTATAGAAACAAGAAAAAAACCTAGAATAAGTTCCTGGGCAACATTAATAAATTCAACAAATCCTAAACTTGGATCTTTTCTAAGCATATACATTGAAACAACAAACGAAGTGAAAAGAACAAAAATATCCAGAATGGCAAATATTAATTTATACAGCGGAATTTTTTTCATAAATATGTTTTAAAGCCCTCAAAACTTATTGAATATTAAGAATTACCGTGCGGTAACAAAAACAGTAAAACTCTAATATTGTGCCACCATTAATGATGTTAAAAACTGCAAAATTTTATAGTTATTGCACTTTTTGTATAAGTATTGGTTTCAAAATGAGAAGTTGTTTTATAATCAGATTGTATTATGAGACAGCTCAAAAAGGTAAATAGAATTATAAGAAATTCGGATAAAATTGTCTGCGGATATTGGTTCTCCTTTAGAGATAACCTAGATGCTTCTATACCAGTAATAACACCTGAGGCAGAGGTATAAAGTAAAGGACCCACTGCCCCATTAAGGTAAAATTATTTTACAAAAAATGATTTAATTTTCTCAACAATAAATTGAATTTGATCATCCTTTAATTCAGGAAACATAGGCAATGACAGACCACTTTCAGCAAGTTGCTCTGACCTGGGAAAATCACCATTACTATAGCCAAGGTATTCAAAGCATTTCTGCTTATGAAGCGGGATTGGATAGTGTAATCCTGATGCAATTTCATTTTCTCCCAAATGTTTTTGCAAGTTATCTCTTATTTCCACTCTATTTTTAAATTTATTGTCATTAACCCTAATTACAAATAAGTGATAAACGTGTTTTACATTTGGCATCTCTTTAGGTAATATCACTTCATCAATACCACCTAATACTTCTCTATATTTTGCTGCTACTCTTCTTCTTCCGTCGGTCCACCCATTTAAATATTTTAGTTTCACACCCAAAACCGCACCCTGAATTCCTTCCATTCTATAATTGTGACCAAAAGAATGGTGATGATATTTTTCTGATTGTCCATGTTCGCGAAGCATTTTTATACTTTTAGCAAGGTCAACATCGTTAGTCAAAACGGCACCACCTTCACCATAAGCACCAAGATTTTTCCCAGGGTAAAAACTAAAAGAAGAAACCTTTGATAAACCCCCCACCATCTTCCCATCGTACTCAGCTAAATGAGCCTGAGCAGCGTCTTCAACCAAATACAGACTATGTTTATCTGCGATTTCCTGAAGTTTTTTCATCTCGGCAGGATGACCATATAGGTGTACTGCTAAAATTGCTTTAGTTTTGCCAGTGATGGCTGTTTCAACTTTATCAGGATCAAGATTGTAACTGTCTGGATCGCAGTCAACAAATACAGGTGTAGCTCCACATAATGTAATCCCCCAGGCTGAAGCGATAAATGTATTGGCCGGAATTATAACCTCGTCGCCTGCTTTTATGCCCAGTGACCAAAGTGCAAGATGATTACCATCTGTACCGGAACTTGTTCCGATGCAATGTTTTGTATCGTGTGCTTGAGCAAAATCTTTTTCAAAGTTTGAAACGGATTCACCAAGAATAAAAGCAGTATTATCTATTACTTTCTGAATTGCTGAGTCTACCTCTGCTTTAATTGACTTGTACTGTATTTTAAGATCTAAAAAAGGTACCTGCATTTGTTAATCTCCCAAAAATAAATTGTTAAACTATCCATCAAATGGATATTTATTGGTTAAATAAGATTTAAAAGAATTATCGAATCCTAACAACAACTATGCTAAAATATTATAAGTTAATAAATATGAATGCCAATATTTAATATACTTTTAGCAGAGTATCGAACTTTTTTATACATATAACGTCCTAACTCCCTGAATAATCCTTAGTCTTTGTTGTTTTTAGACAATAAAAGTGAGATTTTATTATGTTTAAAGAGAGAATTGTTTCGCTTTTCTCATTTTGATCATACGAAATAAATATTCCAAAATTATTATAATAAAAGAACTTATGGTTATTTGGAATTAAATACCATGTTACATAATGGGGCATATTCTCATTTTAATAAATTGATAAATTGTTAATTTATAATCAAAAGGGAACTCTTTTGTTTTAATGGCATAAATGTTGAGTTTATGGTGTATTGAAATTAAATAAAATGATTCTAAAACTAAATTTGTACAAATCACCAAGAAATTTTTTGAAAGTTTTTATGGTAGACATTATTAACTTTACTTTAATTAATAATTAAATTAATCTATTTATATAAGGACTTGATGAAAAATATTTTAATCTTTTTAACATTAGCCATATCTCTTACAACGAGTTTGGAATCTCAGGCACAAAAACTTAGCGCAGGAGATGGAGTAAGGATATCTTTTCTTGATATTAAAGATATCATTACAGGAGATTATTTTATTGAACCTACGGGATTACTCCAACTACCATTTATTGGGATAATAAATACTACTGATAAAGACATTAAGGAAATAATATCTGAAATAGAATTTCGTTATGATTCTTTATATAAAAACCCTCAGTTAACTGTTTACGCTTTATTCAGAATAAACGTTTTAGGAGAAGTAAATAATCCCGGATTCTACTATGTTTCTGAAGTAGAAAAGTTTACAGCAATATTAGCTTTAGCTGGTGGTACAACAGGTAATGCTGATTTGGAAAGTATTAGGCTGCTTAGAAATTTTGAAGAGATTCAGCTTGATGTTGAAACAATTATTAAGGAGGGCAGCTCGGCTACAGAATTTGGCTTGCAGTCCGGAGATCAAATATTTGTACCAAGAACCTGGTGGGCCGATGCTAAAGGGTTAACCATACTTATATCGGCAGCATCACTTGTTGTAGTAATTATAGCATTAATTGCAAAATAACTGTTTTATTAATATACAGGAAATAGAATGAGTACAAAGTTTCCAAATAGTTCTAGGAATCACGGAAGTAAAAAAGAAAAAACTTTAATTGAAATAATTCAAATTGTTTTTAGACGCCGATACATTTTAATTGGATCTATAATTGCAGCAATTATTTTAGCTATGGCATACAATTTTTTATCAACACCCGTTTACAAAGCAACCGGATTACTTAAAAAAGAAGTGGCATCTAAGCGTCAAAATCAAGGTGGTTTTGCAGGAATCGTAGACCTTCAGACACTGGATGAACTTGAAACTGAAATTGCTTTGGTAAAAACATGGACTGTTATTAGTAAAGTTGTAGATGAATTGAATACCAACATTATTATTAATAAAATTGTTACACCTGGTGGAGATAATATAAAAATTGAAGAGTCACTAACTAAATTTGCTGATCCATCATTTATTAACAGATTTGATATTCCATTTAGCATTCCGGAATTTAAATCGATTGTTCTTAAAAAGAAAAAAAGCAGAGGGGAGTATTATATAAAGAAAGCCAGTGAGAGCACCCTCGAGGTATATGATGCTTTAACAAATCGATTATTAGTGGTATCTAGTAGCGAACCTATATTAGAAATTACTTCATTAGAAGGTACTGAATTTGAGAAGGATTTTACGATCAATACCCCTTCTGATGAAGGCACTTTTAAATTTGAATTACCAATTGCTAATTTTGAAATAAATTGGAGTAATGCACCGGTAGGGAGTATTCTATACTTTGAGATTATCAAATATTTCAAAGCTATGAATAAATTAAAAAAGCAACTTAGTGTAAAGAAGAAGGGTAAAACCAATGTATTTGAAATTTCGGTAAAATCATCTTCTGCTTATGTAGCAGCTTTAATTGTAAATACCGTGATAGATAAGTTCCGTGAATCACGAATTGATCAGCAGAAGCAAACAATTAGGTATTCTTTCAAATTTGTTGATGAGCAATTGAAAGAAATGAAGGCAAAATTAAAAGTGGCTGAGGAGAATTTGAGCAGGTTTAAAGCCAGCGGTCACATTAATACAATTAATGAAAGTTCCAGAAATCTGGTTCAATTTTTAACAAAGCTCGAAACTGAAAAAGTAAATACCGACCTTCTTTTATCAGATTATAAAAACAAAGTATTTGAAATTAAAAATGAAATGTCTATAACTGGTTATATCGATCAGAGTTTTCTTTCGCCTTCTGGTAATTCGGATAGAAACTCTCCATTTTCTGCGCTGCTTAAACAACTTTCGGATTTGGAGTTGCAGCGTTTAGAGCTTTTGCAAAAAAGAACCCCCAACCATCCGGATGTGATTGCATTAGACGATCAAATTTTTATGTCAAAGCAAAAACTTTCATCTTATAATGAAAACACATTAACCGCATACCAAATAATTATATCTTCTTTAGAGAAGAAATTATTGAAAATTTCAAATCTTATGTCTAAATATTCGGTTAAACTCGAAATGCTTCCTGCTAAAGAAAATAGATTAGCACAGCTAATGAGAAAGAAAAACGTTTATGATAAAATTAGCACTTTGCTACTGGATAAGAGAGAAGAGATGAGAATGCAGGAACTTTCAAAATTGCAGGATATTGCAATTGTTGATCCGGCGCATGAACCAATTAAACCAATTTCCCCGCGAAAGTTAATTAATTTATTAATCTCTGTTTTTTTAGGAATATTAATTGGTGTGGTTGGAATATTTTTATTTGAACTGAAGGATAATAAACTTGTAAACCTTGATGAGCTGGAGGAAGAGTATGATCTACCTATTTTCGCTATAATTCCTATTTATTCTAAAGAGATATTAAAAAATATGAATAACTCTAAAAACGGCAGACAAAAGTTTGTTACGTTAATGAATGAAAGAGAAGGTTTTCGGGAAACATATCGCCTGTTAAAAACTAAACTTTTCTTTCAGATGGAAAGCAAAGAAAAAATATTTATGATCACAAGTTGTGAAGAAAATACAGGCAAAACTAGCGTTGTTTCAAATCTCGCAATTTCAATAGCCCAGGAGAATAAGAAAGTATTAGTTATTGATTGTGATCTTAGAAAAGCAGATCTATCAAGAATGTTTGATATACCTAAAGATGCTCCCGGTTTAATTGATTTTATAGAAAAAGATATTTCGCCTACAATTTATACAAAGGTGTTAAAAAATATTGATATTCTGCCCGCTGGTGGAAAAAGAGAAGATTCGAGTCATTTATTGAATTCTGATAGAATGAAATTACTTTTTGAATCAATTGATACATCATTCTATGATTTAATAATTATAGATACACCTCCGGTAACCAGAGTTGTTGACACTTTAATTTTAGGGCAGTTAGTTAGAAACGCAATTCTGATTGTTCGCCCCGGCTATTCATTTAAAGATGCAGTTATAGGAGGAATACAGGAAATGCTTCATGCGGAAATAAAGATTCGGGGAATTGTAGCAAATGCGGCTAAGATACAAGAATCATACTATTACAGGTATCGTTATGGATATGGATATGGATATGACCAGGAGGAAGAAACGAAGCATAAACCTTCTAAGAAAGAATTACGGGCAGAAAAAATTTCTGCCTAAAAATATTGTAACATTTGTATATGTTATTCAAATACAGAAAAGTAAGTTAGATATATTTCACTTGGCGGTTCCTTTTTTAAGGAATCGCTTTTTTAATTATATAAATAGTATTTCTGATTAATGATTGATAAAATAAAAATAATTGATCCCGTTGATATATCTGATTGGGATAAACAAATTCTTAGCTACCCTGATTACTCCTTCTTTCATACATCTAGCTGGGCGAAAGTTATAGCTGATACATACAACTATAAGCTATGTTACTTTACAGTTCAAAATAATGGAGTGTTAAAAGCCATTATTCCTCTAATGATTGTTGAAAGTAGGTTGACAGGGAAAAGAGCGGTTTCCTTACCATTCACTGATTACTGCGAACCATTAATTTCGGATAACATTTTATTTGATGATCTTTATAAAGAAATTATTGATTTTTCAAAAGAGAGAAGATTAAAATTTATTGAATTGAGAGGTGGGCAAAGATTTTTCACCGGTGTGGAGGCTTCAACTTTTGATTATAATCACACACTAGATTTAACTATTGATGAAGAAAAATTATATAAAAATTTTAGCAGCAATACAAAACGAAATATTAAAAAAGCTACGCGTGAGGGTGTAATAGTTGAAATATCAAATTCCAGATCGGCACTTGAAGAATTTTATAGGATGAATTGCATTACCCGGAAAAAGCATGGTTTGCCTCCACAACCGAAAAAGTTTTTTGATAATTTATTTGCTTATATAATTTCTGAAGAAAAAGGATTTGTTGCAATTGGAAAGCAGAATAATGTGACAGTTGCAGGTGCAATTTACTTGCTTATCGGTAAAAAAGTTATTTATAAGTTTGGTGCTTCCTATATGAAATATCAAAATCTAAGAGCAAATAATTTAGTAATGTGGGATGCAATTAAATATTGTAAAAATAAGGAGTTTGATTCATTTTGTTTTGGAAGAACTGAACCTGATAATGAAGGTTTGAGGAAATTCAAGTTAGGGTGGGGCACTAAAGAGCAAGTACTAAACATTTATAAATACGATTTAGCAAAAAATAATTTTATATTAATAGATACAAAAACATCAGGATTTCATAATAAAATATTTAGCAACACACCACTTCCATTATTAAAATTTTTTGGCTCAATTTCTTACAGGCATTTTGGGTAATGTTTAAATATTGTTACTATCATTTTGACTTAAACCTAGAATATTGAAATGAATTAAGTTATGATTTTATCTTGAAAACCAACAAAAACCTTTGGAACGTAATTTGTAATTCGGCTCAATAGATTTTAGAACAAGCATTTACAAACTTTATTTTTCATAGGAAAAGAATTATGAATATTTTAGTAGCAAGCTCTATTGCAAAGCATGCAATTGAAGAACTAAATAAAAAACATGATGTTATTTGTGCATTTAATGCACCGGAGGAAAAATTAATTTCCGAAATAAGTGATAGAGATATTATCATTTTTAGAAGTGGTGTTAAAATTTCTGA
>Ga0114949_10001355_pt1 | contig 14867 bp, 19 predicted proteins | sample N074metaG_FD_83505 | JGI IMG/M metagenome (GOLD analysis project Ga0114949, IMG submission 83505) | Deep subsurface microbial communities from Kermadec Trench to uncover new lineages of life (NeLLi) - N074 metaG | ecosystem: Environmental > Aquatic > Marine > Ocean trench > Sediment | place... | reverse complement strand
GACAATTGACCTGGCGCCGTCGGTGGCCGACGCCATGGCCGAAGCGCTCACTGCTGCCGGAAACCGCGCGGAAGCGATGACACCGAATGTGAGTGAAACGGGATATCAATTAACCGCGCCCTAATGGACCTCCAACCACCTACGCCGCCACTTGATCTGTTCGACGTGGTGACGGCAATGCAGATAGTGAAAGCGCGCCCACTCTGGAAGATTGAGGTCACCGAGTAGCGGATGCGCCACGAACACATTCTCCTTCTGTTCGTCGGTCCACATATCGTCATACTCTTTGAGCCGTTCGACACCCATCCGGAATTGCGCGGTGATCAGTTCAGGATCAGGGTGGTCGCTCGGACGTGAGGCCTCCGGCGCTTTGAGACCACCAGGGTGGCGGCCCACTCCCAGCAACAGATGTCGCAGCACGCTCTGATACGGTTTGGATCTGCGGCGCATGTTCGTCTTGTCAGCGCGGATTCCCAAGAGCGTAGCAACCAGATCGACGCCAATGGACATATGTTCGAGAATCTGTGCGATGGTCCATTTCCCCTCAGGAGCCCGATGCCACCACTCTTCGTCGAGGTCACGGAGGGGTTGGAGCACCATCGGCTCCAGGCGGTTTAGCTGTCGTGTGGCCTTCATGTCACGGAATGTATCGACCCCGGGTTAGCCAGCCAACGCGATACACTCGATTTCGACCCGCGAATTCAGGGCCAGGCCGCTCCCAGCCATAGCGGAACGGGCTGGAGGGTCGGTAGGAAAGTACGTCCGGTATACCTCGTTCATCGCCGGCCATTCGGCGATGTCGGCGAGAAACACGGTGCATTTGACCACTTTGTCCAAGGAGCTTCCAGCCGCTCCAAGGACCGCCTTGATGTTCTCCATCGTCTGCCTGGTTTCCGGGCCGATCCCACCTTCGACGAGCCCACCGCCCGTCACAGTGCCGATCTGACCGGATAGGAACAAGAGGTCGCCGGCGCGCACAGCGGGGGAAAACGGAAAGTCACCCTCCGCAGGCACTACGATTTGCTTGTCCTGACTCATCGCTGGAACTGCCCAGAGCGAGAGAGCCGCGATGGTGATGGTGATCTTGTGCATCTAGTCTCCTGGATTGGTTGGTAGAACCTCTACTGCTCCATCGAGCCGGTGATGGAAATTTTCCACCCACGGGCGGTCTTGACGAACACCCGTTCCGACACCCCCCACGTCGTGTCGAACCCGATGACCGCGGTGAACTGAAACCCCGCCCACACCACACCGGGAGCGAGCCACACCATCGTGGGCGGTCCGGTCTCCAATGCGTCCGGCCACGTTGGATCTGCGCGGCGCGCCTCCGCAAAGAACAGAAAGCCCCGGCGGAGTGAATCCGCAGTGGCAATGACGAGATCCGGCGAATCGATATAGTGCGCCAGGTAGGCTTCAGTATCGCGGCGCCGAATCGCCGCGAGGTTCGTTTCGAGCGCTGTCATCGCTTCCGTGATATCACGGGTACGGATCGCGTCTACCCCTGGTGCGCCGCACGCGACCGAAACCCACGCGATCGCCCCAATCCATCTCGCTGTCGTTCTATTCATGCATCCATCAATCCTTCCCTTCTTCCCGCCTGTCTTCCCACCCCTCACATGCCATAACCGGCAACCGTGGGTACTTTGGATACCTTGGGTCGGCATCGGCCAATCCACAGCGCCAAAATATGCTGCCTCGATCTGACGTCACTGATCTGGCAAACCGGCAGCGGCCACACAGACCGGAATCGGTGGGGCGGTCACTCGGTAAGCTCACGTTAGAGGGGATGGCATCGCAAGTAGAGTAGCGCTTCGCACCCTCGCGCGCTCCGGGTTACATTCCCGCTCATGGCTGATATCACCTGCGTTCGATGCAGCGAAACCCGAGACCAGATGGCGGCGCCCCCACTTCCGAGCGAACTTGGGGGTCGCATTTTCGATACCATATGCCAGGTGTGCTGGAAGGAGTGGCTGGAACAACAGACTGCGCTCATCAACCACCACGGATTGGACCTTCGGGAAGCGGAACCGCGCAAATTCCTGACGCAACAGACGGAGACGTTCCTCTTTGGCCAGCCACAAAGCTGAGGCTGCCGGCAAGGCACACATCAAGTTGGTGCTGAACGGCGACCCAACCGAGGCCACCTTTGCGCCACACAAGACGCTGCTCGAGGTTCTCCGCGAGGACCTCGACCTTACCGGAACAAAACACGGCTGCGAATTGGGCGAGTGTGGCACCTGCACGGTACTACTCGACGGTCGGCCCGTATTGTCATGTCTGGTGCTGGGGCTTGCGTGCGAAGGGCGGAGTGTCGGTACCGTCGAAGGGATGGCAAACGGGCCGGACTTGCATCCTCTGCAAACGACATTCGCCGACCTCGGTGCCGCGCAGTGTGGCTACTGTACGCCAGGATTTCTTCTCACTGCGCAGAAACTGATCGAAGACAATCCAAGTCCGTCCCGTGATGAGATCAAGGATGCATTGGCCGGCAACCTGTGCCGGTGCACGGGTTACCTGAAGATCTACGAGGCAGTCGAGCTCGCCGCCGCGAGGATGCGCGGAGAGGTAGCCGAGCCGACGGAGGAGAGTATCTATGGGAGACAGTAAGGTAGCACCCCCACCTTCCCGCCCTCCCGCCTTGAAATTGGTTGGTCAACATCGTCGCAGAGTGGATGCGTTCGCGAAGGTCACAGGCCAAACGGTCTTCGCGGATGATATCAAACTCCCGCGCATGCTGTTCGGCAAGATCCTCCGATCCACCGAGACCCATGCCCGCATCGTGTCGGTCGATACCTCTAAGGCGGAGACCCTCGACGGTGTGAAAGCCGTAATGACCGGGCAGACGCTTCCCATCCCATTCGGCATTCTTCCGGTCAGTCAGGACGAACATGCGTTGGGTCTCGATCGAGTCCGCTTCGTAGGTGATCCCGTCGCGGCTGTTGCTGCAACGACCGAAGAGATTGCCACCGCAGCCGTGGAACTGATCGACGTGCAGTATGAGTCACTTCCATGTGTTCGCACACCGCAAGATGCGTTACGCGATACGGATAACCCGATTCACGACTATGGAGATCACGGCAACATCCACAAATTGGTGCACCTCGAGTTCGGTGATGTCGACGAAGCGATTGCCAACGCACATCACGTGCGCGAAGATCTTTCGTTCTTCGAAGGCAGCACACACCTTCCCATGGAACAGCACGCATGTGTGGCACAGTGGGTCGACGACAAGATCACACTGTGGAGTTCCACGCAGACACCGCACTACGTGCATCGTGCACTCGCCGAAGTGTTGGAACTCCCGCCCGCAGCCATACGGGTGATCGCATGCCCGAACGGCGGCGGGTTCGGCGGCAAGAGCGACCCCTTCAGCCACGAGATGGTGGCTGCCAAGTTGGCGATGTTGACGGGCAGGCCCGTGAAGATAGCCCTCACGCGAGAAGAAGTTTTTTATTGCCATCGCGGCCGCCATCCCGTCTTGATGTCGATCCGAACTGGTGTCGACGAGACTGGCCGGATCAAGGGCATGCACTTCCGGTCGCTGCTCGACGGCGGTGCTTACGGTTCCTATGGCGTTGCAAGCACGTACTACACGGGAGCGCTCCAGACCGTCACTTACGAAATCGAGCGGTATCGATTCCAGGGTGCACGGGCCTTCACCAACAAACCGCCCTGCGGTCCGAAGCGGGGCCATGGCACGCCACAGCCCCGTTTCGCACTCGAGGTACACCTCGACAAACTCGCAGAAGACCTCGACATCGATCCGGCTGAGATCCGATTGAGACACCTCGCCAAGCCGGACAGCGTGACGGTAAACTGGATCAAGATCGGCACTATTGGTCTTCGCCAGTGCATCGAGAAGGTGGTGGAGGGCTCGGACTGGGCCAACAAGTTCCGTAAGCTCCCGTATGGAAAGGGCGTCGGTCTTGCGTGTTCCAGCTACCTGACCGGGGCCGGCCTTCCCATCTACTGGAACGACATGCCCCACTCCGGCGTGCAACTCAAGCTCGATCGTGGCGGTGGCGTTACGGTCTTCTGCGGTTCGACGGAAATCGGGCAAGGGTCCGACACGATTCTCGCACACATCGTCGGGGAAGTGCTTGGCCTAGACATCCCAGACATCCAGATAATCTCAGGAGACACGTCGCTTACCCCAGTAGACCTGGGCAGCTACTCGAGTCGAGTCACCCTCATGACCGGGAACGCGGCGGTGCAGGCGGCCGAACGGGCGCGAGATCTGCTGGCGACCCATGTCGCCCAGAAGCTGGAGATTCCAGTCCAGCGCCTGGTCTTTGCCGAAGGCCGGGTGGTCGATGCCGAGCATCCCAACCGGGGTGTGACCTTCGCCGAAGCGGTGCGGATTGCCGAAGCAGCAGAGGGAACGATTGGCACGGTCGGGTCGTACTCGCCGCCTCGCAGCCCCGGTCGCTACCGAGGGGCAGGGGTCGGACCTTCACCTACGTACTCGTACACTGCCGCCATCGTGGAAGCCGAAGTCGACCCCGACACCGGCATCATCACGGTTCCTCGCATTTGGATTGGCCACGACATCGGACAGTCGATCAATCCAGTAAGTGTGATGGGGCAGGTCGAGGGCGGCGTCTACATGGGACTCGGCGAAGCGTTGATGGAAGAAATGGCGTATCGCCTGCGGACCAACGAGCAGGTCGTCCACAAAATCCCCAGCATGCTCGAGTATAAGAGCCCGACGACCTTCGAAATGTGCGACGTCGTCACCTACCTCATCGAGGATCCTGATCCGAGCGGGCCTTTCGGTGCCAAGGAAGTCGGACAAGGACCGCTGCTTCCGGTTCCCCCCGCTCTGGCCAACGCGGTGTACGATGCAGTTGGGGTGCGGATCGATGAGGTACCGATCACGCCGGAGAAAGTGAAGAAGGCACTCAAGCAGAAAGCGGCTGGTAAGGAACCCAGGGTCGGCCCGACCTCGTTCCCCGATGTTCCGTGGCCCGACGCCACACGGGTGCCACCCCCCTGGGAAGGTGGCAACGGGAAGGCATTGAAATAGGCCGGTCATGCTACGCCTTCCACCGTTTCGATACCTGCAGCCGAAGACACTGCACCAAGCGCTCAAGATGAGGAGCGACTACGGGCCAGATGCGATGTACGTGGCCGGGGGAACGGATCTATACCCGAACATGAAACGGCGCCACCAAGAACCGAAGGTCGTCATCGCACTTGGTGGGATCAAAGCGTTGAAGCGGATCACGGGTGGCACCAAGGGATCGGCGATGTCGGTGAGCGCCGGCGTCACATTGACCGATCTCCACACACACAAGAGAGTGTTGAAAGCCCACCCGGCGCTTGCTCGAGCGGCCTACCTCGTGAGTACGCCCTTACTCCGGAACATGGGGACGTTGGGGGGCAACCTCTGCCTAGACACGCGGTGCAATTACTACAACCAGAGTTATGAATGGCGGAAGTCGATCGACTTCTGCATGAAAAAGGACGGCAATATCTGCTGGGTTGCCCCATCGAGCCCGAGATGTTGGGCGGTCAATTCGAGCGATACAGCTCCGGTCATGGTGGCCATCGGTGCGGAATTCGTTCTGGTGAGCCCCGAAAGCGAGCGCGTCGTGCCCGCCGCCGACTTCTTCAACAACGACGGAATTGACTACCTGTCAAAACGGCCCAACGAGATTCTCACCGAAGTGCGATTGCCGGCCGTCGACGGATGGGATGCGACATACCTCAAGCTGCGACGGCGGGGCTCCTTCGATTTTCCGGTGCTTGGCGTCGCAGCGTGGGTTCGGTGGGAAGGAGACCTCATCGCCGACGCGAGAGTTGTGCTCGGTGCCGTCGCCAGCTACCCATACGATGTGCCGGAGTCGGCGCAGGCCGTGATCGGTTCGGGCCTAGAAGATGAGAACATCGCCGCCGCAGCAGACGCTGCGTTCAAACCGGCCAAGCCCATGGACAACACCGATTTCGGATTGAGTTGGCGGAAAGAAATGACCCGCGAGTTCGTAGCCCGCGCCCTTCGCGAACTCCGCGACCGACATCGTTGAAAGGGACCAAATGCCTACTGACCTCATTCCCGTCGTTGGATTCATGATGGTCGCCAGCACGATCGCCGTGCTTGGGGTCGGTGCCTTTACCGTAATCAGAAGGGTCATGGCGAGTACGGCAAAGCCCGTCTCCGCTTCCAACGAACACGTGGAGGAGTTGGAAAACCGCATGTTGGAACTCGAGGAGCGCCTCGATTTTCACGAGCGGGTACTCACCGAAGTCAAACAACAAGCCAAATTGGGACAGGGAAAAGAGTAGGCTAAACGTTTACCCTACCCGCCGCCGAACCTTCGGAACCGCGGTGGACATTTTGAGCGTCCGGCGCCCTGAGTTCACGGGTATCTCGACGTGGACGCCGGCCCCTGACATCCAAACCCGCGACGCTACCTTGGTCAGCCGTTGAGCCACTCGGCTGTGGCGGGTAACCCTGGCAACCAATACATCCAACCCGTGCTCGAGCGCGTTCAGGATCAGGGTCTCGAACAGCAACTTGCCGAGTCCGACGCCGCGGAGTGCACCTGCCACCCGCACTTCGATATCTGCCGATCGCTCGTCGTCACTCTGAGTGTATCGAGCCAAACCCACGGCTTGCTTCTGGCCATCCAAGTCCGCATATGCCCCCCAAGCCGCACAACACCCACGAGCCTCCATCTCTTGTCGCGCCTCAGCGTCTACGTCACTGGCCATCCCAAGCACCGCAGCGATACGAGCCTCCTCGTTGCCATCGACTCCGCGGATTTCAGTGGTGCGACCATCGTGGAGGACTACCTCGAATTCGCGTTCTGTATGCATTGTGTTCTCCTAGTCCATAGGACAACGTTTCCGACGCTGCCGGGGTTCCGCTTCGACAAACAGCCCCCACAGACCTTGGGAGAATCTTCTCGATCTACTCGGGAACAATGCGCGTGATTAGCCGTTTTCCAGATCCAACCGTTCCATCAACGGAGAATGCGCTGTGCCCCTAAGCGAAAAACAACAAGAGATGTGTGAGACGCACGATTGGGATTTTTCAGGACTCAGGGCGCTGTTCCTGAACTGCACGCTCAAGCGGTCTCCCGAAGTGTCCCACACCGAGGGTCTTATTCGAATATCGACCGCCATCATGGAGAAGAATGGCATCGCCACCGATGTTGTCCGACCGGTGGACACCCAACTGGCAGTCGGTGTGTATCCGGACATGACCGAACACGGATGGGAACGTGATGCCTGGCCCGAGATCTATGAGAAGGTGAAAGCAGCTGATATTCTCGTCATCGGATCGCCCATCTGATTGGGCGAGAAGTCATCCGTGTGTACGCAAATCATCGAGCGGCTGTACTCGACGTCCGGGAACCTCAATGACGCCGGTCAATACGCCTATTATGGAAGAGTGGGTGGCTGTCTGATAACCGGAAACGAGGACGGCGTGAAGCACTGCGCCATGAACATCCTTTATTCGTTACAGCACCTCGGCTACGTGATTCCCCCGCAGGCAGACGCCGGATGGATCGGAGAGGCGGGCCCTGGCCCATCGTATCTCGACGAGGGGTCTGGAGGTCCGGAGAATGAATTCACCAACCGCAATACGACGTTCATGACCTGGAACCTGATGCACATGGCGCTGATGATCACAGCGGCGGGCGGGATTCCGGCGCATGGCAATCAACGATCCGAATGGGATGCGGGGTGCAGGTTCGACCATCCCAATCCCGAGTATCGCTGACGGCAACGTTCCTAGGGGAGGCTGGGCGAGGGGGGGATCGTGTCCAGCAGGTTGGCCGAAACGAACCCAACTAGGCTGTCACCCAAGTACACTGACCACCAGCCACCCCGGCGGTCGGCAACGGCGACCTCCTGCCCTGGGCGGAGTATCGCGACGATATCAGCGCTCAGATTTCGGCCGGTCCGAACATTGGCCCACTCCTGAGCGATCCGAGAAACGGTGGCAACGGAGGGCTGGGGAAATTGGTCCGGGAAATCCGGGGCCACAGCGCTGTCGACAGGAGCCTGAACCGGGAGCACTACCTTGGGTTGCGCAGGCGGCGCGGCCACGATCGGCAAAGCGAAGTCGCCGCCGGTGCTGCCCGCCCTTATGATGAAGGCACCGACAACCAGGACGATCACCGCCGCCAAGCCGGCCACCACGATTGGCCCTTTGCCGCGCTGCTTGAGCCCGCAGTGGGGACACCGCTGGGCCCGGCGAGTCATGAGCTCGTTGCAGTGACGACAATGCATCAAGTCGTTCGGTTCGACCGATTGTCCGGGCTCTTGGCCGAGGCGATGCGAGCAATGGGGACACAACGAGGCCACACTCAGTACCGTTTGGCCGCATTCTGGACACTTGATAAGCGCCATGCCCACAACTTAATCTCCCTGGCGCTGCAAGGCACCTCATATGACCACTACACTCGAAATCCGACTCCGGCGGGGCCGCGATGGGCCAGGCAGCCTGACGCTCGAGTTCGAGAGGCTGTAGTCTTGAGCGCATGAAACAGCGGCTCCGCCTCATCCACGCGAACGCCAACGAGGCCAAGGAACGCGTTGCCCAACTGCGGGAGGCCGGATACACGGTTGCCTTTGATGCCACAGCGCCGGTAACGCTTCAGAAGCTACGGAAGCGACCACCCGATGCCGTAGTTATCGACCTGAGTCGCGCGCCTTCGGCGGGCCGCGACATCGCCCTCGACATTCGGAGCCGCAAGGCCACGCGTCACCTGCCGATCATTTTCCTCGATGGAGAGCCCGCCAAGGTCGCGAAAGCCAAAACTCAAGTTCCCGACGCGGTTTTCGCGCCGTGGAGCCGGCACAAGAGCGCCATCAAGAAGGCACTGGCAACTCCACCAACAGATCCGTTAGTCCCGACGTCGATTATGGCGGGGTATTCAGGAACGCCTCTCGTCAAGAAACTCGGCATCAAGCCCGGCTTCACCGTCGCGCTGGTGAGCGCACCGGACCACTTCGAAGGCATGCTGACCCCGCTTCCCGACAACGTTACATTCCGTCGGTCAGCGCGTGGGAAGCGCGACCTCACCATTTGGTTCACGACCTCACACCGTGATCTCCAAGGTCGGATCGCGGCATTTGCCAGCGCCGTAGGCGACGGTGCCATTTGGATTGCCTGGCCCAAACAGAGTTCTGGTGTAGTCACCGACGTCACTCAGGACGCCGTCCGTGGAACCGGACTCGCCAACGGCCTGGTCGATTTCAAGATTTGCGCAATTGACGAAACGTGGTCCGGCCTCAAATTCTCACGACGGAAACGATGAATTGGAGCTAGTTGAATGACGAAACCATTCTACGTGGCCCGTGCCCGCATCGAGAAGATCGAAGGCGTACACCGACGAGCCCACTTGGAGGCCGCCGGCACCACCTTCGACATTGGCGTGCACGGCGCTATCAAGGAGCACTATCGGATAGACACGAAAGACCTGCCGTTGCCCGTCGACTACATCGCCGCCTGCACTGCCGGGTGAATGCTGGGAACACTCAACGGCGCACTGGAGGTGCGCGGGATACCGATGCCAGCTGACGCGATCTCCGCGGAGGTAGAAGGCATCAATGAGGTACGAGACAAGATCCCGGTGTTGACCGCGATCAACATTCGGTATCGGTTGCGGATTCCGGGTGAGATGCGTGAGAAGGTAGACCGCGCGTTGGAAACCCATCAGGCCAAATGCCCGACTGCACAGTCGCTCGCAGGTGCGGTTCATATCAGTTGGACCGCTGACATTGAGGAGGTTTAGAGTGGCCGCATCGTGATCACCAACGATGCCGTAGTCCTGGGGCTCCTTGCGGCAATTCTCGGAGCTGTGTTCTACACGTCCCACTCCCCGCACCCGGTGTTCCGCAAGTTCTACAAGTACGTGCCGGCGTTGTTGATGTGCTATTTCCTTCCCTCTTTACTCAACACGGCGGGCATCATCGACGGCGAGCACTCGCGCCTATACTTCGTGGCTTCTCGCTACCTCCTGCCGACAACTTTGGTTCTGCTCACCCTTAGCATCGACCTCCCAGGCATCAGGCGCTTGGGCCCGAAGGCACTGATCATGTTCGGTACGGCAACCGTGGGCATTCTCCTCGGTGGACCGATTGCCATCCTCTTGTTTTCCGTGATCGCTCCGGATGTCGTGGGCGGGCAAGGCCCTGATGCCGTGTGGCGAGGTCTCACCACAGTGGCCGGGAGCTGGATTGGTGGCGGCGCAAATCAGGTGGCGATGAAGGAAGTGTTCGAAGTCGGTGACGAGTTGTTTTCGGCGATGGTAGCGGTCGACGTGATCATCGCGAATATCTGGATGGCCGTGCTCCTCTACATGGCCGGCGAGTCCAAACGGATCGATGCCCGGCTCGGAGCTGACACAACTGCTCTCGAAGCTCTGCGGGAGCGCGTAGAGGCCTTCCATGCGAAGCACGCAAGGATTCCGACGCTCACCGACCTCATGCTCATCTTTGCGGTGGGTTTCGGAGTGATGGGCGTCTCCCATTTTCTGGCTGACTTCATTGCGCCTTGGATCGAGGCGAACGCACCGATCCTCAGTCGCTTCAGCCTCACGAGTTCGTTTTTCTGGTTGGTCGTATTTGCAACCACCGCAGGGTTGATTCTCTCATTCACGCGCGTGAGTTCGCTGGAGGGCGCCGGCGCCTCGACAGTTGGTTCAGCGATGCTCTACTTTCTCGTCGCGACGATCGGCATGAACATGGACATTCTGGCCGTCTTCGAACGGCCGGGCCTTTTCATGGTGGGTGGCGTATGGATGGCCATCCACGCTACGCTGCTCCTGATCGTAGCTCGAATCATCAAAGCTCCCACCTTCTACCTGGCGGTAGGGAGTCAGGCCAATGTTGGCGGCGCCGCGTCAGCTCCCATCGTGGCGGCGGCGTTTCACCCGAGTTTGGCACCGGTCGGAGTCCTGCTCGCCGTCTTGGGGTATGCAATGGGTACCTATGCAGCATGGGTTTGCGGGCAACTCATGAGAATCGCGGTTGGAGGATGACGGAAACTGCAACGCTCGGCGGCGGGTGCTTTTGGTGCCTGGAGGCCGTATTCGAACAGGTGGATGGTGTGGAGAGCGTGGTTTCGGGGTACGCCGGCGGCGCGAATCCCAACCCCACCTACCAAGCGGTATGCTCCGGGACGACCGGGCACGCCGAGGTCGTCCAAATCACCTTCGATCCGACCGTGATATCGTTTCGCGATCTCCTCGAGATCTTTTTTGCCATTCACGACCCCACGACACTGAACCGCCAGGACGCCGATACAGGTACCCAATACCGGTCCGTGATAATGACTCACGCGCCAGGACAAGAGACCACGGCCCGCGACCTCATTCGGGAGCTCGAGAGCCAGGGCACTTGGGACAATCCGGTAGTCACCGAGATCAGCGAAGCGCCGGTGTTCTACCCAGCGGAGGTTGACCATCAGGAGTACTACCGCCGGAACCCAAACCAGGGGTATTGCCAAGTGGTGATCTCGCCCAAGGTCGCCAAGCTCCGACAGCGGTTTGCCGACAAGCTACGAACCCCCCAAGTCGACACTTGAGCAATCTGCCGCGGGTCTTGCCGGATCCGTGACGGGAGCAATATTGTGGCACCGGCGGTGGCAAAGGGCGTAGCAAGGGAGGTCAGGATGCATCGACGCGAGGTTCTTCAAGCTCTCTCCGCGGGCATCGCCCTGACGGGCCTCCGGGCCATGTCTCCAGAACAGCTCTGGGCGCGAGCGCGGGACGTCCACGATCGGCTTCGGCCAGGAACCGCTCGGGTTCCGCTGGTGCTGACCCCCCAGGAGGACGCCACTGTCACGGCGATTGCCGAGCTGATCATTCCGGCGACGGACACACCGGGTGCCACGGCCGCGCGCGTCAACGAGTTCGTGGACATTCTCCTCGCCGAATGGCTCGATGACGAAGACCGTGACAGCTTTGTGCGCGGACTCTTGCTCGTGGACATCCGTGCTTCGGACACCTACGGTGCACGATTCACCGAGCTATCGGAAGATCGACAGAACGCATTGCTCGCGAGTCTTGACGCAGAAGTCGTGGCTCTGCGGGAAGCTGGACTGTCCGCTGACGACCATTTCTTTCAACGGATGAAGTGGTTCACCGTGTACGGGTACTACACATCGGAAATCGGGACCACTGAAGAACTCGCGCAGGTGATCATCCCCGGCCGGTACGATCCGTGTACGACGGCACGACGGGATGCATCAGGGCCTTGGGAATGAGTAGGCAAACTACATACGACGCCATCGTCGTTGGATCCGGCATGTCCGGAGGTTGGGCCGCCAAGGAACTCTCGGAAGCGGGTCTCAACACGCTCGTGCTCGAAGCCGGGCGCAACATCGACCCAGATACGGATTACACCGAACACGAACCGTCCTGGAACTTCCGTTACCGCGGATTGGGTGACCGCAAGGCGTTGGCGAAAAGGCAACCCGTGCAACGAACGTGCTACGCCTGCGACGAAGGTGCCAGCAAGTTCTTTGTCGATGACACAGAGAACCCCTACACGACGGTCGACGGCAAGCCGTTTCTTTGGATTCGCGGCCGACACGTTGGTGGGCGCTCGATCATGTGGGCTCGGCAAACGTATCGGTTGAGTGACCTAGACTTCGAGGCGAACGCCAAGGATGGATTCGGAACCGACTGGCCCATTCGATACGATGACATCGCCCCGTGGTACGACTACGTCGAACGATTCGTCGGTGTCAGCGGCGAGAAACTCGGCCTCCCGCAGCTCCCGGACGGACAGTTCTTGCCGCCGATGCCGCTCAACTGTGCCGAGGCCTTCGTGCAAGAAGGCATGGAACGTGCGTTTGGGCGTGAACGAGTTCTCACGATCGGACGCACCGCCGTATTGACGGAACCACACAACGGCCGGGCGGCGTGTCACTACTGCGGCCCATGTCACCGTGGTTGCACGACTCGTTCCTACTTCAGCTCACTCAACGCGACGTTACCAGCCGCCGAAGCTACCGAACATATGACGCTTAGGCCAAACAGCGTGGTCGCCGAAATCATCTACGACGAATCTCGTGACCGCGCGCGTGGTGTCCGAGTCATCGATGCTATTACCATGGAAGAGACCGAGTACGAGGCTCGCATCATTTTCCTCTGTGCGTCCGCCCTCGAGTCAACTCGCATACTCCTGAACTCGAAGACCAACCGCTTCCCCACCGGCCTCGGCAACTCGAGTGGTGAATTGGGGAGGAATTTGATGGACCACACGATGGGTGGTGGCGCTCGTGGCATCGTGCCCGGCATGCTGGATCGGGATGCGTACGGGCGCCGACCCAACGGTGTCTATGTCCCACGGTTCCGAAACGTGAATGACCAGCATCCCGATTTTCTCCGTGGCTACGCCTTCCAAGGGGGTGCGGGACGTCCCGGGTGGAGCCGCGGTGTGGATATGCCCGGTTTTGGAACCGACTTCAAACACTCCCTGCGCGATCCAGGACCGTGGAATATCACTTTCTACGGCTTCGGTGAATGCCTCCCGCAGTCGTCCAACTATGTCGCGCTCGATTCGGAAAGGACCGACAAGTGGGGAATCCCGTCCCTACGCATTCACTGCGAGTGGAGCGACAACGAGCGAACCATGCTCGAGGACATGGCCGTTACAGCGGCCGAAATGCTCGAAGTGGGCGGCGTCCGGGACATCGAGACATTCGTTGAGGACAATCCACCCGGCCTGACGATCCACGAGATGGGAACCGCCCGCATGGGACGCGACCCCAAAACGTCAGTATTGAACGGTTTCAATCAAGTCCACGATGCGAGGAACGTGTTCGTCACAGACGGCGCGTGCATGGCGTCGTCGGGAAACCAGAATCCATCGATCACCTACATGGCATTGACGGCCCGCGCGTGCTCACTTGCCATCCACCAGTTGAACAGCAGGGAACTCTAGGATGGCGACACGTCGGGAAGCAATCACGACTCTTGGAGCTGCCGCGGGATTGATGGGCCTGCGCGCCGCCCACAACCTGCACCCTGCATTCCCCACCCCCAGCATCACCTCCCTAGGCGTCCAACTCTACACCGTGCGATCGGAGATGCGAAGCGACGTCGATCACACCCTCGCGCAGGTGGCGGATATCGGGTATGAGGAGGTCGAGTTCGCCGGGTACTTCGATCATTCGGCGGCGCAGATTCGTCGATTTTTGGACGACAACGGTCTCAGGGCTCCAGCGTCACATATCGGCCTCGAGCAGATGGAGAATCAATGGGATATGGTCGTGGACTTTGCCGCAACCGTGGGACATCAGTATGTCGTGGTGGCGTACATTGACGCCGAAGACCGCAAAAGTCTTGACGATTATAGACGGATAACGGATCGGTTCAACGTGGTTGCCGAACGCGCGAAGGACGCAGGCATCACGTTCGGATACCATAACCACGACTTCGAATTCGAGATGGTGGAAGGTCAAATACCGTTCGATGTAATGCTGACGCATACCGATCCAACGCTTGTGCAGTTCGAGATGGACCTCTTCTGGATCATTCAAGGTGGGGCGGATCCGCTCGATTACTTCCGTCGGTATCCAGGAAGATTCCCCATGGTCCATGTCAAAGACATGGCATCTGACGGCTCGATGGTGGACGTAGGTGCCGGTGAAATCGACTTCGCCAAGATCTTCGCCCAGAGTGACCTGGCCGGAATCAAACACTATTTCGTCGAGCACGACAATCCAAGGAGCCCGTTTGGATCGGTTCGAGCGAGCTACGACTACCTGCGCGAACTCGAATTCTAGACCTCCAGCCCGTCGTCTCATGCGAGGCAATGCACATGCTCGATCAGTTCCTGGAAGCGTGGAACACGAATAATCGAATAAACCTCGTCCTCATCGACAAGATCAGTACCGCCGG
>Ga0114949_10001354_pt1 | contig 14875 bp, 13 predicted proteins | sample N074metaG_FD_83505 | JGI IMG/M metagenome (GOLD analysis project Ga0114949, IMG submission 83505) | Deep subsurface microbial communities from Kermadec Trench to uncover new lineages of life (NeLLi) - N074 metaG | ecosystem: Environmental > Aquatic > Marine > Ocean trench > Sediment | place... | reverse complement strand
TATCGGCTTCCCACCGACGGCCTCCCGCCGGATCCTGCGGCCGTCGCGGCGGCCGTCACCGCCCGCCTGCGTGACCTCGACGCGCCGTCCCTGGTCTACGCCAGGGTGCCGGTGGCGGCGCTGGGGACCTTGCAGGGGCTCCAGAAGGCGGGCTTTCGCCTCGTGGACACGAACCTCACCCTGGAGCGCCCCCGGATGCGCTCCCGGATGCCCCCCCGGATGCGCCCCAGCCACCCCGCGGGCCGATTCCGGCTGCGGCCGGCGGGGCCGGAGGATGAGCCGGCGGTCGTGGACCTGGCTCGCCGCAGCTTCGTGCACTCGCGGTTCCATCTCGATCCGCAGATCGACGACCGGGTCGCCGACGAGCTCAAGGCGCAGTGGGCGGCCAACTACTTTCGCGGCCGGCGCGGCGACCAGCTCGCGGTCGCAGAGACCGGGCGGGGGATCGTCGGGTTCCTGCTCGCGACCAGCGGGCCGGACGGGGCGCTGGTCATCGATCTGGTGGCCACCCGAGAGAGCCACCGCGGGCGCGGGATCGCCGCGGACCTGACCCGGTTCGCCCAGGGGCAGCGCCCCGACGCCCGGCGGCTGCGGGTCGGCACCCAGCTCGCCAACGAGGCGGCGTTACGGGCGTACCAGCGCCTCGGCTTCACCGTTGCCCGGGCGGCGTACGTGCTTCACCTGCACCTGCCTGGCTGATCAAACTGCGGAGGGTCGGCCGATATCTGGACAGGTCGGCGGCGGGCAGCGCACGCCGGTGCAGACGACGCCGCCGGTGAGAACCATGGTCCACCCTCGCTCGATGCCCAATGGCCGCCGGATTGACGGGGGCCGCCGGAGAGTCGCGGCCGCCGTGTGCGCCCACAACGACGCGGCGTTTCTCGCCGACGCAGTGGCCAGCCTCATGAGGCAGACGCTCCCCGAGCGCGACTACGAGGTCGTCGTGGTCGACAACGCCAGCACCGATGACACCGGACCCGTACTCTGTGACCTTCAAGGTCGGTACGGCCGGCGGCTGAGGGTGTGCTGGGAGGAGCGAACCGGTCTCTCGCACGCGCGGAACCTCGCTCTGGCCGTGGCCGGGGCGCCGATCGTGGCCTTTATCGATGCCGACGCGGTCGCCGACCCCGGCTGGCTCGAGGGCATCCTGGCGGCTTTCCGGCAGGCGGGTCCGGTGGCGGTCGTCGGCGGGCCCGTGCGGATCCGCTGGGACCAGCCCCGGCCGCGCTGGTGGAGCAGCCGGCTCGACGAGGCGCTCAACGCCTACGAGCCCGGCCGCGAGCCGATGGTGCTCGGCTACCCCCGCTATCCCTACGGCACCAACTTCGCGCTGCGGGTCGACGCGGCCGGGGCCGTCGGCGGGTTCGCGACGGTGCTGGGACGGTGCGGGCAAACCCTGGGCGCCGGGGAGGAGGGCGAGCTGTGCCTGCGGCTGGCCCGGGCCGGGTGGGAGATCCGCTTCGCCCCCGACGTCGTGGTGCACCACCGGACCGTGCCCGATCGCCTGAGCCGCAGGTACGTCCTGCGGCGGGCGTTCAACCATGGACGCAGCCAGTACATGATCGAGTCGATGCACGGCTTCGAGTCCGGGCGCTACGGGTCCTGGACGGACGTGCTGGGCCGGGTGACCGCGAACCTCCTGCGGTTGCGATGCGATCTGCCGTTTCTCAAGTTCACGCTGTTTCGCGCGGGATACCAGTATGAGCGGACCCGGACGCGAGCAAGCGCTTCGGGGCGGTGACGATGCGCATCGGCGACCTCGATCTCGATGAGCGGGTGATGGTGGTTGCCGAGATCGGCAACAACCACGAGGGCGATTTCGGCCTGGCGCAGGAGCTGATCGGGCTGGCCGCCGAGGCCGGCGTCGACGCCGTGAAGTTTCAGACCTTTCGGACCCAAGCCTACGTCAGCGCCCGTGATCGCGAACGCTTCGCCCGGCTGAAATCCTTCGAGCTGACCGAGTCGCAGTTCGAGAAGCTCGCCGCGACGGCAGCCGCGGCCGGTCTGTGGTTCCTCTCCACCCCCTTCGACCTGGACAGCGTCCGCTGCTTGGCGGGCCTGGTGGATGCCTTCAAGATCTCCTCGGGCGACAACACTTTCTTCCCGCTGCTGCAAGCCGTCGCCCGCACCGGTAAGCCCGTCATTCTCTCGAGCGGCCTAGCGACCCTGGATCAGCTCCGCGAGGCCCAGGCGGTGATCGCGGGCGCCCGGGGAGAGCCTGTCGCCCGCGACCTCGCCATCCTCCACTGCGTCAGCAGCTATCCGGTGCCGCCGGCGGAGGCGAACCTCGCGGTGATCCCCCGCCTCCGGGAGGCACTCGGCTGCACGGTGGGCTACTCCGACCACACCCTGGGCATCGAGGCCGCGGGGGTCTCCGTGGCCCTGGGGGCGCGGATCGTCGAGAAGCACTTCACCCACGACCGCAACCATTCGGACTTTCGCGATCACCGGCTTTCGGCCGATCCGGCCGAGCTGCGCCGGCTCGTGGATCGCGTCAAGCTCATCACGACGCTGCTGGGTCGCGGCGAGAAGGTCCTGCAACCGTGTGAGCGTCCGGCGATCACCGTCCTGCGCCGCTCCATCGTGGCCGGCCGCGATCTGCCGTCGGGCACCGTGCTGGCGGCCGGCGATCTGAGCTGGGTGCGACCGGGCGGCGGGCTCGCCCCGGGCCAGGAGGATCTGGTGCTGGGGCGACAGCTCCTCGAGCCGGTCGCGGCGGGCGACCTGATCGTGCCCCGACTCCTGGCCGACGAGGTGAACGGATGAGGCTGGTCATCCTGACGACCGAGACTCTGCACCACTGCCACTTCGTGCGCGAGCTGAGCGATCGCTTCCCCGTCGAGGCGGTCCTGGTCGAGCGCGGCGCCGTCCAGCCGAAGTTCGATGTTCATCACCCGTTCGAGGATCTGCGCGACGCGTACGAACGGCGCGTGTGGTTCGGGGGTCGCGCGGCTCGTCTCGCCGATCTTGCCGAGGTTTCGGAGCATGGGTCGCTCAATGACGACGACGCGGTTCGCCGTCTGGTTTCGCTGCGGCCGCAGGTCGCCATCGTCTTCGGCACCGGGAAGCTCGGCTCGCGAGTCCGGGCCGCGTGCCCGAAGGCGCTGCTCAACCTGCACGGAGGAGATCCCGAGCGGCATCGCGGGCTCGATACGCACCTTTGGGCGATCTACGAGGAACGGTTTGACGCGCTGGTCACCACCCTGCATCGGGTCAACGCCGAGCTTGACGACGGGTCCATCGTGCGGCGGGTGCCGATTCGCCTCCACCGCAACCTGGCCCTGCACGAGCTCCGCCGCGTCAACACCGAGGTCTGCCTCGACCTGGTCGTGGCCACCCTGGAATCGTATGACCGCAACGGCCGGATCCGGGCCTGCCGTCAACAGTCCCGCGGCCGTTACTACTCGTTCATGCCCGCCGCCCTCAAGGCGGCCTGCCGGACCAAGTTCGAGCGGTACACCCGGAGCCTGCCATGAGGCTGACCGACCGACTCGCGGAGCGCTCGCTGGCGATCTTTCTCTTCCACGGCACGGTGGCGCGGTGCCGATCGGCGGTGCGCAACTACACGCGGAAGCATCTCGAGGGTGGGACCTTTCGTGCGTTGATGGAGGGACTCACCCGCGCCGGCCGCCCGCTCTCGATGGATGACGTCCTCGAGCACTACCGTCACCGGGAGCCCTTTCCCCCCCGGGCCTTTGCAGTCACCTTCGACGATGGATTCGAGAACAACTATTCGATCGCCGCCCCCATCCTGGCCGAGCTCGAAGTGCCCGCCACGTTCTTCGTGACCTCGAGCTTCGTCGAGCACAACTCGATGTCGTGGATCGACCGGATCGAGTATTGCCTGGAGCAGGTCCCGCGCGGAGCGCTGCGCCTGCCGTGGGCGGATCGGCCGCAGCCGTACCGCGATCGTCGCAGCAAGATCGCCCTGCTCGAGCAGATCCGCCGAGTGGCCAAGTCGGACCCCACGGTCGACCTCGATGCCCTGGTCGGCGAGGTCTTCGCCCAGAGCGGGGTGCCCGAGATCATTGCCAGCGACGACCCGCTGGACAAGAAGATGAGCTGGCCGCAGGTGGCGGAGCTTGCCCGCCACCAGCTGTTTACGGTCGGCGGCCACGGTCACACGCATCGCATCATGACCTTCCTGGACGATGACGCGCTGGAAGCAGACGTGGCAAGTTGTCTCGACAGCCTGGGGCGAGGCGCCGGAGTGGCCGCGCGGCATTACTCGTACCCGGAAGGCATGGCGCATTGCTATTCGGACCGCGTCATCGAAGTTCTCAAACGGCACGGCGTCGTCTGTTGCCCTACGGCCCGAGACGGAACGAACGCACTCGACGCAAGCCTCTTTGAATTGAAGCGGATTCCCGTGGTTTCGGTCTCCCAGTCCCTCAGTCCCTTAGTCCCTTAGGCCCTCTTCTTCCCCCATGTGCGGCATCGCTGGATACATCGGCACGAGCGTTATCGATCAGGATCGCACCGATGCGTGCCTGCGCCTGATGCATCACCGCGGCCCGGACGCCAGCGGCACCTACGAGCACGTAACACTGGACGGCCGCCGGGTCTATCTGCTGCACACGCGCCTGAGCATCATCGACCTCGACGAGCGGGCCAACCAGCCGCTGCGTTTCGGCCCGCACGTGATGGTCTTCAACGGCGAGCTGTATAACTATCGCGAGCTGCGCCGTGACGCGGGCTGGACGAACGGCGAGTTGCGCACCGAAAGCGACACCGAGGTCCTCCTGCGAGTGCTCGCCCGGGACGGCGTGTCCGGCCTGGATGCATGTGAAGGCATGTGGGCGCTGGCGCTCTACGACGAGCGCGACGGCTCGCTGATTCTGATCCGCGACCGTTTCGGCGAGAAACCCCTGTATATCTTCGAGGCGGATGAGGGACTGTATTTCGCCTCGGAGATCAAGTTCATCCGCGCCTTGCGAGGCCGCCCTCTCGCCGTGAACTTTGACCACCTCTTCCGCTACCTCGTCAACGGCTACAGGGCCCTCTATAAGAACGGCGCGGCCTTCTACGAAGGTCTGCGCGAGCTTCCGCCCGCTTCTGTACTGCGGATCGCCAGCGATGGCGCCGCTCACGAGCAGAAATACTGGTGGCCGTCCCACGAGCGCGACGAGCGCCTGGCCTATGAGGGCGTCGTCGCGAGCGTTCGTGATCGCGTGATCCGGGCGGTCGAGCTTCGGCTGAGGGCCGACGTCCCGCTGTCGTTTCTGCTCAGCGGCGGTGTTGATTCCAACGCGCTCATCGGCATCGCCTGCAAGGTCCTGGGCCATGACGTGCACGCGTTCACGATCGTCAACACTGACTCGCGCTACGACGAGCGCATCGTCGTCGAGGACGCGGTCGCGGCCCTCGGCATCCGCCACACACTCGTCCGCCCGGAGAAAACAGATTTTGTTGGTCGCCTCCGGTCGCTCATACGGTGCCACGATGCGCCCGTATACACGATTTCGTCCTATGCGCATTGGCTGCTCGTTCAGCAGATCGCCGCCCAGGGCTACCGGATTTCAATCAGCGGAACCGGCGCCGATGAGCTCTTCAGCGGCTATTACGACCATCACAATGCCTACCTTCGCGACGTCCACGGTGACGCGGCGCTCTTCCAATCCTCCCTTCGGGCATGGCAGCGAGACGTTCGACCGCTGGTGAGGAACCCCCATCTCGCCGATCCGGAGGTTTTCGTCCGGTCGCCTGAGTTTCGCGATCACATCTTCCTGGATGCGGATGTCTTCGCGGGCTATCTCCGCCGTCCGTGGCACGAGCCCTTTGCGGAGACCCATTATTGCGACGAGCTGCTGCGCAACCGCATGCTGAACGAGTTGTTCCATGAAGCCGTGCCGCCGATCCTGCATGACGATGACCACAATGCGATGGCAGTATCGGTCGAGAACCGATCACCGTTCCTCGATCGGGCGCTCTTTGAGCTGTGCCAGCGAATCCCGACCCGCTACTTGATCCGCGACGGCTTTGCCAAGGTCGTGCTGCGCGACGCAATGCGCGGGATCGTCCCCGACCGGATCCTCAATGAGCGGCGGAAGGTGGGGTTCAACGCCCCGATTGAGTCGTTTCTTGACCTCGGCGACCGGCAGGTGCGCGAATGCCTGCTGGATGAGTCGCCCATCTTTGAGCACGTGAAGCGAGACGCCATCGAGACGCTGCTCAATCAGCGGGACCTTCCCAACAGCCGGAGCAAGTTTCTGTTCAACTTCATCAACAGCAAGATCTTTCTCGAGGAGTTCGCCTGATGAGCGGCAGTTCTCCGACGTGCTGTGCCTCGCTCGATCCCGCTCGAGTGCCGTGGGCCTGCCCGTGCGGCGCGGGCGCGTCCGCGCTCGTTCACACCTATGACGCGCCGCCCGAGGGAGAGACGCGGTTCCCGCTGGCCGAAGGCCGATCCTACCGGCGGGACTTGAGGCGGTGCGAGAGATGCGGGCATTTCCGCTCGCTTCATCGCCTGGAACCGGATCTGTATCGCGGCCAGTACGTGGACTCAACCTATGGAGGAAACGGCTTGGAGGCAGCCTTCCAGCGCATTATCTCGCTTGATCCGGCCGCGTCGGACAACGCGGGGCGGGTCAGGCGGATCGTGGAGTTTGCCGCCGGGCGCCTCGACCGCCAACGCCCTCCGCGGGTGCTTGATGTTGGCAGCGGGTTGGGCGTCTTCGTATATGCCATGAAGCAGGCGGGCTGGGCGTGCGCCGCCCTCGATCCCGACCCGCGCTCGGTTCGCCACACCCACAACGTGGTGGGTGTCGAGGCGATCTGCGCCGACTTCATGAACGCCGGGGAGCTGAGGCGCTTTGACCTCGTCACCTTCAACAAGGTGCTCGAGCACGTGGCCGATCCGTTGGCCATGCTTTCGCGCAGCCGCCGGTATCTGCGGTCCGGCGGCTTCGTCTACGTGGAGGTCCCTGACGGCGAGCGGGCGATCGAGGACGGCCCGCATCGCCAGGAGTTCTTCCTCGAGCACCTGCACGCTTTCAGCATGGCCTCTCTGGTGTTGATGGCCACCCGCGCCGGCTTCCGTCCGCGCCGCGTCGAGCGACTACACGAGCCAAGCGGAAAATACACGTTGTGGACGTTTCTGATCCCTCACCTCTCTACTGCCACTGAGGACCATCCCCATGAGCCGGACACTGACACAGCGTGAGTTGCTGGTCGCGGAGTCGAAAACCGAAGGCCCCCGGGCACTGCGGGACGAACTCGAGGCATTTCTGGATCGCGCTTCCAGGCTGGTGGACACGCATCCCTGGCTGGTCGTAGTCGCAATGCACGAGTACTTCCGGTGTATCTATCCGGCTGATCCTCACCTGCCTTTTGATGAACAAGAGACGCCCCTCGCACGGGTGCGCCGCGTCCTGGGCTCGTGTCGGCGCCTGCTCGAGGCGCGCCAGCATATCGCCTCCTACTTCGAACACGGGGCAGATGTGAGCAGATCGGCCCGCAGCAATACACCGCCGCGCCGCGCCGAAGCGCCCACACAGCAGGTCTACGGCCGGCTGTGGGACCAGTTCGAGCGAGAGCATTACCTGACCGAGTCCGTCGAGCTCCTGAAAGCGCGGTTGGTCCCGACCGGCCTGAAGGAGCCGATGTTCACCGACAGGATCGTGCTGGACGCCGGTTGTGGAAGCGGTCGCTTCACGATGGCCATGGCGATGATGGGCGCCAGACTCGCCCACGGCGTCGATCTCGGGGCAACCTCGCTCGAAAACGCCCGGCGCGTCGCCAAGGAGGCGGGCCTACCCAACGTCGAGTTCCGTGTCGGCGATGCCCTGGCCCTGCCCTACGACGATCAGTCTTTCGACTTCGTCTGGTGCAACGGCGTGCTCCACCATACCCAAGACATCGAGCGCGGCCTCCGGGAGCTGTATCGAGTCCTGAAGCCGGGCGCGCAGGCTTTCGTGTATCTCTACGGCGACGGGGGGCTCTTCTGGCACTCGCGGCGCCGTATGCGACCGATCATGCAGCGGATTCCGCAGGAATACACCATGGCGGTCCTCGGGCTGCTCGGCATGCCGCGCAATCGCTTCATCTTCGCTGACACCTGGTACGTGCCGATCGAGCGTCATACGGGCCGGGCCGAGCTGGAGGTGCTCCTCTCGCGGACCGGCTTCTCCCCGGTCCGCAAGGTTGTCGGGGCGCGCTCGACCGATCTGGACCGGGCCGTTGAATTCGGTGGTGAGCAGGCGAGGCTGCTGTGGGGAGAGGGTGAGCACCGATACTTGGTGATGAGGCCGTGTTCCGGAGATCGTGCGTGACCCGGCAGGAGCTCTGTGAAACTTGAAGGAAAGGGCACCCCAATGAATCTTGTCGGCGAGCACGAGCTGTCCACCTACCACGAGGCCGGCTACGTCATCCTCCGGGGCATCGTCAAACCCGACTTGATCCGAACACTCTACGAAGCGACGGTCCGCCTGCTGCACAAGCACAGCGCCGTGCCGACCGCATGGTCTGATGAAGCGGCGCCGTGGAGCGATCGGGCCTTTCACGGGGCGATGATGGACCTGCGGCAGAGGGCTCCGGAGTGGTTCGGCGCTTTGTACGACTCCGCGCAGACGAGCGTGGCGCTTCAGCGCGTCAGTTGCGACGGGTTCCTCACACGCGCCGCGGCAACGCTGCTTGGCGAGGACCCGTCCGGGCTGAGCACGACCGGTTCCATGCTTCGGATGGACGCTCCGGGCGACAATCGCAACCGCCTCGAGTGGCACCAGGAATCGTCCTACTACCGGCAGAACCCGTGCAGCGACCATGCAATCGTGGCGTGGATCCCCATGCAGAACCTCTCGATCGACCATGGTCCGATCGAAGTGTGCCCGGGCAGTCATCGGGCCGGCCGGATCGAGGTCGCGTCATCAGGCAAGAAGGACTACCGGACCTCGCAGCAATACGAAGTTCCCGACGACCTCGTTGGGCGGTATGACGTGGTGCCGGTGCTCGCCCAGGCGGGCGACGCTGTCCTTTTCCACATGGATCTGTTTCATCGCAGCGGTCGTAACACGTCGGGCGAATTTCGATTCACCGCCGCGACTCGCTACCACCGGATGTTGACTGAGGATTTTGTTCCCGGGCGCCTGCGATATGTGGAGAACGAGATGGTTCGGGAGCGGGTCGCCGCAGCCCTGACGAGATGAGCCGTCCCGAGCCCCACCACGAGAGGGCGACATGAGCGACAGATCGACAATGCTCGGCGAGAGCCTCTGCGAGGACGAGATTCGCCCCGAAGCGCTGCTCAAGCCTCACCTTGAAGCTTTTCACCGCGACGTCGAGCGACTCAAGTCGCAGCGCAGCACGTTCGTGGAGGTACCGTGCCCGGGCTGCGAGGCGCAGGCGGTCCGGCCGGCCTTCGAGAAGTACGGCTTCCGGTACGTCACCTGCGAGCGCTGCGGAACGCTCTTCATGACCCCTCGGCCTTCCGCCGAGGCGATGGCCCGCCATTACGCTGATTCGGACAACTATCGATTCTGGGTCAGCCACCTCTTTCCGGCCTCAGAATCCGCGCGCCGGAAAAAGCTCCACGAGCCGCGGCTTGACCGGGTTGTGCGATCCTGCAAGCGGTTCTCCATTCCGCGCGGGACCCTTCTGGAAGTCGGTCCCGGTGCAGGGACGTTCTGCGCGATCGCTGCGGCTTCGGGCGCGTTCGATCACGTCGTCGCGATCGAACCCGTGCGCGAGCTGGCAGAAGCTTGCCGGGCGCGCGGTGTGCGCGTGATCAACAAATGCATCGAGGAGATCAGCGACGAGATCGATCCGGTCGACGTCGCGGTGGCGTTCGAGGTGATCGAGCACGTCTTCTCACCACGCCGGTTCCTGGAGCGGTGCCATCGGTTGCTGCGCCCGGGCGGGCAGCTCGTGCTCACGTGCCCCAACGGAGAAGGCTTCGACATCGCGTTGCTCGGCCGCGAATCGGTGGCGATCGACCCCGGTCATATCAATCTCTTCAATCCCGCGTCGTTGGGGCTGCTGCTCGAGTCGTGCGGATTCGAGCTGCTCGAGGCCGCCACGCCCGGGCGCCTGGATGCCGAGCTGGTGCGCAAGGCGATTCAGGAAGACCGGTTCGATGTCTCGCAGCAGCCGTTCCTGAGGCGAGTTCTGATCGATGATTGGGAACGTCTTGGCTGGCCATTCCAGCAGTTTTTGGCCGAGAACGGGCTGTCATCTCATCTGTGGGTTGTGGCGAGGAAGGAGTCGGGAGTCATACTCGGAGTTCACGATCGGCTCGTCGAAAAGAATGCCCCGGCAGATCGTGTCGACCGTAGGGTCACGACCCGGCCGCAGATCGTCGAGGCTCCGTAGGTACAAGTGCGTGATCTCGTGGCCGAAATGGTGGAAGTGGCGAAGCGGGATGCAACTTCTCAGGAAGAACGAGTACGCATAACGGCGGCCGAGGTCGCGCGGCGCGCGGATGGTGGTCTTGCCGGCGCAGATATCGTCCAGCAGCGCCGTGTACGCCTCGGGTGAGCGCGGCTCCTCGGTCATGCCGCGGCCCGAGTGGAACCCGCCGCCGACCAAGATGATCGGCTTGCCGAGCCCGGCGGCTTCGGCGGTGACGGTCGACGTGTAGACGATCGCGATATCCGCCAGCCGAAGCGCGCACTGGGCGGTGATGGTTGATTCCGGCGGCACAACCAAGACGTTGGGCGGACGTGCCTCGCCAAGCCCTGCCACCAGAGCGGCCACCGGATCCCTGGCCTGCAAGTGAGCTTCGGCCGGATGCGCCTTGACGATCAGGATGTGCCGTGGATAGCGCTTGAGCACGTCAATGGTGCGGAGGATCCACTGGCGTCCGGACAGAATGGCCTGGTCCTTGGTCGTGTCCTCGTCGTAGCCGACGTTGGGGAACATCACGAAAACCTTGCCATCGATCTTCGGCCCAAGACCGATCAGCCGGCGCGCGGTCTCCGGATCGGTGCAGCGATCACGCCAGTCGACGCCTTGCAGGAGATACGGGGCGATCTCGCGCTCGGCCAGGTATCGATCGAGCGCCCGCTCCTGCTCCTCGGTGAGCGGGCTTGATCGCCACTGAGACCATTGCGGCATGCGTGCGGTCGGTTGACCGGGCCGATCGTGCTCGAACTGCACGGTGTTGGGCCTCGGGGCCGTCTGCACGACATCGACGGGAACACCTTTGGACCCGGCGACGGCACGGATAACACCCCAGTCGACCTGGACGCCGTTATCCGTGAAGACCTTGTCGATTCGCAGCTCGTCGAGTGCCCGGCCGGTAATGATGATCAGGTACATGGCCGCCCGCACGAAGGCGTACGCCTTTTCGACCATCTCGTCGCTTTCGAGGGCGCAGAACCCCACCTTGAAGGCGCTGCCGACCGACTGGGTGATCAGATGGCCGACGGAAACGCCGCGCCAACTGAAGGTCGGGATGTCGTCGAGCTTGATGTCGCGAGCGATCCGGTCACACTCGCGCCGTTCGGCAGCGGTGATGAACTCGCTGTACCATCGATGCGGCAGACCCATGGCGTCGGCGAAGGGTCCGGCGTTCTTGTGGCACCAGCGCGTGCACGCGCTCTCCACATGGTCGATCTTGCGGTGAACGCATGCAGGCAGCAGGGAATCACACGACAGCGCCGTGACTTCCGCTCCTCGCTGGCGCAGCGCCAGCCCGAGAAAGCCCATCAACGAGAAGGCGAGCTCCCCGCCCACGAGGTTGGGGATGAGGATCCGTTTGTACTTCAGGCCGGGCAGCGGATGCACGGGCGGAGGGTGCCGGCAGATCTCCTGCAACAGGGGAATGAACTGCCGCGCCTTGATGACGGGCTGATCTTGGACGAGTTGGAGATTCATGAGCGCATGACCGGCCAGGGAGCTAGACACCGACCTGCTCGGGTTCCACGCCGGTCGTTGCGCGCCGATCGGCCCGCCGTGCCTCCGAGCTCTTGGGCTCCATTGCGGCGCGGCTCACGTGCCATTCACATCGGTCGCATATGAACTGGTCGTCGGTCGGCAGGTCACCCCTTACCCGGGCGCGGACTCGCTCAAAGGCCCGGCTGTGCCAGATCTCCTCCAGCGTGGAGTCGAGCACGTTGCCGAGGATCGCCTCGTGCTTGTAGTCCATGCAGCAGAGGGTGAGGCGGCCGTCGCTGAGAATGTGGACCCATTGCGTGTCGCGGTTGAACCGGCACCCGTAAGGCGGATCCTTCTTGTCGGGGCTGCGCAGCGCCCGCTGCTGGCTCCCTTCGCCGAAGACGGTCAGGTTGACCTCGCCGGCCCGCGAGATCACCTGCCACCGCACGATCTCGATATCGAGGTCGCGCCAGAATGCCTCGATCTCCGCTTCGCGCTGCTTGGTCCACAACCCCCACAGCGTCACGATGTACAGCTTGTACGGTTTCGTCTGCCGCCACGCCTCGATGAAGCGCAGGACGTTGGGCCAGGCTTTCTCGTAGTCGACGCCCGGCATGGTTCGGGCCCATTCCTCGGCCGCAATGCCGTGGCTGCTGATGCGAAGCTCGCTCAGGGGTGCAGCCAGCAGCTTTTCGGCGATCCGGGGGACCAGGTAGAGGCCGGTGGTGCTGACCTCGATGTGGGTTGCCGGAAGCGCGGCTCGGATGATCACCATGCGCTCGAAGATCTTGCGATCCGACATCGGATCCGCCATCAGGTAGGGGCAGAGATACTCGATGTCTTGCCCCCGGAGTTGGTCCACGATGCGATCAAACAGCGTGTCGCTCATCAGCCCGTTGGACCACTTCGGTGACTCGACCGGGTGGGGGCAGATCGAGCAAGCGGCCCCGCAGGCGCTCGTGGTTTGAATCTGGATGTGCGTTGGGAATGGGGCGGTGCTCATGGTTCGCAGCCTCGGGACGCCGGCTCCAGATACATCTGGCCGCCAAGCCGCGCGGGAGGCACGTATTGGTTTCGGTCCACCCGGTAGACGCGGTAGGCGGCGCCGGCCAGCAGGCGGTCGATCAATTGCACGCCGCCCGGGCGTACATCGTCAATCCAGGGATGGAATTCCCAGAATATCCTCAGGCACCCGCCCGAAAGCAGACGCCGCATTCCGTTGAAGACCGATGCTTCCGCTCCTTCCACGTCAATCTTCATCACATCGGCCCCGACGTCACTCAGCAGGTCGTCGAGCACCACCGTGCGGGTCTCGAAGCGGCGACCTTCGACCTCGGCGGCGGTGGCCGAGCAACCGGGCGGCTTGACGAGCATGATCGTTGCGGGTTCGTCGGAAGCTGCCGCGGGCACGATCTCGACGTTGCGGTCTCCCTCGAACAACGATCGGAGCAGATCGCAGTGAAGCGGATCGGGTTCGATCGCGATGATCTTGCCCCCCGGGGGCATCAGCTTCGAGGCGAGATAGGAGTAGAAGCCCAGTTCCGCGCCGACGTCGACGAAGACGCGGCTGCCCTGGACCGCCTCGACGAACTTCTGCGTAAACGGCTCGCACCAGCCTGACTCCACCCACGTGCCGTGATCGACCGCCGTCTTCATGCGTTGCTGGTGGCGCCGCCGCCGTTCGATGCGCCGAGGGTCGATCAGGTCGGCCTGGTCGCCGCAGCGAAGGGCCGCGTCGGCATAGTGTTGGATGAACTTCATGACTTGGTCATCCAGTGAGCGGGTCCACCGTTGCTCACGCCTGCGTGTACTGGAAGCGACGATATACGTACGGGTATCGCTGGATCATTCGAAGGCATTCGGGCCGGACCGGATCGTTCAGCCGTATCGGCTCGAGCGGCTCGCCGAAATGGTTGATGGCGTACAGAAGCTGAAGGATGAGCCGGTGGCCGTGTTGGAGCGCGCTGCCCTTGTGGAAACCGCGCGTGTCCTCGGCGAATATGGATCCTGCCGCGCCGTAGATCGGCACGATCCGTTCTGCCGGATAATGCCGGAGAATCTCGTCGTCATCGTAGCGCCGATCAGCGAGTAGTGTGCGTGGTGGCCGCCGGTGTGAGCCGATCACGAAGGTATGGGCGCCCTGATGCTCGTCCACGTCGGTGAGGTAGATGAAGACCTTCAGGAACTTGAGCTGGCTCATATCGAAGTGGAAGAGCTGCGCCGACTCCGAGCACGGCTGGTCCGCGAATGCCGTGCTCCACCACATCTCCGCGCCAAGGCACGCCGGCTGGGCGCCCAGATAAGCCTGGGCCATCGCAAGCAGCGATGTGTCGGCGATGAGCTGTTGTACGTCCCCGTTCTGATGGAGCGACTGGACATCCACCTGGTATCGCGTGCCGGCGGGGTTGTTTGGATCGAAGATGACCAATGGACCGTCGGATGACGGGCTCGGGTGGACCCTGCACGGCGCCTGCTCGGCGAAGCGCCGCAGGCGGCGGCAGACGTCCGGCGACAGGCGGGTCTCGAATCGACACAGCCCGTCACGGCGCAGGACGCCGGCGATCTGGTTCGCTGATCGTGGGGGCAGATCTCCAAGCACGCCCGTGCTCGACGAGAATCGCCGGGGCGGATGGGCCAGGCGTTCGAGCCGGGCGCAGGCGTCGTTGAAACGCCCCCGGGTGAGGCGGAAGAGTCGTCGCATCTCGGCCTGCCCGCCCGGCGTGTTGCGGCCCGTGCGCAGGAAATGGCCGTAGCAGCGCAGGAAACGGCCCAAGACAATCAGCGCCCAGATCGGCTTCGGGTACTTGCGGGACTTCACCGAACTGGCGGCGAACGGCCGCCTCTCCCGGGCGCGACCGACTGAGCTTGAAGCGATGACACCCATCGGATCTTTCGGACCATCAAGTGACCGGCGGCCTTCCCGGGCCGGAGTCGCTACTGGGGTATCGGCTGGTGGGCAGGCCTCGCGCCAGACGCCGGTGGCGCCTGCTCCGCGAGGAGCCGGTGGAGGGTCTGCGATCCGAATTGATCCACGAACGTCGTGCGAAGCGCGCCAGGTCAGGTA
>Ga0114949_10001353_pt1 | contig 14878 bp, 15 predicted proteins | sample N074metaG_FD_83505 | JGI IMG/M metagenome (GOLD analysis project Ga0114949, IMG submission 83505) | Deep subsurface microbial communities from Kermadec Trench to uncover new lineages of life (NeLLi) - N074 metaG | ecosystem: Environmental > Aquatic > Marine > Ocean trench > Sediment | place... | reverse complement strand
CTGTCGACGCGCAAATCCATAGCCGAAGGTGTGCACACAGCCAAAGCCGTGGCCAGACTGGCCGAACAACGATCCGTCGACATGCCGATCTGTCTGGCCGTCAATCGCGTTTTGCATCACGGTGCCGCCGTGAATGACGAGCTTGAAGCCCTTTTGTCCCGACCCTTTGTGGCCGAGACCATCTAACCCATCTGTCAGGAGACCCCCATGCAATTTGTCATCTATGCCAAGGACAAGCCCAACAATCTGGAACGGCGCACGGAAGTCCGCCCATCGCATCTGGAATATTGGGGCAAAAATAGCGACAAAATCCTGCTGGCGGGGCCACTGCTGGACGAAAATGACAAACCCTGTGGCAGCACATTGATTGTCGAGGGCAATTCGCTGGAAGAAGTCCGCGCCCTGGCAGAAGCCGACCCCTATTGGACGGATGGCGTGTTTGGCACCATGGACATTACCGCGACCAATTTGTTTTTAGGCAAGCTGGCACCGCAGGGCGATTGATCCAACTAACCACTGATCGACCCAAACAATGAATAATCGAGCACCCAAGACCCCTGACCCACGGCCAGATGCCCTGTCATTGACCAGCCTGGCCAGTCCGACTGATGGCCCCCAGGCTGGCGACGTGTTGTGCCAGCTAGGTGATATTGAAGACGGCAAGGCCAAAACTTTTACCTTCAAAAAGGGGACCTGGCGCTTTGAGGTGTTTATCCAGCGCCAGGGTGAAGCCTTTTTTGCGTACGAGAACACCTGCCCGCATGTTGGCCTGCCGCTCAATCTGAACCCAACCCGATTTTTAGACATCAAAGGCGAGGCGATTTTCTGTATCAATCATGCGGCCTATTTTAACATTGCTGACGGTCTGTGCACCAAAGGGCCCTGCCGTGGCAAATGGCTGACCCCCATTGCGTTAGAACTGATAGACGGCCAGATCATCGTCGCTTAGAGGCTTGTCATACGGCTGGCAGGCTTCGTATCATCCTTTTCCCTCATTCTATTTCAGGACCTACTTATGTCTGACGAACAATTTTTTCCTGTCTCGGCCGAATGGTCGGCCCGCGCGCTTGTCAACAGCGATGCTTATGAAGACATGTACGCGCAATCCATCAACGACCCGGACGGGTTCTGGGGTGAACACGGCAAGCGTATTGACTGGATCAAGCCCTATACCAAGGTCAAGAACACGACCTTCGAGGGCGACATATCGATCAAATGGTATGAAGATGGCACCCTGAATGCCTGTTACAATTGTGTTGATCGGCACCTGGAAACACGCGGCGACCAGACCGCCATTATCTTTGAAGGCGATGACCCGGCAGATTCGTCCCACATCACCTACAACCAGCTGCACGAACATGTTTCCCGCTTTGCCAATGTGCTGAAAAGCCGGGGTGTCAAAAAAGGCGACCGCGTCACCATCTATATGCCCATGATCCCCGAGGCGACCTATGCCATGCTGGCCTGCACCCGCATTGGCGCGGTGCATTCCGTGGTGTTCGGCGGGTTTTCACCCGACGCGCTGGCGGGGCGTATTCTTGACTGCGACAGTACCTGCATCATCACCGCCGACGAAGGTATGCGCGGCGGCAAAGCCATCCCGCTGAAGGCCAACACCGATGCGGCGCTGGAAAAATGCCCGGATGTCGACACCGTAATCGTCGTCACCCGCACCAATGCAGGCGTCAATATGGTGGAGGGCCGCGACGTTGTTTACGAAGACGCCGCAGCATCTGTCTCTGCGGACTGTCCGGTCGAGGAAATGAATGCCGAGGACCCGATGTTTATCCTTTACACATCGGGGTCGACGGGCAAACCCAAGGGCGTGCTGCACACCACGGGTGGCTATATGGTCTATGCGTCGATGACCCACCAATATGTCTTCGACTATCACGATGGCGAAATTTACTGGTGCACCGCCGATGTGGGGTGGGTCACCGGGCACTCCTATATCGTCTATGGGCCGCTGGCCAACGGCGCGACCACCCTGATGTTTGAAGGCCTGCCCACCTATCCGGACGCCTCACGCCTGTGGCAGGTCGTCGACAAGCACCAGGTCAACATCTTCTACACCGCGCCCACCGCATTGCGCGCCCTGATGCGCGAAGGCGACGAGCCCGTCACCAAAACATCGCGCGCCAGCCTGCGCCTGTTGGGGTCGGTCGGTGAGCCGATCAATCCCGAGGCCTGGCTGTGGTATCACCGCGTGGTCGGCAACAGTCGTTGCCCCATTGTCGATACCTGGTGGCAGACTGAAACCGGCGGCATCATGATCACGCCGTTGCCTGGCGCCATCGGTCAAAAGCCGGGCTCGGCAACCAAGCCGTTCTTTGGCGTCCAACCCGCCTTGGTCGATGCTGATGGCAAGGAACTTGAAGGTGCAGCGTCAGGCAATCTGATCCTGAAGGACAGCTGGCCCGGCCAGATGCGCACGCTTTATGGCGACCATGACCGCTTCAAAGAAGCCTATTTCAAAACCTATAAAGGCAGTTACTTCACCGGCGACGGCTGCCGGCGTGATGAAGACGGCTATTACTGGATCACCGGCCGGGTCGATGACGTGATCAACGTTTCCGGCCATCGCATGGGCACAGCAGAAGTCGAAAGCGCCTTGGTCGCCCACCACGACGTCGCTGAATCCGCGGTCGTGGGTTACCCGCACGACATCAAAGGCCAGGGCATCTATGCCTATGTAACCTTGAACACGGGCGTCGAGCCCACAGATGATCTACGCAAAGAATTGGTCCTGTGGGTTCGCAAAGAAATCGGCCCCATTGCGTCACCAGACCTGCTGCAATGGGCCCCTGGCCTGCCCAAAACCCGTAGCGGCAAAATCATGCGCCGCATCTTGCGCAAAATCGCTGAAAACGACTTTTCCAATCTGGGCGACACATCGACGCTAGCGGACCCTGCGGTGGTGGATGATTTGGTCGAAAACAGGATGAACAGGTAACTCCATGGAACTACTCACTGACCCGACCATCTGGGCCTCATTGGCCACGCTGACATTGCTCGAAATTGTGTTGGGCATCGATAATGTCGTGTTCATTTCGGTGTTGGTGGGACGGTTGCCGCAAGCGCAGCAACCACGGGCGCGCACCTTTGGTCTGCTTGGGGCGCTGGTGATGCGTGTGATGTTGCTGTTTGCAATTGTCTGGCTGACTGAGTTGACGACGCCGGTGTTTGAGGCCTTTGACCTTAGCTTTTCATGGCGTGATTTGATTTTAATCGGCGGCGGCGGCTTCCTGTTGGCCAAGGCCACCAACGAAATTCATCATTCTATCGAAGGCGCAGGCGTGGTGGAGCGCCGCAAAAGCACGGGCGCGGGCCAGTTCTGGCGCGTGATTATTCAGGTGATGCTGCTGGACGTCGTGTTTTCGATGGATTCGGTGCTGACGGCCATTGGAATGGTACAACATATCGAGGTCATGATCGCCGCGGTAACCATTGCCATTGGTGTGATGTTGTGGATGTCCGGGCCGATTGCTGCCTTTATCCAAAAGCATCCAACCACCAAGATGCTGGCGTTGTCATTCCTGCTGTTGATCGGCATGGCCCTGGTTGCCGACGGTTTTGGCATGCACATCCCGCGCGGGTATTTCTACTTCGCGATTGCGTTCTCAGCTTTGGTCGAAGTGCTGAACCTGTCCTTTGCCGCCCGTCGCAAAAGACGAGCGCAGGCCAGTCAGAGGTCCTAAAACAGCATCATGAGAAGCGGGATCAAGGCCCCCAGGAAGGCCACCAACAAGGCCAACAATGTGATGACAAATCCGGTCGTCCGATTGGAGGGGTCGCGTCGGTAAGCGCGTGCATAGATCATGCGACCGATGACCCACACCAGGGCTGTCCCACCACCATAAAAGTCGCCCCAATGGGGGGCTGCCAGCCACAGAAGCGGCAAAAAGATCACCAATTGTTCGATGGTGTTGTAGTGAATGCGAAAGGCTTTTTCGAATTCAATATCCCCGGTCGTGGCTGGGGCCTTAACGTTGCCGCGCATTTTGCCAGCGCCCATGCTGGCATAAAAGGTAAAGGCAACGACCAATATGGTGCCTAACGATGTCAGTGGCATTGCTGTAAGTGCGCTCATGGTTCCCCCCGAATTTTTGACTTCCCCGGCTACACTAACGCAAACGCGCGATGGCACCAGAGCCTAAAAGTCCGCCGCTAGAAATCAGAAGTGATGCCGTTCTTTTCCCAATCGCCATAACGGGTGGCCTCTGGCCCGTCGCGACCACCAAATTCATCGGCAAATTCATTGGCACCTTCATTGCCCCGCTTTTCTTTCGCCATTTTTTCTTTTTGGATGGCGCGTCTTGCCTCTGCCTCTTTAAGGGCGTCGGCAGCGTGGTCCTTTGTCTTTTCTTGGGCCTTTTTGTCACTCATGGTTTTACCCTTGCATCCTTTGCGGCCTATTTCACGCCTTGATAAACCAATCTTCAAGGTATAGGCAATCGCCATGGATATGCCCCGGCAAATTGCCACCACCATTTTAGGCGCGATACTCGACAATCGCATGCCCCTTGATGACGCCTTTGAAGCCGTGCCCGGCGGCATGGAAGGCCGCGACCGCGCCTTTGTGCGCCAGCTGGTCACCACCACCATCCGACGCCTGGGGCATATTGATCTGCTGATCAACGAATGCCTGACCAAGCCCCTGCCACCGAAAATGAAAGTGGTCCGTAACATTTTGCGACTGGGCATCACCCAGCTTTTATATCTGGATGTCCCCGACCATGCGGCAATCAACACATCGGTCGACTTGCTGTCCAAGCAGAAAGACAAGCGGACATCGGGCTTTAAAGGGTTGGTGAATGCCATATTGCGGCGCATCACCCGCGAGGGCCAAGAGATGCTGGCCAAGCTGGATGCCTATGACACCACGCCAGACTGGCTGTGGCACGGCTGGGTAGAAACCTATGGCATCGACAATGCCCGCGCCATTACCCTGGCGCATCTGGTGGAAGCACCGCTGGATATCACCCTGAAAGCGGGCGAGGACCCGGCTGAATGGGCTGCCAAGCTGGATGCCAACATCCTGGCAAATGGCAGCCTGCGCCGGACGAGTGGCGGGTCAGTATTCGATTTGTCGGGCTATAATGAGGGCCATTGGTGGGTGCAGGACGCGGGCGCAACGTTGCCTGTGTTGCTGATGGGCGATGTCGACGGCAAGGATATCATTGACATGTGCGCCGCCCCTGGTGGCAAAACATTACAGCTGGCCAGCGCTGGCGCACGGGTAATCGCGGTCGACCGGTCCGCCAACCGCCTGCAACGGGTGACCGAAAACCTGAGGCGCCTGGGATTGAAAGCCGATATTATTGAGGCTGACGGCAAACGCTGGCAGCGTAAAAGCGGGCCTGTCGACGCCATTTTGCTGGACGCCCCCTGTTCGACCACTGGCACGTTGCGGCGTCACCCTGATGTTGCGTGGCTAAAGGACGAAACAGATGTTGCCTCAATGGTGCCTGTGCAAAGCGCGATCCTGCAAAATTGTGCCGGGATGGTGAAACCAGGCGGCTTATTGATTTATTGTGTGTGTTCCCTGCAGCCCGAAGAAGGCCCTGATCAAATCGATAAATTCCTGCTGGCACATCCTGAATTTACCCGCCAATCCATCGCCGCTGACGAGCCAGGCATGATGCCTGAGTTCATCACTCCCGATGGCGATGTGCGCACCTTACCCAGCCATATGGCAGACCAGGGTGGAATCGACGGATTTTACATTGCGCGCCTGCAGAAAAACCCCTGATTGATTTGTTCACTTGCAGGGCGGCATGCAAGTTGCTAATGACGCTCTATGCAACAGCCAACCCGTATATCGCCGTCGATATTATCTGCTGATTTCTCAAAGCTTGGTGAAGAGGTCCGCGCCATCGATGCTGCGGGCGCAGACTATATCCATATCGACGTGATGGACGGCCACTTTGTGCCCAATTTGACCATTGGTGCCGGCGTCGTAAAGTCGTTGCGACCCCATACGGACAAGCCGTTCGACGTACATCTGATGATTTCGCCCGTCGATCCTTTTATCGATGGGTTTGTTGATGCCGGTGCTGACATTATTACTGTGCATCAAGAAGCGGGACCCCATCTGCATCGGACGATCCAGGCCATTAAGGCGCATGGGATCAAGGCAGGTATTTCGCTGAACCCATCAACGCCTGCCGATACCATCAAACAAATGATGGACGATATCGACCTGGTGCTGGTGATGAGCGTGAACCCCGGGTTCGGCGGACAAAGCTTTATTAAAAGCCAGCTGGACAAGATTCGCCAGATCCGCGCCATGATTGACGCCACCGGCCGCACCATCGATCTAGAGGTCGATGGTGGCATTGACCAAAAGACAGCACCCCTTGCGATCGCAGCAGGGGCTGATTTGTTGGTAGCCGGAACCGCCACCTTCACCGGTGGCCCCGCTAGATATGCCAGCAATATTGCGGGTCTGCGGGGCGCGGGCCTGTAAGGCCGCATATTGATGGCAGGTCGCGCTTCTAGCCCCGCTTTTGTTGACCCGTCGCACGCGCGCAATTTCCGCCAACGCGCACAATACGCTTTTTTTGCCACCGGCCTTTATCGACGGCTGTTGCGCGGTTCGCACCCTGTCCAGATTGACTTTGTCCCACGCGAATTATGGCCGGGCGACCCGGATGAGGCTGACCGCCTGTTTCGTGGCGAGTATGAATTTGCCGGGCGGCTGGTATCTGCCCCCAATGGCAACCCGTGGCGGATACGGGCGCCCAGCCAGGCCTGGGCAGACGAAATTCACAGCTTTGGCTGGCTTCGACATTTTCGGACTGCAGGCGGCGAGGCCGCCCAACGCCACGTCGAGGCCATGATCCGGTCTTGGTTGGAAGATTTTGACAATTGGCACCCCGGTGCCTGGCAGCCCGAAATCATTGCCCATCGCCTGATTGCCTGGTTGACCCATTCACCCATCGCCGTCAGCACCAATGATTTGGTCTATCACAGCACGGTCATGAACAGCATGGCCCGTCAGGCCCGGCACCTGGCCCGCACAGCTGACAGTGCCCGAGATGGCCTGCCGCGGCTGACCGCGGCCATCGGCCTGGTCTATAGCGGGTTTTGCCTGCCGCAAGGGGAACGTCGCCTGCGCAAAGGCTTGGCCAGCATGACCTATGAGCTGGAACGACAGATACTGCCTGACGGCGGTATCGCCACGCGCAGCCCCACAGAACAATATGAGGCCCTGCGAATTCTGGTCGCGCTGCACACCGCCCTGAAGGAAGCTGGCGAGGACATGCCGCCTGTTCTATTGCAAGCCATCGATCGGGTTGCACCCATGCTGCGATTTTTCCGGATGGGGGACGGCAAACTGGCCCTTTTCAATGGCGGGTTTGAAGAAGATGCCGATGCCATCGATACCATCCTGGACCTGTCGCGCGCGCCCGGCCACCCGGTCACAGGTGCTGTTTACACGGGCTTTCAGCGGGTCCAGGTCAAAGACGTGATGGTCATCATGGATAGTGGCGCGCCGCCCGATGATGAGCTGAGCATTCAGGCCCATGCTGGTCTCAACAGTTTTGAGATGAGCGTGGGGAGCGATCGAATGATCATCAATTGTGGGTCAAGCGAACCAATGGAAACGAATGATTGGCAACGAGCCTCGCGCACCACAGCAGCGCACTCAACACTGGTCGTCGACAATCGAAATTCCAGCAGCATCCTTGAAAACCAACACATAGGCCGTCGCCCCAGCCAGGTGAAGGTGCTGCGCGATGAAACCGATGAGTCCATTACCTTGGATGTTAGCCACAACGGCTATGAAGGCCCCCTGGGGCTGGAGCATAATCGCAAACTGCGCATTCGCCGCGACGGCAATGAAATTGCGGGTACCGACACGCTGACAAGCGTGGGCAAGTCCAACAAAAAGGATGCCAGCACCTACGATATCCGGTTCCACCTGCACCCCAGTGTTGATACAAGTCCCAGCGTCGATGGTGGCGCTGTCGAGTTGCGTCTGCCCGGTGGTGATGTTTGGCAATTGGAATGCGTCTCTGGTCTGATGATAGAAGAAAGCATCTATCTTGGTGAACGGGGCAACCCGCAACGAACCAACCAAATTGTCATCCATGGCACCGTCGAGAAGCCTACTACCGTGGTGCGCTGGCTTTTGTCTCGCCTTTCTCACCGCTAATATGTCATCCCACCAACCCGTCAGAGAGATCACATGAGTTCCCAACCTATCAAGCGCGCGCTTCTTTCCGTTTCCGACAAATCCGGCCTGGTGGAGTTTGGCCAGTTCCTGGCCGGACAGGGTGTTGAAATCCTGTCGACCGGCGGGTCGGCAAAAATGCTGGCCGATGCCGGCGTGCCGGTGACCGAAGTCGCTGATTACACAGGCTTTCCCGAAATGATGGATGGCCGCGTCAAGACCCTGCATCCCAAGATCCATGGCGGACTGTTGGGCTTGCGCGACAAGCATGCCGACGCAATGGCAGAACACAACATTGGGGCCATCGACTTGTTGGTCGTCAATCTGTACCCGTTTGAAGAAACCGTCGACAGCGGCGCTGACTTTGATATTTGTATCGAGAATATCGACATTGGTGGCCCGGCAATGATTCGCTCGGCGGCTAAAAACCACCTCTATGTCACCGTGATTGTCGAGGCGCAAGACTATGCCGCCGTGCAACAGGCCATGACCGACAATGCTGGCGCAACAACGCCAGAGCTTCGCCGGGAACTGGCCGCCAAGGCGTATGCCCGTACGGGGTCCTATGATTCGGCAATTTCCAGTTGGTTCGCCGGGCAATTGGGGCAAACCTTCCCAGACCGCCTGAATGTAACAGCCCAGCGGCAGGAAACCCTGCGTTACGGAGAAAACCCGCACCAGGACGCCGCCTTCTACACAACGCGCAACCCGCGTATTGGTATCGCCACCGCTGAACAGGTGCAGGGTAAAGCGTTAAGCTATAACAATCTGAATGATACCGACGCGGCCTTCGAGCTGGTTGCCGAGTTTGACCCAGCACAAACAGCCGCAATCGCCATCATCAAGCACGCCAACCCTTGCGGTGTGGCAACAGGTGAAAGCCTGGTGGAAGCCTATAAAAAGGCCCTGATGTGTGACCCGGTCAGTGCTTTTGGCGGCATTATCGCCCTGAATGGCACGCTGGACGGGCCAACTGCCGAGGAAATCTGCAAGATCTTCACCGAAGTGATCATCGCCCCCAATGCCGATGATGAAGCAAAAGAAATCTTGTCGGCCAAGAAGAACCTGCGCCTGCTATTGACCGGCGGCCTGCCCCCGGCCCACGCCGATGGCATGACCATGAAGTCGGTCGCTGGTGGTTATCTGTTGCAGGGCCGCGATAATGGCCACATCACCGAGGCCGACCTGAAAATCGTGACAAAACGCGCGCCCACCGCCCAGGAAATGCAAGACCTGCTGTTTGCCTTCACCATCTGCAAGCATGTGAAGTCCAACACCATTATCTATGCCAAAGACGGCGCAACCATGGGCGTCGGCGCCGGGCAGATGAGCCGACTTGATTCGGCCAAGATCGCTTATTCAAAAGCAGTCGAGGCTGCCGCCGCTGCGGGTATTGAGGGCAGCCTGACCAAGGGCTCTGTGGCCGCCAGTGATGCCTTTTTCCCGTTTGCAGACGCGCTGGAGATAATCGCCGAGGCTGGAGCCACTGCCGTTATTCAGCCCGGCGGGTCAATCAGGGATGATGATGTTATCGCCGCCGCTGACAAGGCCGGGCTGGCCATGGTCATGACCGGGATGCGCCACTTCCGGCATTAAATCGCTCACGGCAATAAGCCGTTGGCTTAGGCCTGCGCGTGCGCGGCAAAAAAGTTCGCCGGGGCGCAGTCGCACCCTTGGATTCAAACGTGCCGCGCGTACCGTTCGTCTCGAATGGCGCGAAATGAAGTGAAGCGTTGTATCGAGAGACCTGACGCAAGCACGCATCTCGATACAGTTTTTCGCTTTACGAAAAACCACTCGATACGAACGGGATCGTTAGCTGCTCTAAAATTCATATCCCAGTAACTCCAATCCTGGTGCGCAGGCCTTATTCAGCGCATCTTGGTCGGCTTGGGACATTTGCTTCCAGGCTGGGTCTTTATAACGCGGCAAAGCGGCTGCTTCTGCCAGCCATGCTTCATTGTTCAGGCCCGGCCCTATGAAATCGATCATCCGTGTTAGCTCAAGTGTTGGGTTTTCGACCAGATCTTCATACCGTATGGACATCTGCCGGTCGGCGGGGATCTCTGCCAGATTATCCAGGCCAATTTTGATCATGTCCGACCAAAATGCCCCCGTGATGTTCGGCGGCAGGGGTTTGTGCAACTTTTTCCCCAAGCCCAACAGTTTGATCATGGGCGCTTCAAACCACGAAATCATCGGTGTTTCCCCCATCAGAAAGGGGCGTTTGAGCGGATTGATCCCAAAGCGACCAGCCATGCGCCAGGCATGGGCATAAAGTCGGGTTGGGGAATGGTTGACCATCGACATGGCAACATCCCGGCCGTCGCGATAGACGTGGATATATTTGGCGTCCGGGTACAAATCCTTCAACACAGGCAAAAACGTCAGGGACGCGCCAGAGCGCTCGACCCACATTTTTTTGTCAAATCGCACACGCAACCAATCAAACAGATAGGCGAATTGTTCGCCTAGCGACGCCTTGGGGCGTGCGCGGATCAACGGCTCCAACTCGGCAAAAACGGCATCATGGTCGTCGGTCAGATGGGGTAGCACCACAAACAACAGGGGCGGCAAATTGTCCCGCGTGAATTGCGAATCCGGCCCATAGGGGTACAAAAACTCGTCCACCAGGGCCTCTGGGTTAAAAACCAGTTTTTCACCGGCATGGGCCACGGACAACAATTTCCAGAACTGTTCGCCGTCCATTGTCTTTTTGACAAAGGCCCGCGTTGCCAGAGACATGAAGAATTCTGATATACTGAGGATATCTGGATGCATCCGCACCAGCCTTGATGCCAGGGTCGAGCCACAGCGTCCGGTGCTGACAATAAAGGTTGGTGGATATGTCGATTTGCCCTGCATGGAGTGGAGCTTACCCATCCTTAGGCGCCGCGCAATACCCACCTGATTGGGTAGTCGACAAAAAGACTGGTTATCGGCAAGATATCTTCAAGAATGGAGAGTGAGATGGAGTTGTATCTGCGTCAAATTGCCTTGGTCGCCAATGGGTTAGAGCCTGCCATGGGCCAACTGAACGCCATGTTTGGCACGCCGGTCTGTTATCGCGATGACGGTGTGGCCAAATTTGGGTTGGAAAATGCCTTGTCTGCCATCGGCAGCCAATTTATCGAAATCGTCGCCCCAACCGAAGAGGGGACTGCCGCCGGGCGCTACCTGGACCGGCGCAAAGGTGACGGCGGCTATATGGTCATTCTGCAGTGCCCGGACCGCGATACACAGAACGCCTGCGAGCAGAACGCTGCAGACAATGATATTCGCATTGCCTGGCAACGGGAGGAAGGCAAAGGCCGGATCATGCAGCTGCACCCCGCCGATACGGGTGGCACGTTTTTCGAGATTGACCATGTGCATCCGTTTGAACCCGAAGGTCTGTGGCCCCCTGCTGGCGGCAATGGCTGGCAAAGCCAGATCAACATCAACGTTGCAACAGGCATTACCGCTGCCGAAATCCAGTCCCCAAAGCCGCAAGAGCTGGCGGAACGCTGGTCGGCCATTGTCGGCATCCCATTGGAAAAGAGCCTGACAGCCTATGTGTTGCCCCTGACCAATGGAGAGATACGATTTGTCAGTGCCCTCGACAGTCGCGGTGAAGGACTGAGCGCCATCGACATCAAAGTGATCCGAAAGACCAAGGCAATCTTCAGCGCCCGGGCCGCCGGATTAAAGACAACCGATGATCAAGTCACCTGGTGCGGCCTGCATATTAACCTGGTCTGACAAACTATAAGCCGTGCGTTGGCCACCGAACCGCACTATGATTCGCGCAATAGCCTAAGACGCCAGAGGGAATTCCACATGACGGGTGAACCATCAATTCTGCAATCAGATCAGTCTGTTAACGCAGCCCCAGATGCCCTGTCCAGTTACGACATCGCGGTCATTATTCCCTGTTACAATGAAGAAATCGCAATCGCAGCTGTGGTTCGCGATTTCCGGGCCGCTTTGCCATCCGCCCAGATATACGTCTATGACAACGCGTCTTCTGACAACACAGCACAGGTTGCCACCGACGCTGGGGCTATCGTGCGATATGAAGCGCGGCCCGGCAAAGGCAATGTCGTCCGGCGCATGTTCGCGGACATCGAGGCCGACATCTATATCATGGTCGATGGCGACGACACTTACGAAGCCGCCGCCGCCCCACGCCTGATCCAAAAATTGATCGACGAACAGTTGGATATGGTTAATGGCGCGCGCATCACGGATATCAAAGCCGCTTATCGCCCCGGCCACCGATTTGGAAATGCCCTGTTTACCGGCATTGTCGGCTCGGTTTTTGGTCGCCAGTTCAGTGATATTCTCAGCGGCTATCGCGCGTTTTCCCACCGTTTTGTCAAATCTTTCCCGGCCCTGTCTGCCGGATTTGAGATAGAGACCGAGCTGACCATCCATGCATTGGAGCTCCGCATGCCTGTGGGCGAGATCGAGACAATCTACAACGACCGACCCGAAGATTCTGAAAGCAAGCTCAATACAATCCGTGACGGATTCCGGATTATGATGACGATTGTCCGTCTGGCCAAAGCGGAACGACCCATCGGTTTTTTTGGTGGTATCGCGGCGGTACTGGCGCTTGTCTCCGTCATTTTGGCTGTACCCTTGATTCATACTTTCCTTGAGACGGGCCTGGTCCCCCGGGTGCCAACGGCGATCCTTTCGAGCGCGATTATGCTGCTGGCCTGCCTCAGCCTTGTTTGCGGTTTGATTATCGATGCGGTTACCCGAGCCCGACGAGAAATTCGCCGCCTGCAATATCTGCAGTATGAACGGTTGGAAAAGCGGCCCTGACCGATAATTCTATGATTAAAGACCTTATCAACAACAACCAATTCCTACGATTTTCCCTTGTAGGTACAGCTGGATTTCTGGTTGATTGGGCCACCCTTAGCCTGGCTTTGAATGCTTTGGGTCTGGACTTTTATACTGGCCGCGTCGTGTCATTCCTGGTGGCAGCCACCTTTACCTGGGCGTCCAATCGACAGTTCACCTTTCGTCAGGCCGCCAAGGACAGCCCTGCCCGCCAGTGGCAGCGCTTTGTCGGCGTCAATCTGGTCGGTGGTCTGGTCAATTATGCGATTTATGCTGCAATGGTTTACAACTTTGACCTCGTTCAGTCTTGGCCCGTCATCGGCATCGCGGCTGGGTCTAGCGCCGGGCTGGCCCTCAATTATACCGGGTCTCGTCTGCTGGTATTCGGCAAATCCAGATCGTAATATTCGACACCGGCGCGAGCATTGATCAAATAACCACGCTATTCAGTACCGAAAACGATCCTGAGATTACGGTTGATGATCAGAGTGGCTTGTGGCTCTGTTTTGCGCCCTTATTAGGTCTTTTGTTTGGCTAGAAAGCCTCGCCGACACGCAGGTAGAATGCCTCGCTGTTTTTGCCCCAGGCATAGTCGGCCCCGATATTCACGCCAAAGACATCTGACACCACATAGCGCACGCCCACACCGCCCGATGGCAGCCAGCCATCTTCGCCCAAATCTCCGATTTTTCCGGCGACAGCACCAATGCCCGCAAAAGCCACCAGGCCAAATTTCTTCGTTATTTTCCAGCGATACTCGACTTGAATGGCCGCCATGGCGGTGTCTCGATACTGGCCAGCTTCATAGCCACGCAAGGTATTGGAAGAGCCAAAGAGGCACAGGTCAAAAAACGGCGTATCCTCTGACGCCCGGCAAATATGGGCATTATAGGCAATCACATGATTTGGCTTCAGCTCGATATAATGGCTGAAGGTCATACTGAAAACCTCGTAGTTAAAGTCGTTGGCCAGCTTTTCACGACCGATGTCGTATTGCAGATCGATCAACATGCCCGAGGTCGGTGTCCACTCGCTATTGCGGCTGTCAAATTTCAGCAATAGGCCCAGCAACCCTGCATCCACATCGACTTCCAATATGGGTAATTCTGGCAAATCAGGGGCAATCGGCCCTGGCGCCAATTCCGAAAACCGGATGGTCGTCACGGATGTCATGAACCGGTATTGCAGGCCAACATATATATTGTCGAACACCCGCACAAAGCCACGTGGCCGAACCATAGGCCCCTAATCCAGACATGGACGCCTGAGATTCCTCGTCTATCTGATAAATATAAGCGCCCATTGCTGCCAGACCGAACCCTGTGCTGGGGTTTTTGGATGGGACCGGCAGCCAAAGCCAGTCTCGCTTCGATAGCTCTTCTTCTTCCACCGGGACTTCCAACAGGCCCCTATCGGTCCCCCGCTGCCCTGGTTTGGTCGTCGCGTCAGCGGCGTCTATGGGCAGGACCGTTAAAAATGCAAAAACCGTAACCATCAGAAGGGGCAAGAATTGTCGGCTGAACATAGAAAGGAGCCTTATGGTAATGAACGCTAATCCCCGCCCGAAAACGATCATGCGGGCCTATGCCGTAACTTTTACCAAGGGAAAGACGTCAGGTATATGCGGAATTTAAGGACGTCAGGCTAGCGCCGAGGCTGGCATTGGCCGCCCTTCAGAAAACGCCTGATCCCGGCAAGGGCCTCGGGGTGCGCCAACAATCCCTGATGTCGCGCCTCGACGATCAACACATCATCGCTGCCGTCCAACATGGCCTCAGACACACCGACCACACCATCGTCATCGCCATCGATCAGCGGGTTTAGGCCCTGGCCGTCATTATTGCTGCCAATGATCAGGCAGTGGCG
>Ga0114949_10001351_pt1 | contig 14884 bp, 14 predicted proteins | sample N074metaG_FD_83505 | JGI IMG/M metagenome (GOLD analysis project Ga0114949, IMG submission 83505) | Deep subsurface microbial communities from Kermadec Trench to uncover new lineages of life (NeLLi) - N074 metaG | ecosystem: Environmental > Aquatic > Marine > Ocean trench > Sediment | place... | reverse complement strand
GCTTTTGCTGGCGTTTCTTCAGGGGCATCTAAGTCTGGCCCTAAATTAAAAGTTAAGTCGGATTCTTCATCAACGATACTGTAACTCCCAGAACCAGATTCCGTAGGTGCTGGTTCTGCTTCTACTTCAACTTCTGCAGAATCTTCTTCCGGGGTAAGCTCAAGACCTGAGTCTTCTTCCAGGGCAACTCCAGTATCTACCTCCGCAAGAAGTTCAAGCTCTTCAGCTGCGCTTTCCTCTTTGGGTTCTTCTACCGGTGCAGATTCCTCTTCTTCCCCAAAGGCCATATTAAAGGCATCTTGAATATCTTTTTCTATCGTTTCATTCTCGGAAACAGCATTATCTAAAATAGCACTTTTTAATTTTTCTGCATTGAATTCTCCATAGAGTCCAACATTTACCGGGAGATTTTCATTTTCAAGATCTAAATTGTTTGAAATTAAAATAGTTTTTACACAATCATTGGAGGAATATCTCTGGTTTAAAGCTTTGGCCTCATTTAGGTTGAAATCGGCGTTTAAAACCAAAACTGCCTCGTCCTTTCCAATCGACATTTTTACCTGATCGGTTTCATCAATGAAGAGAGATTCATGATCTCCAAGACTCTGCGTTATCTCCTTGATTTCTGGACTCGCCCCGTAAAATATAATTTTCATAGAAAATTTTCCTCTCCTAATCCCAATTACATAAATTACAAAGGCTTAGGAATAACCTACTTATCGAATTTTAAGGCCCATATATTGATAAAAAGATGATAAAACTTTAATATTTTTCTATACTCTGACAATGCATGCAACATTTATGAAACTAATTTTATCGACTATTTCACTATTTATTTTCTCAAACCTCGGGATGGCCGAAGATTTACCAAGAGTTACACCCTCTCCTTTGGTTAAACTAGAAAATTTCTTTGGCCATCATGTATTGATCGCTGAAAAGTCTTCTCATCAATTATATTTATTTAGAAATAAGAAAGATGGCCCTGAGCTTGTAAAAACCTACCAAATGGCAACAGGTAAAAAGGCCGGTGATAAAAGTTTTCAAGGGGATTTTAGAACTCCTGAAGGGGTCTATAAATTTACTGAATTCCTATCCAAGGACAATCTATTAAAACGTTATGGAAAAGAGGGTGAGATCTACGGGATCGGATCCTTTGTCATGAACTACCCCAACCCTATAGACCATAAACTGAAAAAAACTGGTGGGGGGATATGGCTGCACTCAACCAATGATGAAACCCGAATTGAAAAAGGGCTGGATTCAAGGGGATGTCTGGTTGCCCATAATGGTAATTTAAAAGAAATCTCTAAATATATTGAACTAAATAAAACTCATATAGTTGTAGTACAGGACCTGACCTATATTTCCAAGAAAGTTATGGAAGCTACCAAAAACCAAATCATAGAAAATATCAATGGGTGGGCAAAGGCCTGGATGAATGAGGACCTTGATAAATATTTAAGTTATTACGATAAATCCCATTTTTCATCTAATGTTAATAAGACATTCGTTCAGTTTAAATGGTATAAAAAAAGTGTCTTTGCCAGGAAGGGAAAACCTATAATCGAGGTTAAAAATATATCCCTTTTAAGAAGTGATAACTATATTGTTGCCATCTTTTTACAAGACTATGAGTCACAAACAATTAAAGATATCGGGGTTAAAACGCTATATTTGAAACGAAATAAATCCTATGAATGGAAAATAATCTCTGAGGATTGGTCCAAATATAAAGATGAAAAAGGTGCCAAAGTGGCCTTTGTCCCCTCAATGAGATTTTTTGGTGCTGATGAAAGCGAAAAAGTAGATTAATATGACCATAAAAGAAAATAAAAAGAAGCTCTCCTTCGTCTTGTATCAAGAGGAGAAGGCCCCACAAATCTTTGAAATCAAAAAAAATATATTAAAATTTTTAATAGTGGCCTTTCCTATTCTCGCCCTCTTATTTTTAACAACTATCGTCACTGGCACGCTTTATTTTAGAAAGATTAAAACCTTTGCTGAAAGACAAGAGTCTCAAACCTTAAAAGATTTAAAAATAAAAAATGCCCTGTTTCTTAAAAAAGAGAACGAGTATAAAAGGATCGCCAAAAAGCTACAACAAAAGCTTGCCACCGCCCCCTCAAGAGGCCTTGGAGGCCTTGCCCTCTTTAAGGCCACCAACGGGCAAATAGACCTATCAATGAAAAGTCCCATTGTTTTAGACAGCATCAGGGCCAAAAAAGTGGGAAATAAAGTTCAATTTAACTTTAATCTGAAAAATAAAAGAGAAGATGGCAAAAAAGTATCTGGATACTTATTTGTTATCACTAAATCAGGAAATACCCTGCGAGTTTTTCCAAGGGACTCTATAACTCGTAATGAATTTCAAATCCCCTTTAATAAAGGTGAGTCCTTTGGCTTTTCAAGATTTCGGCCCGTCAAGGCCACCTTTCCCTTACCAAAAGGTGTAAAATCCATGTCCTTTAAGGTATTGGTCTTTTCTAAAATTGGGGATTTAGTATTCCAAGAAATTGTCACAAAAAAAGTTAGGAATTAAAATGCAACCAACAATTGGGCCTGATAGTCAAAAGTTTTCGCTATTTGGAAAAGGGTCAAAGATTAAAGGAACCTTCCATTTGCGAGGACTAACTCGCCTCTCCTCTATCGTTGAAGGGGAGATCATAATGGAAGGTGATGAAGATCTCTCCATTGAAAGAGAAGGAGAAGTGAAAGGCCTTATTAAGTGCTTTAATTTAAATATCTACGGTCAATTTGATGGAGAGGTTGAGGCGCGGGGAAAAGTTACCATTTATCCTTCTGCCTCTTTTTCAGGCAAGTTAAATGCAAGTTCCATCTCCATTCATCCCGGGGCAAAAATTAACATGGAAGGGCATACCCTTTTATAAAAATTTCTTATAATCAATAACTCTTACTTTTCCTAGTTTTTCCAAGTGCTTCTTTAAACTTTTAGATCCCAGTACTAAGACAATTTGCTTATCCCAACCAAAGACATCAGCAATATTTTTAATGACCTGGCCTTTACTCATCGCTTCAATTCTCTCTGCAAATTTAAAAAGGTCATCGTAAGGCCTGCCTATATGATCAAAGTATAGAAGCTGACCAAGGTATGCCTCTAGGTTTTCAAATCTAAAGAAGTGTCCTCCGGCCAGATGACCTTGGGCCCTCTTTAAGATCTCTAACTTAAAATCACCCTTGGAGGTATAACCGATGGTATTTTGAACCACCTCTATCAGTTCTTTAACCGAAGAGTTTTTGGTGGAAGTATAAATCCCCGAGCGACCATAATCCTTTTGTCTTGAAGCAAAGGCGCTTATTCCATAGGTAAGACCTCTTTTAACTCTCACTTCTCTCATTAGACGGGAAGTAAAACCTCCTCCTAAAAACCCGGACGATAAGGTCATTAGCTCTTCATCACCAATTTCATTATAGTTTAGAAACCTACCGATTCTAATATGTGCCTGATTGGCGTTTGGTACGGTAATTAAATAGAACTGAGGACCTTTCACCTTTTTGGTCTTATAACTAACATTGCGAACAAAACTGCCAGTTTTCTGAGTCCATCCACATTCCTCATTAATAATTTTTTTAATATTTAAAACACCAGAAGGACCTGCCAAATAAATCTTTTTCTTCACCTTTTCATTAAAATATTTGAGTTTAGTGCGCAGTCCCCTCTGATTTATATTTTTGAGGTCTTTAAGCTTCCCTCCGCTGGGATATCCATAAGGGGTTCCCTGCAAAGAAATTTCGCGAAAGGCCCTATTAGCAAGACTTCCAGGGGCGGCAACCATGTTATTGAGCGAGTTTTTCAACCTGGCCAATTCTTTTTTAATCTCCCTTCTTGGAAAAACGGCATCATCAAAGAGATGGCAGATTTTTTTCATGGTAGGAATAATATCTTTTAAAAGTCCTGAAACTGAGTAGGATGAAAACTCATGATAAACTGAGGCAGATCTTCTAACCCCATAATAATCAAGAGCATCATTTATTAGTTTCCGGTTAAACCTTCTTGTTCCCGTATCAATAAGGGAAAACATGGCATTGGTTTCCCCTCTTCTAGAAGAGACGTCACTCAAGGAGCCATCAGCAAAATAAAAGTTAACTGAGTAGGTGGGAAACCTTTCATCTTTTAGCCAGATGACCTCTATTCCCTCCCAATTAAGCTTTTTGATTTTACCTCTCAGGTCTGCAGTATATCCCGGGGAGGTAAAAAGAAATATTGCTAGAAGTATTAGATATCTTTTCATGCTTGCTCCGAGAGTTAAGATTTTTTATTTCGATGTTTGTTCCAAACTGAAAGAAAAATCCCATGATTTTTCTTAAAGAGGGTTTCACAGGCGTTTCTAACATCCTTAACTGTCATTGAGTTATAAATCCCTAGTTCCTTTTTATAATAATTGTAATCACCAAAAAAGTTCTCTCTAAAACCTAAAAACTTAGCAACTCCGGCATTGGATTGCAGTTGCTGATAATAAGCGATCATGTACTGATTTTTAGTCTTTTGCAGGGCCCGTTCAGTAATTCCATCACGACAAAACTTTTTAGAATCACGAGTTAGTCTTCTTTTAAACTTTCTAAGATTTGTTTTTTTAAGCAAATGGCCCGATATAAAAAAGACCCCATTGTGTTTTAAAGTATAATTTGAAACACCAATCCTGGTTAGAAAAGGTTTTTTATTTTGAACATATTTTTGATTTAAATAGGAACTCTCCCCATCTCCTAAGATGGAAGAAAGCATATCTAATACGAAGGCCTCCCTTTTCCCCATTGGATAGCTTGGGTAGGCCAAAATAAACTGGGGCGTGGGCGAATTGGCATAAATCTTCACCTCTTGCGGATACTTCGCCTTATGGGAATAGAGTTTGGGATTATCTAAAGCGACCTTGGTCATCTTTAGGTTTTTGCTGGCGCTAAGACCTCCGTAATATTTTTTCACTATATTAAGGGTGGACCTAGCATCTACATCACCGACAATAAGTAAAATCGCGTTATTGGGGGCATAGTATTTTTTAAAGTATTTATAAACTTCATTCCGGGTAATGGTTTCTACATCCTTTTTATTTCCAATGACTGATCCTCCGTAGGGAGTACCCTTAAATACCTTTTGCATCATTGTCAGATATAGTTTTCCACCAGGGGAGTTTTCATAACGTAGCTTCCTCTCCTCTAAAACTACATTTCGCTCGGATTCAAAGGTTTTTGGGTCTAAAAGGAGGTTAACGGTTCGATCGGCCTCCATATCAATGATCATCTCTAAGGATTTAACTGGTAAGTTTTCATAATAAACGGTGGAATCAAAAGTGGTAAAGGCGTTGGTAGACCCACCATTTCCCTCAATTAAGGTATCAAACCTTCCTGGCCCATATTTTTTTGCCCCTTTAAACATTAAATGTTCGAGGAAATGGGAGGCCCCGGTTTGGCCTTTTCTCTCATAACGTGCCCCGACATCATAAAAGGTGTAGTAGGAGAAGATAGGAAGATTATGATTTTCGACAATAAGAACCCGCAGGCCATTGTCTAAAGTGGTCTTAAAGACCTCAATATTGATATCTTCGCCATTTCCCGCAGATAACTTTTTATCTGTCCCAGCGCAAGATGATAATAAAAATAAAATAATTAGTAATTTTTTTTGAAACATTTCCCCCCTCCCTTTAAACTAAATAGGAGAACTGCCTTATTCTACAGGACCTTAAAATGAATACAATAACCATATTGGGCTCAGGCACCAGCACCGGAATCCCCATGCTAGGTTGCAAGTGCGAAGTTTGTAAATCCCCTAACGTGAAAAATAAACGTTTGAGATCAAGTATCTTATTGCAAGTTGGTGAAGTTAAAGTGCTGGTGGACACCACCCCTGATCTTCGAACGCAATTTTTAGATAATGATATCGATGATATTGATGCAGTGATAATAACTCATGACCATGCCGACCATCTCCATGGAATAGATGATTTGAGACCTCTTTGTTTTGAACATCCCCTATCCATCTACACCTCTTTAAAATGTGAGCAAGACATTAAGACCAGATTTCCCTATATATTTAAGGAAAAGCACCCTGATGCGGGATCTATTCCAATGATTAATTTAGCAACAGTAGAGTTGGGCAAGCAATTTGATATTAAGGGAATTCCCTTCGAATTTTTTCTTCTCCCCCATGGGCCTTTCACCACTCTGGGATTTATGCAAGGGAGCTTTGCCTATTTAATTGACTGTAGTGATGTTCCTGAAGAGACCTTGAAGCTGCTAAAAGCAAGAAACCTCGATCTATTGATTATTGACTGCGTACAAAGGCCTGCCCATAAGACGCACCTAAATGTGGACAAGTGCTTCAAGTTTATTAAGGCCATCGCACCAAAACAGGCGGGACTAATCCATATGGGCCATGGCCTGGAACATGAAAAACTGGCCCAGGAGGCGGCAGATAATTTCAATTTTCCGGTTTTCCCGCTCTATGATGGATTAAAGCTCAATTACCGCTAAGCATTGGTGATATTTTGCTTTTATAAACCCACCAAAATTAATATATTGGCCGGATTAAAAATACTAAAAAAAGGTGAATAAGAATGAAGATCGGAATCCCTAAGGAAATTAAAGTATCTGAAAATCGTGTGGGAATGGTGCCAAGTGGAGTACAGCAATTAGTTCATGACGGAAATGAAGTCTATGTACAAAGCGGTGCCGGAATGGGGATCGGTCTTGCTGATGAGCTCTATATCAAGGTCGGGGCCAAAATTCTTCCCACCTTGGAAGATATATTTGCCACCACTGATATGATCATCAAGGTAAAAGAGCCCCAGCCAGTAGAAATAGCTCTTTTAAGACCTCACCATATCCTCTACACCTATCTTCACCTCGCTGCTGATTTAAACCTTACCAAAGGGTTAATGGAGTCAGGCGCCACTTGTGTCGCCTATGAAACGATCCAGGTAGAAGATGGTTCTCTTCCCCTGCTTATCCCTATGTCGGAAGTTGCCGGAAGAATGGGAACTCAAGTGGGGGCCACTTATTTGCAAAATGATAAAGGTGGTAAAGGAATATTACTTGGTGGAGTACCTGGTGTACCAAGGGGAAAAGTAACAGTTATTGGTTGCGGTATCGCTGGAACCAATGCCATTAAAATGGCCATGGGACTGGGCGCTTCCGTCACCGCCATTGATATCTCTGGTAAAAGATTGGCCCAACTAGATGATCTCTTTGAGTCTCGAATCACTACTTTATTTTCCAATATGGGAAATATTGAAAAATCAGTTATCGAATCTGATCTGGTAATCGGAGCAGTCCTTATTCCTGGAGCAAAAGCTCCAAAACTTGTTACCAAAGAAATGATCGCTAAGATGCAACCGGGTTCCGTTGTTGTAGATATTGCTATTGATCAAGGTGGGAGTATTGAAACCTGCAAACCTACTACTCACGAGAATCCAACTTTTGTAGTGGATGGAGTCATTCACTATTCTGTGGCCAATATTCCAGGAGCAGTTGCTAAAACTTCTACTTATGCCTTAACTAATGCCACCTTAAAATACGCCCGTTTGATCTCCATTAAAGGGATAGATCAAGCTGCGAAAGATGATACTGCTCTTTTAAAAGGTATCAATATCTACAAAGGGGATTTGGTTTACGAGGCAGTTGCTAGAGATCACAACCTACCCTTTAGCGACCTTAAACTATAATTTTCGAAGGACTTTATCTAGCTCATCTTTAAAGGCCTTAACCGCGAGAACCTCCTCTCCAGGAGGTTCCGAGTTCTGATCACAATTTTTGCCATCGTCATCACAGTAATTAATCCTATAACAATTATTTTTTATAAGCAGGTCAGATTTACCTCTTACGAGAATTCCTTCCACCTCGCCAGTTCTTAGATTAAAAACTGGAGATCCTGAATTCCCCTGAAAGCTGTCAAGATTAGTGGCAAAGAAAGTTTCTCCATTTTTAATAACTCTAGCATTACTGGCAACTTTTAGAGGAAGTCCCATGGGATGCCCCATTATTACAAGCCTATCACCTCTGCTAGCAATATTTTTACGGTTTAATATGACAGGTCTTCTATCATAAACTTCCCTATCTAGTTCCACTATGGCGTAATCAATACCAGATCTCATATCCATAATTTCCTTATGAACTTTTTTACAACGATAGATATTTTCCGGCAGGATTTCCATTTTCATAGAGTTTCTATATCTTTTAACCTTGTAATCAAAAACCCAAGTAGCGTGCTTGCACATATTTCTTCTAAAAGAAGCATAGCAATGTCCTGCCGTCACAATAATTTTTGGGTGCACTAAAAAACCCGTGCACATCGCTGCTGTTGGCTGTTGATCAAAATTTTCGCGGCCACAAAATCGGTAGTAATCTTTAAGTTTTCGTACCTTCCAAGATAGCTCCATAAAATCCCCGATTAGGGATTTTTTGAGATTCTTTTTTTCAATCATAGCGGCGACGGAGTTTCCAAGATAGGCCAGGGGTGAGCCAACGAACTGATACATTTCTAAGCGATCATCTTTTCCATAGATAACTTTATCAACTGCATATGAATTAACGAAAATTATAAATATTCCCAACAGAGCTAGGCATTTAGTTTTCAAAGGGCCCCCGTCACAGTTGATTGAATTAGGTGGTTATACTAATTTCCTACTCATTAAAAAACACAAATTTCCTTACAGTAGAACTGATTGATGCGGATAGGTCATCATGGTAAAATTACCTATGGGTAAATGGGCAAGTAAAATTTTGATTATTCTTTATTTAGTTATTTCTTGCGGGACATTATACGTTTTTGTCTCATGGTATCACTATGAAAGGCCCCAAATTGATGAGGCCATAGCGCGGAAAAAGTTTTTAGAAGATGGCAGGAAACTTAAAGTGACCAATACCTTAAAAATTAAAAAACTGATTATCAATCTTCCCGCCCGAACCAGAAAGCTAAGATTTTTAGACCTTAGTACCCATATTGTGCCGTTTGATGAAAGTGACTTAAGGATTTTAGAAGAACAGGAATATATAATAAGAGATTCAATTATTGAGATCGCTGGAAAAATGCAAGCAGAAGAACTCAACTCCATTTCTGGCAAGCTCTTATTAGAAGATAGGATTATTAAAAAGGTAAATAATATCTACAAGCAGGATATTATAAAAGAACTCTTTTTTTCTAGATTCTTAGTTCAGTGATGGGCCATGGCCTGGAGTATTGCTATCAACCTCTTCAATACTTGCCACGTTACTAGCATCATCAGGTAATGCAGCTTCGACCTTTGCTACTTCGGCCTTGGTGATTTTACCTTCATCTATTTGCTTGTCACGAATACGGACATCCATCATTTTATCTTTTAGGGCCTTATTTAATCTCACGGTACTCCGCCTTTGATTTAAAACTTAATGGCAGAAATTAGCATTAATTGGCGGTGAAGGCAACACCTAGTGCCAATACTTCGGCGAGTCATCTTTGGGACCTTTTTTCGGGTCTTTAACTAGATATAAATTGGCCTTTCCCCTAGGTTTAGGCCTTTTTCGGGGCCGTGAGAGGTACACCATATAGGCATATCCAGCGGCCATTGAGCCTAAATGGGACAAAGAAATGGCCCCCATGGGGGAGAAAACGCCTAGAAATACCTCCATCCCGATGATGATCATACAAAAGTGCTTGGCCTTAATGGGAAAGACAAACATGAAAGAAAATAGCCGATTGGGGTATAAAATAGCGTAGGCGAGCATTAAAAAATTAACAATCCCGGAGAGCCCGGTGAGTGGTGCCGCATAACTTGTGAGAAATCCCAGATATATAAGAAGATAGGTTACTCCGGCCCCGAGAACCGCCACTAATAAAAAGCTCAAATAGCGCTTTGTCCCCCAGGAATTTTCCAGATCGCTGCCGATAAACCATAAAAGGAGTGAGTTAAAAAGCACTTCCCACAGGCCTCTTCCCATAAGTGGATAAGTGAAAAGCTCATAAAGATGGCCCGAAAAAAACCTTTCCCCGGATAATCCAAGATAAGCTTCGAGCGGAAAACCTACAAACTTGGTGAAAATATTTTGTAGGATAAAAAATCCAATACAGGAAATAATTAAAACCTTATTAGCAAAACTGAGGGGGGGTACCCGAATTTGTCCTTGCTGCATCAAAAACCCTTTATTTGAAAGTCGTTATCGTCCCATTTTCATTTACGATGGGGGGAGCAATCGCCTCAGAACAATCTGGGTTGACTGGATCAAACCTTGGTACCGCTGATTGTGGTGGAGTAACACAAATACCATTTCTACACCTTCCAAAAGTCGGGGTAAAGTAACATCTAAGAGCACATTCTATTTTTCCCAGCGGATCAGTTCCCGTTTTTACAACGTAGCAGGTAGTGAGGTTTTCCTTGCGACAAAATTGCCTATCCACGCAGGTCTGTCCCGGTGCCTTGGCACAGAGAGTGGTCTCTTCCGTGGAAATAACATGAACCGAGCAAACACCTCTTGATTGGTCACAACACAAACTAGAACATTGAAGATCAGAGGAGCAGGTTTCCCCAATTCCTAGGTATCCGATCACTTCACCTTCACTGGCACATTTAGATATTAAATTTCGGTCCCAGCAGCGGTTGTTAAAACAACACTCTCCCGAAGCGCAGGAACGATTGGTGGAACAAGACCTCATGGACTGGTAGAGTACTTCTGCCCCACCCATGGTTTCACTCTCTATTAAACTTGGTCTTATAATTTGTAGTTTTAACTGGTTATCAGGCCTTCGCAGCAGGGATATCTCTTTTCCTTCTTCATCAGTCGTGATCAGTTCAATGGTGGCGATAATATTACAAGAAGATAATCCCTCGTTACTAAATATGTTCATATTGGTAACTCTTAGGTTACACCCGTCCATATACATGGTATTTCCCGAGGATACTAAAGTTTGAAGATATCTCTCCTCTAAAACATTTTCCGAGCCCCAATATTGAACATCTCTTCTAAGCGTCATTCTTCCCGGACGGGGAAATAACATGGAGACATAACCGGCATTGGCATCTCCCGGGGCAATATAATTTTTTTGATAAATACCCACCACCTGATACTCGGTGGATGATTCATAGGTCATGGCCGCCCCTTCAATGCCCCAATTCTTAAAATCAAGCGCACGATAAGGCCCTCGATACCAATATGTTTTATCCACATCCCCAAATTTCAAGACGACCGGATCATTATAGCTAAGCTTACTACTTCCAGAGCCCACACTCTGTGCATTTAAAACACCTTTTAAGTTGGCGGTATAGTTATTATCAGGAAGGCATTTTTTAATCGCCTGTAAAGAGGTTTCGTTAAGATATCCTTTATCTAAAATATCTATCTGTGGATCCGAAGGGTTAAAGAATAGATTTTCATCATCGGCCAATCCCTTGTCAACAAGACTGGCATAGGTATAGAGACATCTCTCCCCTTTATTATCGCATTTCCTATTTTCGGTAGACCCTTGAAAGGTTGGATCATCCCTAAGAGTCAGACCTCGACAATATAAAAATGAATCAAGCGGGTCTGTGGTTGGGCCTAGCAACTCTCCTAGTTCATTCCTAAAGTCCTCTTTCCCAGTAGAATTTCTATAATCAGTATAATCAAATAAATGATAGAGCAGACGAATTCGATCAAAGGGCAGCTCTTTCATGTCTAATTGCAAAACCTGCATGGCCACCTGAGGAGTGAGTCCGGGAGCAGTGCCCCCAACTGTGGCCCTTATATCAATAGGCTCTAATTCTCTGCCAAAACGAAACCTAACGGTAATCAACTGGCCGTTTAATTGACTAACATTTAGCCCAGCAATAAAAAGCGTTCCGGCAAAGTTTTTGGGAAGAGTTAGTTTGGATTTATAGTGTCCAGTAAAGGGATCTACAAAGTTTCTAAGCTCAATCGCCACGGGTGTTGGCGGCTCCTCCTCACCTTGGTTTACAGAACCATCACTTGGCCCCGCCCCTCTAGGCCCCTGTCCCTGATATCTAGGCCAGGGTAGATCTCTATTAGTGGTAGGTGGTTTGGGAGACGTGGTTTCCGGTTTGGGTGGAAGTTTTCGCGTGGAAGATATATTTTCACCTATACAAGAAAACAGAAAAATCAGTAAACAGAGAACGGAAAACTTCATAACTACGTTTCGGAAAATAGCTCAGTTTTCCTTGCCAAAATTTCTTTTGGGGGTAAAAAATACCTAGTGTCTAATCTGCCAGGGAAATACCACTAGGAACCTTTTTAGGCACTATTCGGTGAAGGTCATAAACAGCGTAATCTGTCATGCAGTGAAGGAAATTAATCAAGTCATCTATTTCAGTATTACTTAGGACAACTTGGGGAAGCTCGTTTGCCTTAAGCAAACCCTCAATTATTTTTTTATCTTTCAGCGCCCTTAAATCTTTTCTATCCAAATCTGCTCTGGTGGGAAGATAGGACTTTTCAATAGTGTAGTTTTTAAGCATCTTTTCCGGGTTTATATGGTGTAAAACCACATCCCTTAAACTGCCATAGGCCCCATTATGTCCCCAAGGCCCTGTGACCGCCACGTTTCTAAGAGATGGCGTTCTAAATTTATAACGATCTTTAATATCCCCAGTTACTCTTTCCCGGCCAAAATCATCATAACCTTTTTCTCCATCACCTTTACCCGGGCCTATGGGTGGCATGGCAATAGCATAGAACTTATGATCAGTTTGCAGTTGCCCGCTATGGCAGCTAATGCATTTTGCCTTACCTTTAAAAAGATCACCACCTTTTTGCGCCGATTTAGAAACGCTTTCCTTGTTTCCATAAAAGTATTGATCAAATGGTGCATTTAACATGTAAAAGCCCTTGGCCTGAAAAACCGCAATGGCGTTGGCCACGTGAACAATATTTATATCCCGTGCCTCCCTAACATCAGGGGAATAGGCCGCTTTAAATATTTCAACATATTCGGGGATATTCCTAAGTCTGTTCACTAAAAGATTCCAGGCCTTCACAATCCTTCCTTCGGCCACGGCATCGGCCACAGGATTTTCTCCTTTATCTCCGGCCATTTCCGTTCCACTGGTAATAGGAAATAAGGCCTGGGCCGCAAGAGTTCCGTTTAAACCCTGAGGAAGGTCCATACCCGCAGGAGACTTGATCTCACTTGGAAAGTCTTCATTTATCTCCACTCTGCCATCATGAAATAATGAGGTAAATTCTGGGCCTCCTAAATTAAATAGAGCAGGAGCATTCCGTGGGACTCTCTCTTTAACGGTTCCGGTGTTTCGGGTGGTACCAAGTCCTTTTCCTCCTTCACCAACTGATAGGGAGATGGCATCTCCGGTAAAAGTCAAAGGATTGTGGCAAGTAGCACAGCTGATATTTTTATTTCCACTTAGGATTTTATCAAAAAAAAGCATACGGCCTAATTTAAATTTGTCTCTATTTTTTTTTGTAAGTTTATAACTTGCCTCAAAGGCGTCTTCAGAAGCAAATACACTACCTAAACCAAAAATCACTAGTATTGCGATAAATTTCATTTTATTCTCCCCATCTATTATAATTATCGGAAAAATTCAATTTTATTTAAATGATAATACTTAGGTATAAGAAAGTTTTTAACGATAAGTATCTTATGAAAATAATATTTTATATATTGCTCGCAATTTCTTTAATTTCGTCCTTGATAGGTTTTTTGGCCATTGGAGATGTCACCCATTGGGTGGTTTCATTTTCCAATGATTTTACCTATACGATATTTGCCTGGCGATTTCTTATTGGAGGAATAGCTGTCCTCTCATTTGTGACCACTTTATATATAGGCCATATGATTTTATATAAATCCAAAAAAAAATTGATCGCTTATGCTGTGGTCTTTTGCGGCCTTATGATAGGGGGGTTTATTGGACCTACCTATCTCTTTTTCAGATCGCAGCACTATTCGGCCAATTTTCAACCTATTGAAGAAATATCAGCAGATGAATTAGAAGATCAGGCAGAGGTTTTGGTAGTGGAAATTAACGGCGATGCCCGTGCCTACCCATTTAAGTGGATCATGCAACCTCATATAGCAGGTGATAAGATTGGCGGAGTAGATGTGGTGATGACCTTTTGTGTCCTCTCCAACTTAGGCCTGGCCTTTAAAAATGAATATCAGGGGGAAAAGCTAAACCTTAAAGTTATGGCCCAACTTGAAAATAACCTGGTCATGTTTGATGCCAACACTCAAAAACCAATTCACCAAATAAGAGGGGGATTTGTAGGAGAGAGCGAAAAGTTTGAAAGTATTCCCACCACAGTTATGAGTTATGACAGCTTTAAAAAGGTTTATCCAAAAGGTAAAATTTTTTACAATCCTACCAAGTTTTTTGACCTACCACTGAATGCTTTAATAAAAAAGGTTGCAGCGAAACAACTAGATATAAACAATCCGGACCTGGAATTTCCTACCATTGAATATAAGGACAAAAGAGCTCCTTCCAAGGAGCAAATCTATGGCCTGATGATTGAGGGCCAACCCATGGCCTTCACCCTAGATTATATAAAAGAGAGTGGGAACCAAGTACAGATTGTGACCATGGAAAAAACCATCACTCTCAAATATTTCCCAAAACTTGATTTCGTCGATGCATTTTTAGGACCTGTTGATGGAGTCACTCCAGATGGCAAGCTACCGCTTGGATTTACCGCTGTCAGATATCCAATGTATTCCAAAGTATTGTGGATTATCTGGGCCCACTTTCATCCTGCTACCATGCTAAACCAGATCTAGCCGAATTAGACTGGGCAAGTTATGGATTTTCAAGGTTACGAAGTACCGGCCACGATACCTAAAAACTTTTACAAAAATCTAGATGATTGGCGCTAATCAAACTTCCTCAAAAGTTCGCTTCTCTGGATTCTTTTCTACACCAGGCACCGTAAACACCTTGTTATGAAAAGATAT
>Ga0114949_10001348_pt1 | contig 14888 bp, 13 predicted proteins | sample N074metaG_FD_83505 | JGI IMG/M metagenome (GOLD analysis project Ga0114949, IMG submission 83505) | Deep subsurface microbial communities from Kermadec Trench to uncover new lineages of life (NeLLi) - N074 metaG | ecosystem: Environmental > Aquatic > Marine > Ocean trench > Sediment | place... | reverse complement strand
GGCTTCCAGTTGGGCGGCCAGGTGTATTCCGAATACATCATGTTCAGGGATAAAACGGCTTTTGATCACTTTCGCAGAGGTAACTTTGAACTGGGTGCACAGGTTTCAGCGGTTGCACTGACGGTGGGCGCTTCAGCCGATGCAAATTACGATAAAGGTGTAGCGGTATTTACCATCGCTGAAGGCGGGCTGATGTACGAAGCCAGTATCGGCGGTCAGAAGTTCAAATATAAAGACAAACACAAAGAAAAGTAACCGATCGACGTGACCTGATCATATCAGGTCATATGAAAACGCCAGGACCACCGTTAACACAACCCACATCAGCAGTGTTAACGGTGTGCCCACCTTGACAAAATCAATGAATTTATAACCGCCTGCATTCATCACCAGCAGGTTGGTTTTGTAGGCCATCGGCGTGACGAAACTCAGGTTGGCGCCAAACAATACCGCCAGTACAAACGGCTCCAAAGGCATTCCCATTTGTTGCGCGATGCTGATGGCGATCGGTGTACCAATCACGGCTGCTGCATTATTTGAAATCACATTGGTCATGACGGCCATCAGCAGCATCAGCAATGCCAAAACCAGCGCCGGCGACATGCCCACGGTTAAATACAAAAAAACCTGCGCCAGGTACTCAGCGCCGCCGGTTTGCAGCAGCGCAGAACCCAGCGCCAGCGAGGCCACGATAATCAGGATGACCTGTACGCTGAGAGCACGCGTTGCCTGCTGCCACTGCAGGCAACCGGTTCCGATCAGGGCCAGGCAGCCGAGAACGGCACTCATGGCAATCGGCATGACGCCAAAGGCTGCCAGGCCAACGATTGCCAGCATGATCAGCAGGGCAATGGGCGCCTTACTCGTATGCGGTAAATCAGACGTGCTGTCCAACACCAGTAATTCTCCACCCACCTTTAGCTCATGGATGTCCTCTGCCCTGGCTTGCACCAGCAAAACATCACTGGCTTTTAATCGGCGGCTGTTCAACCCCGGTGTGTTGGCTGACAGCACATCACCACGGTAATGCACCGCCAGCAGTTCCAGCCCATAGCGTGTCTTGAGCCGGGCATCTGCAACCCTGAGACCATGCAAGCGGGATGCACCGGTGACCACGACCTCGGCCAATTGCAGATCACCTTCGGCAAGATCGTTGTCTGCGAAGGCATCCTGATCTTCGCCACCGGCCAGTAACTTCACATCCAGCAGTGCCTCGTATTCTTTTAGCTCCTCCGATGTTGCTGACACCAGTATTTTGTCGCCGGCATGGATTTCAACATCTGGAAATGGGGATATAAACAGGTTGTCATCCCTGACAATGCGCTTTACCGGCAAACTGCCACCCGCCTTATGGATGACATCGGCCAATCGCTTACCCACCAGCGCGTTATCATCGGCAATTAAAAGGTGAGCCTGGAAGACACGATTGGACGTATCCGCCATCGGTGGTTTTCGTTCCGGGATCAGGCGTGGCGCGACCAGCCAAAGGTACAAGATTGCCACCCCGGCTGCGATTCCAACCAGCGGCAGGAAATCAAACATAGCAAAACGTTTCATGCCCATATCTGCAGCCACGGCTACCACCAGCAGGTTGGTCGAGGTTCCGATGGTGGTTCCCATGCCGCCGATCAGTGTGGCAAAGCCCATCGGTAACAACACCCCCGAAGTCGGGCTGTTACTGCGTGCTGCTGCGCCAATCAACATCGGCAACATCAGCACGACAATGGGTGTGTTGTTCATGAAAGCACTGAGTACCGCACCCACCACCAGGGTCAACAACAAGGCCAATACCGCGTTCCATTTCCATAGTTTGGCAAGCTGCCGAGCGACAGGTTCCAGTGCACCGGTACGCACCAGGCCTTCACCGGCGATCATCAGTGCGCAGACAGCAACCAGCGCCTCGTGTCCAAAGCCATAAAAGAAATCCATGGGCTCGATGGAACCGGTTGCATTCTCGAATGGGAAAATCTCAAAACCAACGACCACCATCACCAGTATCGCGAGACTGGAAGATTCCAGCGGGATTTTTTCCCGGGTGAACAGAAAAAGGGCTACACCGGTCATCATCAGCATGACCAGTGCATGCATGTTCGGAATAAGTGGAAAATCCATGACTACCCTTTGTGCTTTGCCTCGGTCTCTATAGTAACAACATGTAGGCATGCTGCATGCCATCAAATATAATGGGGCATGCATTTCAAACCCCTTTTGTTGCTGACCGCCTGTGTGCTGCTGTCGGCTTGCGAACCAAAAGCCGATCAGCAGGTTGCTGAATCCTCCCCCCCGCCGGTGACGCTGGAAAAGACCGGCCATCTTGAATCAGAAGATTTACTGGAAACCAGCGGTTTACAAGCCAGTTATGCGGATGATGGCATCTTCTTTTTGCATAATGACGACGGTAAACCTGAAGTGTTTATGATTGATGCAAGTGGTCGCGACCTGGGAAGCATATCCATCGAGTCAGCCATAAACCGGGACTGGGAGGACATCACGTCGATTCCAGTGAACCAGGAGCGTTGGTTGGTGCTCGGGGATATTGGTGATAATTTTACCCAACAGAAACATGTCACCCTGTACTTCACCCGCGAACCCCGGGCCGATAAGAACGGCCGTTATGCTGGTCAGCAGCGTCTAGAACACACATTGAAACTCACCTATCCGGATGGTCCGCGTGACAGTGAGTCTCTGAGCTATGACCCGATCAATAAGCAGATACTGATACTCAGCAAGCGGGACAAACCACCCCACCTATATGCAATCGACCTGGATACGGCGCTCAGCGAAAATCGTGCGCAGCTGAAATTTCTTGGCACTATCTCGGCGTTTCGTAAACCGACTGTTGCTGACAGGGTGAAGTGGGGAGGAAGAGTTGAATGGATATCCCAGCCAACCGGCTTTGACATTTCGCCGGACGGTGACCAGGCCGTGGTGATCACCTATCGCAGCCTGTACCGGTTTCGCCGGCAAGCCGGCGAAGACTGGCTGACCGCCTTGGGCAGAAAGCCAGAGGAAGTGGTTGGGCCGCCAGGGCCGCAAAATGAGGCGATTGCTTATTCGGAGGATGGGAAATCCATTTTTGTCGTCAGTGAAAAACTTCCGGCTGCCGTTTTCCGCTTTCAATTCTCCGACTGAGCTTACTCGGCCAAACTCCGCAGGAAGTCCTCAAAATCTGATTCAGACATGACCTTGACGCCAAGTTTTTGGGCCTTTGTGAGCTTGGAACCAGCAGCTTCGCCCGCGAGTACGACGCTGGTTTTTGCCGAGACACTGCTGGAAACCTTTGCGCCCAGCGATTCGAGTTGGTTTTTGAAGTGTATCCTTGGCATCGACAATGATCCGGTCAGAACCCAGGTCTGACCGGCCAATGGCTGTTCTCCGGTGGATTCTTCCAGCGCTTGCCAGTCGATGCCGGCATCTTTCAATGCCTGGATCACATCACGGTTGTTCTGCTGTTCAAAAAACGCGGCAACATGACTGGCAACAATCGGGCCCACATCATTGACTTCAGTCAGGGTTTCTTCATCTGCTTGTTGCAAAGCTTCCATGGTTCCAAAGTGAGCCGCCAGGGAATGCGCCGTTACTTCACCGACTTCACGGATACCCAGTGCATATAACAATCGATCCAGGGCGGGTTTTTTACTGTCCTCAAGCGCCTGCAACAGGTTGTCGGCTGATTTGCCACCCATCCGTTCCAGCGAGGATAGCTGCGCGTGGGTCAGGAGATACAAGTCGGCGACCGTTCGCACCAGTCCTGCTTCCACCAGTTGTTCCACCAGCTTGTCTCCAAGGCCTTCTATGTCCATGGCCTTGCGTGTGGCGAAATGCCTGATGCTGTGCTTGCGCTGCGCCGGACAAATCAGTCCACCGCTGCAGCGGGACACGGCTTCGCCTTCTATGCGCTCCACTGCCGAGCCACATTCCGGGCAGATTTCAGGCATGCTGAATGCCGGTAATTCCGAAGTGCGTCGCGAATGGACAGCACGGGCGACTTCAGGAATAACATCACCTGCCCTGCGGACCACCACCCAGTCACCCGGCCGTACATCCTTGCGGTGGATCTCATCTTCATTGTGCAAGGTCGCATTGGTTACCGTTACACCACCGACAAATACCGGCTCCAGTCGTGCGACCGGTGTCAACGCGCCAGTACGGCCTACCTGGATATCAATCGCCAGCAAGCGCGTGATTTCTTCCTCGGCCGGAAATTTATGTGCCAAAGCCCAGCGTGGCGCGCGACTGATGAATCCAAGAATGTCCTGTTCGGCGAGGCGATCCACTTTGTAAACCACGCCATCGATGTCGTAAGCCAGGCTGGCACGGCGGGCCGATGTGGCAGCATGATAATCCAGGCAACCCTGCAAACCCTGCACCAGCCTGACTTCTGGATTAACCGGCAACCCCCAGTCACGCAGACGGGCGAGGGTTTCGAACTGGCTGTCGGGCAGTTGCTCACGGGTCGGTGTGTTATAGGCAAAAAATGCCAACGGGCGTTGTGCAGTGATTTTCGGGTCCAGTTGACGCAGACTGCCGGCGGCACCGTTGCGAGGGTTGACCAGCGGTTTCTCGTCCTTCTCCAGCGCCTTGCGGTTGAATGCTGCAAACCCGTCACGCGGCATATAAATCTCACCACGCACTTCTAACAGTTGCGGCCAGCCCTCACCGCGTAAAGTCAATGGTATGGCGCGAATGGTGCGCACATTGGCAGTGACGTCCTCGCCTCTCTCGCCATCGCCTCGGGTGGCGGCAGTGGTCAAACGACCGCCGAGGTAAGTCAGAGAAATGGCAACGCCATCAAGTTTCGGTTCGGCGGCAAAGATAATCGGATCGCGCTCCAGGCCGGTGGACACACGGCGATAGAAATCTGCGACCTCCTCTTGCGCAAATGCGTTGGCCAGCGAAAGCATCGGCACACGGTGGCGAACTTCTGCAAACCCATCCATCGGTGTACCGCTCACCCGTTGCGTCGGCGAATCAGGGGTAATCAAATCGGGATAACTGGCTTCCACTGCCTGCAGTTCACGCAGCAGGCGATCGTACTCCGCATCAGGAACGTCCGGATCGTCCAGTACGTAGTAGCGATAATCGTGTTGTTCAACCAGGCGGCGAAGTTCGTCAGCACGCTTTTGTGCTTCGACGCGGGTCATGACGGGTTGCTTTTCTGCCGTTCATATTCACGCAATTCATCCTTGATCTCGAGGGAGCGCTGACGGGTAAATACATTGCCCTGGTCATCCAGCAAATCGGCGTGGAGTAGTTCTGCCAGCCTGCGACAGGTGGCCAGCATGGAATCCCAGGCATCGAGGGCATTTTTTGGTCCGGGCAAGGTCATGAACATCGTCACACCTTTGATTTCGATGGTATTCCAGGTTGTCTTGTCAAAAGTGCCGGGATTGGTCAGGTTGGCCATGCTGAACACCGGGTCGACATCCTCCTCGTGTATCCGGTGAAATATTCCCTGCGGACCAAACACCAGGCCGGATTTCAGCGAGACATCCAGCAGTTCTACACCGGTGATGTAATGGTTGTCACGGGCCTGTATCAGCAGGGTGACGATTTTGTCCGGTGGTGGAACCTTTGGCGCCTTTGGTTCTTCCACCTGCAGCATTGCATCATCGAGTGAATCAAAACGTGGTTCCAGGCGGACGGCCGAATCCATTGAATGATCAATCGCCAGTTCGGGTTGCCGCCCAGCGTGGTGATCCGCTTCATTTTCATTATCAGGATCGGATTCCAATACCGGTTCGCGCCTGATTCTGGCTGCATGCACCCGTTTTCGCGAGGCCCGTGGTTTACGTTTCTTGTCCGGATTACCAAACAAAAACAATCCAGCAAGAATCGCAATTCCTACGCTAACCAGTATCCAGCGGAGGGTTGAAGTATCCATGTCTTATTCTCCGGCAAGCTTGCTGGCTTCAGCAATATCCACTTGCACCAGTCGCGACACACCTGGCTCGCGCATTGTCACGCCGCTGAGTTGATGGGCCATTTCCATGGTGATCTTGTTATGTGTGACAATAATAAACTGAACAGTTTCCGACATTTCCTTCAGCATCTTGGTAAAACGGCCAACATTGGCGTCATCCAGTGGTGCATCCACCTCATCGAGCAAACAGAAGGGTGCCGGATTCAGCAGAAATATGGCGAACACGAACGATACTGCGGTCAACGCCTTTTCACCACCGGAGAGCAAATGAATGCTGCTGACGCGTTTGCCGGGCGGTCGCGCCATGATGGAAACACCGGTGGTCAGCAGGTCATCACCGGTTAGTTCAAGGTAGGCATGGCCACCACCAAATAACTTTGGAAATAACTCCTGGATACCCTTGTTGACGCCTTCAAAGGTGTCCTTGAAGCGGGTACGGGTTTTGCGATCAATTTTCTTGATCGCGTTCTCGAGGGTTTCCAGCGCGTTGTTTAAATCCTCATTCTGCGCATCGAGGTACTCTTTGCGTTTGAGTTCTTCCTCATATTCGGAAATTGCCGCGAGATTGACTGGCTCCAAACGGGTAATTCTTACACCCAAACGCTCGAGTGTCTCCTGCCAGGCAGAGACATCGGCGTCTTCCGGCAATGCTTGTGCAAGCTCCTCGATATCGTGCCCTAATTGTTCAACCTGTCTTTGCAGGTTGCGGGCGTTGAGTTCCACTTCCTGCTGCTGTAAGCGCGCTCTCTCCAGCGACCCGCGGATCTCTTCAACGTGCCTGGCAGATCCTTGCCGTTCCGCATCCAGCTTGCGATAATCTTCTTCCAATTGCTGCAGCGCTCGCCGTGCCGTACCGAGTCGTTGTTCAACCTCTATGCGCGACTGCAATAATGCATCCATGTCCTGCCGGTGTTTTTCTTCGGGGTCTTCCTTCTGCGCAATTTGTTCGCTCAGATCGACATAACGCTGTTGTAACTGGCTGAACTGGGTGTCCATACGTTGCAGCGATTGCCGTAAAGAATCCAGACTGGCGCGTCGGGAACCTGCCTTCAGTGCCAGTTCATGGCGTAAATTTCGCGCTTCGCGGGACGCGCTGCGGGCGCTGTCCCTGCTCTCCAGCAAAGCCTTACGTTGAGCATCCAGCGCTGCACGATCCTTTTCCGTAGCCGCCATGGCTTCAAGCACCTCTGCAAGCTCAACCCGGGTAGACTTGATTTGTGCCTGGTCATCATTGTTCTGTTTCTGCAGGCTGGCAGATTCGATGGCGATCTGTTTTTGACGCCCGCTTAGGTCCTCAATCCTGGCCAGACCGGCGCTGAGACGACTGGCAAGATCAGAGTTTTCATGATGCAGTTCATTGACCTGTTGCTGCAGCTCCTTGATGGCCTGCTCTGCAGCCGGCATGGCGTCACGTTCAAGCTGATTGGACTCGCTCAACGCAGACCACCGTTGATTCAGTTCTTCAAGCTCTGCCACCAGTGTTCTGATTTCCTGTTTCCGTGCCAGCATACCGGCCTGACCCGATTGGCTGCCGGCCACCCGTATCCAGCCTGCACCCAGCCATTGTCCATCACGGGTGATCAACGTCGACTCACCATCCTGACCGGCAACCGCCTTCAGAGCGGCTTGCAACGAGTCAGCAACCTGTACCTTGTTGAGCTGTGTGGTAATGACGTCCGGGGCTGACACTTTTTCGGCGAGACTGCCGGGCAACGGTTTAACCCGTGAGGCATTGTTGCCCAGCAAAGTCAGTTCGAGCTTGTTACCCGTCAGACCTGCAGACAAAGCCGTGGGATCATCAACCAGCACTGCATCAAGCCAAAAGCCCAACACCGTTTCCACGGCCGCTTCCCAGCCCTCCTGCACATCCAGCTGCTCGGCCAGGCGTGGTGCGGATGCCAGGCCTTTGGATTCCAGCCAGGCCAGACCATCACCACTGTCGCGCGCTGACTGTTGCAATGCTTTGAGGGATTCCAGGCGGCCTTCCCGGCGGTTGATCTTACCTTGTAGTTCATGCTGGCCGGCGGTTGCCTCTCGCAAGGCCTGGCGTTGTTTATCCAGCGTGTCGTGATCCCTGTCCAGCAGTTGCTGCCGGCTGGCCAGTTTTTCTGCCACGTGTTCAGTTTGTTTCTCAAGATCAACAACTTGCTGGCTCAAGGCACCTGTGTCGGCGCCTTCGGTCTCACCCGCCAGGTTTTTCAGACGCTTTGCAGCATCCTGCATGCGCCCATCCAGCATCTCGACTGTTGCACGCAAACTGTCTGCCTTACGGTTCAATTGGTTGTTTTTGACGTGGTGTTTCTCGAGGCTTTCCTGCCAGGTATGAACTTCAGCCTCGGTTTTCTGCATTTCGGCATCAGCACTCAGCTCTTCCGCGCGGGCTTTTTTCAATGCCGGTTCCACTTCTGCCAATCGGCTGGTCAGATCCTCCACCTGGGCACGGTCCAGCACCATGTGCTTATCCATATCCTGCAGCGAGCCTGATATTTCCGCATATTCCTTTTTCTGCCGCTCCTGCAATTCGCGGCTGTGCTGGATACTCTGTTCGAGGCGGGCAATGTCACTGCCAACGGCATACAGTTCGCCCTGCACCTGGTTAAATGCATCACCGGCACCTGTCTGTTGCTGGTGTATGTCTTCCATGCGTGATTCTGCAGCACGTTGCTCTGCCAGTTGCTCCTGCATCGCGGTTTCCTGCACCGCCAGGCCTGCACGTCCAATTTCAGCATCCTGCTGCAAGGCTGCCCATTGCAAGGCCAGCAAATTTGATTCCAGTTCGCGTTGTTCAATTTTTAGTTTGCGATAACGCTCTGCGGCATTTGCCTGCCGTTTCAGACGACTCAAATGACTGCCGATCTCGTCACGCAGATCTCTGAGCCGATCGAGGTTTTCACGGGTGCGTTTTATCCGGCGCTCGGTTTCCTTGCGACGATCCTTGTAGCGCGAAATTCCGGCTGCTTCTTCAAGGTACGACCGCAATTCTTCCGGACCCGCATCAACCACCTGGGAAATCATGCCCTGCTCGATGATGGAATAGCTTTTAGAACCCAGGCCGGTGCCCAGGAACAGATCTCGGACATCTTTGCGGCGGCATCGCGTGCCATTGAGCGTATATTGTGAAACGCCATCCCTGCCCATCACCCGTTTGACGGAAATCTCGTTATAACTGGCGAATTCACCGGCAATCCGACCCAGTGTATTGTCGAAAATCAACTCAACGGTTGCGGTGCCTACCGGTTTACGCGTGCTTGACCCTGAAAAAATAACATCCGCCATGGATTCGCCACGCAACACCTTCGCCGAGCCTTCGCCCATCACCCAGCGGACCGCGTCAATGATGTTGGACTTCCCGCAACCATTGGGTCCGACCACACCTGTCAGGTTGGTCGGCGCAGTAAATGTGGTCGCATCAACGAAGGATTTGAAGCCAGCAAGCTTGATTGAAGTCAGTCGCATAGATTGAATCTGTGGTCAGGGATGAGTAAAGTGCCCATCCGATTTTTGTTTTCCGGAGTTTTGTTATGGCGACCCAGCCCAGCCGTGAACTGGAAGTTTTTCCAAATCCCCAACCGGTACGAGATTATACCATTCGAATCCGTATTCCGGAGTTTACCTGTTTGTGTCCGAAGACCGGCCAACCCGACTTCGCTACCCTGTTGCTGGAGTATATTCCGGACCAGCAATGTGTTGAACTAAAATCTCTCAAAATGTATCTCTGGAGCTTCCGTGACGAGGGTGCATTTCACGAGGCCGTCAGCAATGAAATCCTCGCCGACCTGGTTGCGGCGACCTCCCCCCGTTTTATGCGCCTGACCGCCATTTTCAATGTCCGTGGCGGCATTGACACGACGGTGATCGCGGAGCACAGGGCCGAAGGCTGGCAACCGCAGGTCCCGGTGGAGTTGCCGTAAGGACAAAATGGTGGGCAACTGGTTGCCCGGCCTATAATTCGTTGCTGGCGATGGCGTCGATGGCCAGCGCATGGATATCGGTCTGCATCAGGTCACCGATGGCCGCGTAGATCGCGCGGTGCCGGGCCAATACCGGCATGCCATCAAAATGTGAGCTGACAATGCTGACATTAAAATGCCCGAGACCACTTTTCGCCCCTTCATGACCGACATGTTTATGGCCGTCATCCTCAACATCCAGTGATTCGGGCGAAAAAGCCGCCTCAAGTCGTCGCCGGATCTCCTCCACGCGTGCAACCGTCATTACGGCAACACCCGGATAAATGGCCTGACATCCACATGATCATACACCCCGGCCTTCACATAAGGATCATCACCAGCCCATTGCCGCGCGTCATCCAAACAGTCGAACTCGGCAATAATCGTTGAACCACTAAAACCCGCCGGACCGGGATCCACCGAATCAATATTCGGCATCGGGCCCGCCACCAGCAACCGCCCCTGCCCCAGCAATTCTTTCACCCGTTCAAGGTGTGCCGGACGGGCCTGTTCACGGCCAGCAAGACTATCTTCCCGATCCGATGAACGGATGACATACCACATGAATTCTGATCCATTTTTAGCCTGGAAGTAGTTTACCTGACTGACTCGTACACTCAAGTGTAGGGTGGGCAATTTTTGCCCACCATTTTCTTGCCCACCATTTCTTGCCCAACTTTTTATTATCCTGGCAGATTGGTGGGCAATAGTTGCCCACCCTACTTGCTCACATTCAACAATATCTTGACAAAAAATGTGCGCTTAAGAAACCCGAAAGAATCCACGAATCCCGAGTGGGGAGGCGGGTACCTGTCACTGAGACCTGCACAAACATGAAGGACGTGAGTCCGGCGTCGGCCGGTCGAGAGGCTGGCCTGGGCCATGTTTGTGCATTATCCAATCACGTCCGTGCTATCCTGAAACACTTCGCGTCGCACATGGCCCAGGCCAGCCTCTCGACCGTTTCACGGTCTCACCTTCTCCATGTGCTCTATCGCGAAGTACCGTTCATCCTGAACATAACCCATGTAAAATACCAGCCAATGAGCGAACGCATAGAAATAAACAGATACGGCCCCAAGCCACGTCAACTCGAGCATATCGTCGCTGTACTGGTACGTGGCGGCCTGATCGCCTACCCAACCGATTCCGGTTACGCACTCGGCTGGCGCTCCAATAACCGCAAGGCCCGTGACCGGGTGATCCGCCTGCGCGAACTCGACCGCCACCACCACTTCACCTATTGCTGCCGCAGCCTGTCCGACATCGGTATGCTGGCGCAGGTGAAAAACTCCGATCACAGGCTGATCCGTCAGTTGACCCCCGGACCCTACACCTTCGTCCTGGAAGCCAGCAGCAATGTCCCGCGGAGCGTAAAGTTGGATAATCGCCACACCATCGGCGTCAGAATTCCGGACCACAATGTCGTACAGGGCTTACTCGAGGTGCTGGATGAACCACTGTTGAGTTCATCTCTGATCGTGCCGGATCCTGAAGGTAAGATTGTTGACAGTGAAGACCTGTATGACGAGGTATATGGACAGATTGATTTGTTTGTAGATGCCGGATATTGCCCGCTAGAGCCGACTACATTGATCGACCTGACCTCCGGGCAACCCCTGGTCCTGCGCCGGGGCGCGGGCGTGATAGACTTCCTGTGAAAAGCCACTGAATTGACTGGATCAAACGCTTGGAATCGGTAACACAGCAGGACATTCCCACTCAAAACGGGCCGACTCAAAACGAGCCGACCCAAGACGGGCCAATTGATGACAAGAACCTCCACCAGGAGGAAATGCCATTTGCGCTGGTACAGGGTCAGCCGGTCACCAAGGTCCCGCACGACCTGTATATTCCACCGGATGCACTGGAGGTCATACTCGAAGCATTTGAGGGACCACTGGATCTGTTGCTGTACCTGATCCGCAGACAAAACCTCGATATTCTTGATATACCCATCTCAGAGATAACCGAGCAGTATGTTGTATATATCGGCATGCTGCAGGATGCGCAGTTTGAGTTGGCGGCAGAGTACCTGGTGATGGCCGCGATGCTGGCCGAAATCAAATCAAGAATGCTGTTACCCCGGGTCAACACCGATGATAGCGAAGAAGCGGACCCGCGCGCTGAACTGGTCAGACGTCTGCAGGAATACGAACGATTCAAGCAGGCAGCAGAAGACCTGGACGAACTGCCCAGGACCGGCAGGGATTTTGCACTGACCGAAGCCCATGTCGAGAACCGCGCGGCAGTCCGACTGCCGGTAGAGGTTGATTTAGGTGAAATTCTCTCGGCGCTGCGTGACGTCATGAGCCGGGCTGAATTATTTACCCATCACCACATTACACAGGAGCCCCTGTCTGTGCGTGAACGTATGTCCCGCATTATCGATCTGCTGCGTGACAACCCCTACATGGAATTCCAAAAGCTGTTCGACCCTGAAGAAGGCCGCATGGGTGTCGTGGTCAGTTTTCTGGCGCTGATGGAGCTGACCCGCGAACAATTGGTAGACCTGATACAAAATGAGCCCTTCGGGCAAATTTATATCAAGGCACCCGAATTATCCTCACACAACCCCGAGGCCTGAAAATTTAACATGGCAGAAGAAAGAAAAGTGGCAACCTTGCCCATGATAGAAGGTGATCAGCTAAAACAAATACTGGAAGCTGCCCTTTTGGCTGCGGGCCAACCGCTGTCGCATGCCCAGCTGGGTGCCTTGTTCAGTGATGAAGAACGCCCAGCCGGTGGTGCGATCAGCAAGGCGCTGGAACACATTGATGCTGATTGTGCAGCGCGTGGCATTGAGCTTAAGAAAGTCGCCAGTGGCTATCGTCTGCAAGTGAAACAATCACTACATGGCTGGGTGTCACGTTTGTGGAAAGAGCGCCCGCAACGATATTCACGTGCGTTACTGGAAACCATGTCGCTGATCGCTTATCGCCAGCCCATTACACGCGGTGAAATTGAAGCCGTTCGTGGTGTGTCAGTGAGCACGAATATTATCCGCACCTTGCAGGAACGTGAATGGATACGCGTAGTCGGTCACCGTGATGTTCCGGGCAAGCCGGCATTGTTTGGAACCACAAAAATTTTCCTTGATTACTTCGATCTGCAAAACCTGGATGATTTACCGACCCTGGCGGAGATTCGCGACATGGAGAATCTCGAACCGGAGTTGGATCTGGAACCGGCACCGCCGGCTGCAGATGCGCGCGAGCCAGCGGGCGAAGATGACGCCGGTTGATAAACAGGCCGGTAAGCCTGAGCGCCTGCAAAAAATCATGGCCACCGCCGGTCTGGGTTCCAGACGCGGATTGGATCGCCAGATAGAATCAGGCGAGGTGCGGGTTAATGGTGCAGTCGCAGTCCTGGGTCAGCTCGCAGCAATAGACGATCGCATTGAATTTGACAGCAAAAGCTGGAAAGTCATCAGCATGGGTGGCAATCACCGCAGCCTGGTGTACAACAAGAACACAGGTGAAGTCACGACCCGTTCTGACCCGCAAGGTCGCCGCACGGTTTTTGACCGTCTGCCGGTCATTCACGGTGCCCGCTGGATCGCCGTAGGGCGTCTGGATATCAACACCAGCGGCCTGCTGCTGATGACGACCGATGGTGAGCTGGCCAATGCCATGATGCATCCGTCCAACCGTGTCGACCGCGAGTACGCCTGTCGTATTTTCGGTGAAGTGACAGCCGAGCAAATTGAGAAATTGAAAAAGGGCGTGATGCTGGACGATGGCCCTGCACACTTCAGCGACATCGTCGCGTCCGGCGGGACCGAGGGTAATCGGTGGTACCACGTCACCTTGCTGGAAGGCCGTAACCGGGAAGTCAGGCGATTGTGGGATTCACAGGGTGTCACGGTCAGCCGCTTGAAACGTGTTCGTTATGGTGCGGTTTTTTTGCCCAAGCGATTGCGCATGGGAGAATGGTCAGAGCTCAGCCCCCGCGATCACCGGGTACTGCGTGAAGACGTTGGTCTGCAAACCTTGCCCGTGCAACTGTCTTTGAAGGCGGATAAAGGTCATCGCAATTCCGACAAAGGCTCAGGTAAAAGATCAGCACACGGCAAGAAATCCACACGCTATAAAAACGTCGATGCCAACAGACCCACGGCCAAGCGTCGATAGATCCGCAACGCTTGTGAATCTCGACCAGTTACAAACCGCTTGCCATGATTTTCTCAGGCAACACATGGCGGGTGATCCGGCACACGATATCTCACACGTTCAACGCGTGGTGCAAAACACCGTGCATCTGACCGCGGCTGAGAACGGGGATCTGGCGGTCACGCTACCTGCTGCCTGGCTACACGACTGTTTATCAGTGGCCAAGGATTCACCATTACGCAAACAGGCATCAAAGCTGGCAGCTGAGGAAGCCGTGCGCTTTCTGAAATCATTAAACTACACAGACGAGTTACTACCGGCCATTCATCACGCCATTGAAGCCCACAGTTTCTCAGCCGATATCCAGACCGAGACACTGGAAGCCCGCATCGTACAGGACGCAGATCGCCTCGAAGCACTCGGTGCCATCGGTATCACCCGCTGCTTCCTGACCGGCGGCAGCCTCGGCACAGCCCTGTATGACCCGGCAGACCCATTTGCCAAAAACCGCAAACCCGACGACCGGAAATTTACACTGGATCATTTCTACTGCAAATTACTCGGCCTGGTAGACACCATGAAAACCGCAGCGGGCAAAGCGGAAGCGAAGAAACGAACAGAATACATGCAGGCATTTCTCGATCAATTAGCAAAGGAGATCGGCCACCCAAGTTGATACCACCGAAGTGAGACCGCGACCAGTTGCTTACGGAACACGGAGTCTGGCGTACCACACACAAAGCCCCTCAATCAGCGTTATAAATCATCCCACCACCAGCCTTATAATCAGCCAAAACAGCGGCAGCCTCCTCACTCAACACCCCACACTGCACCACAATCCCCCGCTGCTGCAACGATTTAACCCAGTCGGCCGGCTTTTCGCCTTCATCGAAACCCGCCGCT
>Ga0114949_10001347_pt1 | contig 14891 bp, 29 predicted proteins | sample N074metaG_FD_83505 | JGI IMG/M metagenome (GOLD analysis project Ga0114949, IMG submission 83505) | Deep subsurface microbial communities from Kermadec Trench to uncover new lineages of life (NeLLi) - N074 metaG | ecosystem: Environmental > Aquatic > Marine > Ocean trench > Sediment | place... | reverse complement strand
GTCCTGGTACTCGATCCGCACCGATCCGTGCTTCGCGCCATCGCGAACCATCAGCTTGTAGTCACGCTTCAGTGACACCCGCTCGGTCGCCCCCAGGTAGGCGAACCTAATCGCCTCGTGCAGGCTCGACTTGCCGCACTCGTTCAGCCCAGCGATCAGGTGGACCGGCTTGTCGCCCAACTCCAGATCAATGCCTTTGATCTGGAGGAATGAGTCAACGCTCAGTTTTTGCAGTTTCATTCTCGCCTGCCTCTTCGGTTTGAATTTGGTCCCACACCTCGCTGCGACGGATGATCCTGGTCTCAGGGGCGGCGATGCCGACGTTGATCTCCAGGCTCTTGAGCATCCTGTCGTCAACGCGCGTCAACGAGCCATTCTTCCACTGAAAGACATCTAGGATCTTGATCAACACGTCGTCGTCGATCCTGATCCCTTCGCCTGGTTTGCGTTTCAAAACTAACATCGTACTTCTCCTATTCTATGTTCCAGTCTTGCTCGCTCGGATTGCCTTCGCCCTGCTCACGCTCCTGCTGCTGTTCCGCCTGTTGGTCCTGCTGATCATCCGATCCGGTCTCGGCGGGTTGCACGGGCGGGCTGTTGCCTTGGCGTTGACGCTTTTTCCTGAACGCTCCGTCCGCGTTGAAGATTGCGTTGCCCATCCCGTCCACCTGGTGCTGCTCTGGATCGAACATCTCGCCATTGGTGTCCACTTCGGTTACCTCATCGCCGTCGCCTGCGCCAAAGGGCACCGTGTCTGCCCCGCTGCCGCCGAACGATTCCGGCGAGGCGCTGCCCTCGACGATCTCGATTGCCTCGTCAGGCGTGTAGATTCCAGAGAAGCCGAACGCAATCCTCGCGCACTGGATCAGCGCCTTGTGGCGCAGCATGCGCCGGGTGCTCTGATTCCACGGCCCAGTATCCCGGTAACACTCATCCAGGTACTCAGGAACCTCGATGGGACGACTGCGATCCTTGCGCCAGATTCTGCAGACGATGAACTCTGGGCACGGCCTGTGCTTGTCGTTAACCGTCGCCAGCACGTCCGACATCACGAACTCGATGCCATCCATCGCCGGTTGGTCGTTGCACATCTTGATCCACCCATCGACGCTGACCACCGGCACGATGCCCTGGTTCGATGGGAAGGCAAAGAGTTCCCTGGTGAACGGGTTCAACCCGTACTGGTCCGCGACCACCATCAGCATCATTAGCTGTTCGTTGGTCACGGGCTTCGTTGACTTGAACGCGGTTTCCTTGAGTGTCACCACCAGCTTGTCGGCCTCAACACCGAATTTACCCGCCATCTTCTCGACCAGCGACCTACGGATACCCTTCTGCGACGGCTCGGCTACTTGCGTGTCGCCGCCGCCACCTTGGCGCTTTTTCAAATCTGCTACGGTTGTGCTCATATCGATCTCCTTACCTGTAAAAACACGTTGACCATGCGGGGCAGTATTTCTCGCTGCACAGCCAGCTACTTGGGTTGCCCCAGAAATCGCCGGTCTTCAGAGCACGGGCTATGTGGGTAATCATGCCCGTGTTCTGGTCGTCGCCAAGGAGAAGTGTTCGAGCGCCCACAACGGGCGCAACCGCCACCTGGTATTCAGATGACGTTTGAAGCTGGATGATTTCCCCTGGCAACTCGATTGTACCCGAACCGTCCCGGCGTAACAGTTCGTCGGCCATTAGCTCATACACCCCGACCTGGGCGCGATGCTTACCACTGCTTTGGCTGACGGCACGCGCACCTGTCTTCAAGTCAGCGACACCAAACTTGCCGCCCTTCTGAAACATCCTATCGAGGGTGCCCGTCAGGGTGATGTCGAGATCCAGGTCGTCGAAGGCTATCGTCAACTCGTCGAGGTGTTGCTCAACCGCGATGTACTCCCGCGTGGGCGCTATGTCGCTGCAGTAGCGAGCATGTACGCCCAGAGCTATCGTGGTCGCCTTGCGCAGGCTGGTGCCTGCCCAGTCCACCTCCTCACCTGGATCTGCCAGGTGCTGCATGAGCACCTCGGCAGCGTCGTCTGCGGTGATCGGATCATTGACCATCCGGTGCTCGTCGAACGCCGCCGTGCTCTTGTGGACTGCTGTCCCTATCGTGGCAGGAGCCGTGCTGGGCAGGTGTTTACCCAGCACGGTCTGCTCATACCAACTCTTCGGACAGTCAAAGAACCGTGCGAACGAACTCGCCCGCACGTAGTAGTGGGCTCTACTCATTCAGCCATCACCTCGTCCGCAGTCTGGTTGCCGTCGATAACCTCGATGACCGCCATGATGCCGTCCTCAAACGACAGCCCGGCGAACTTGGTGCCCTTCTCCTGGCCCCTCATCGCGAAGGTGACCAACTTGTCGTATTCGGACTGGTCCAGTTCTTTCGAAAACTCGCTCATGTTTTCCTCCGTTTCTTCGGTGGCTTGATCAGCTTGGCGCGGTCATCCCGCACCCAGTCCAGGCCGGATGCCCAGGAAGCGATCTGCCGTGCGCGTTTGACCGCCCACCTGATCCCCCTGGTCTTCTGCGCGCGCAAACGTGCGTGGCACGTCCTGCACAGGCCCGTGTCCTTGAACCAGCGCTCGCGTCCGCACTCCAGTACGCACTCGATCTGTGATGTCGCCATCTTCGTTACAGTTCCCATAGCTATACGCTCTCCAGTAATTGTTTGTGTTGTTCGCACGCGGCGAACTCCATTCCGACCGGCGCCGGGGCCGCGATCTTCTGCGACTCCCTCACCTGTTCAGCTAGCTCAGTGCCCGCGTGGACGATTCCGTTCGTCCCGCACTCCTTGCACTTGAAGTAAACGCCGCCACGTTTCACCATGGTGGCCCACTCAGACAATTCGTTGGTGCATTTCTCGCACACACTGTTGTCTGGCACTCGTTCGTCCTGTTCCAAGTCGATCCACGTCAGCGACTCGCCCTGCATCACCATGTTCTTTACAACCAGTTCTGCCTGCAGTTTCGCCTCGCGCCCTTTCTGCGCGTAGACCAGTTGCCCGTTGGACAAAACCGCCTTGCGGATCTCGCCCATCGCCACAGCTTTGGTGTCGTCACCACAGCGAGGACAGTAGGCTTTGCGCAGTTCAGTCATTCCCTGATCATCCCGGCCCGTGGCTCAAAGACATGCACCTGGTGGATCTGCGGGCGCGTGCCGCCTATCTCGTGCCCAGCCACGTACATGTCCGCAAACTCGAACACGGTTTTTGGGTTGATCTTGCCCTGTTCCTGGTAGTGCGCGATGCATTTGGAAAACTCCTCCTGCATCAGCAAGTCCACCATCTGGTGCTCACGCCCCAGGTTTGACGGGTTGAAGATCATGTCGCGAAGGGGAACGCGCCACTGAAAACTCTGCATAGTGTGCCCATGCGGCGCTGACAGGAACACGACGTTGCGTATATGCGCCGCCTGCCCTCCCTTTTTGCCGCTCGCCTGCCTCTCCGGTTTCGGTGATTTCTTTGCCATTCGTTATCTCCCTTTCATTTATGTTAGCGCGGACACTGCTGCCCACGCGCCGAATGCAAACCCAGCCAGGGCTTGCAACACGTAAAGCACTATCAAAAGTTTTGCGTAGCGCTTCACCAGTGTTTTGAATCTATCCATCATTGGCCTCCAAAAATTCCTCTTCGCGGTCAAAGCACAGCTTGTCAGCGGCGTTGATCTGGTCTTGCGTCAGGCGGTCCCACCACCTGGCTTCCAGCCCCTCGTCCTCCTCGATAGCGTACTCCCAGGGGACGTTGCCGCTGCCGTTGCGCAGGTACATGTAGAGCGCGCCGAAACAATGCTGGCTCGATCCATCGAGCCGGGGATAATACCCCTCGGGCGTGATCACGTAGTCGCCCTCCTCGACCACGTCAGCGTGCTCGTGGCAGACAAACCCCTCGCGGTAGGCTAGCTCCTCGATCTCCTCGGCACGCGACCTGGCCGCGAACGTGATGCGGTTCTCGCCTTTGGAGAACGGGCAGTTCTCGCACGGCTTGACGAGATCGAACTTCATAGCAGCTTCCTCGTGATGCGGATGCTATGAGACAACAAACCCTGTCCGTGCGCCATCCGCGTGCGGATCTTGCGCGCCTCGGCCTGCGTGTTAGCGAACTCGACCGGTGAGTCATTGCCCCACTGGTCTTCCTTTCTGACTTCGATCCGATATCGATACCTCACGCCGCCACCCAGCAGTTCGAGTGCTTGTGCGTGATGGCACCCTTCTTCACCAGCGCCTCAAAGGTGCGGTACTGGATTCGCATCGGGATGCCGTAATTCAGATACTCAGCGTACGGTGGGAACGTCTGGGTATGGGTGCGCAGGATTGCACCCGTGTCCATCAGGTCAATGACCACGTCCCGCTGCACTGACGTCAGCGTCATAGCACTCACAGCGCCACTACGCACGAGTTGACGATCAGGAACAGGGCCATCACCACGAAGATTTGAACCCAGGGTTCCTTCATAGCAGCTTCCTCACGTATCTAATCTTGCCGTCCGAGACCACTCGAAACCCGTCAACGTGAAGCGTTGTCCGCACGTCGCTGTGGACATCCTCGTAGCCTTGCAAGAGCCACTTGCCGTCTTCCATTTTTCTGAAGGTCTCTGCGATCTCTGGGTAACCCCAGATACCGTCCGGTTTCAGCGTGACCCACACCGAGTCGATGTAGGCGACGTTAACCGCCTTCTTCCAGTCGTCTAGCTCGGGCGTCCAGTGGTCCACGATCTGCTTCGACGTTATCGGCTCGCACAGACACGGCTCGTCCCAATGCCGCTTGGACACGCGCTCCTTGATGGTCAGCTTGCCGTTCTCCTCGCCACATATTTCAATCGTTAGATACGTCATCACTCGTACTCCGCGTCTGCGCAACGATCCCAAAAAATATCATGGATGACCCCGTCACTTATCGCCTCAAAGTAAGGATCAGTGGCTATAATCCACGCATCAGTGGCGCCTGGTTCAGGCTCGACGTCACCGTCGTTTATCTCGGTTGCCCAGTTTTTTTTGTAGCGCTCACGAACCGCTGCCCATTGATCAGGGGTCAACGTAATCTGCACCTCTGTCATGCATCGCAATACCTTAGACGTCATCGTGTCCTCCTCGGGGAGTGATCTCGTAGTCCTTCAAGATGAATCCCTTGTCTTTGTCCCCGACGATCATCGCCGGGATTTTGATCTCGCGCCCATTGTGGAGCGTGCGCGGGTGGCCGCGCCTCATGTGCATCTTCGGCGACTCACGCTTGTCGCCATGGACACCCACGGTCGCAACTCTCGGCTTGAACAGGTCGATCTCCAGCACGCGGTATTCGAAGAACGGCGTGCGCTTTTTCTTGTGGCGTTTTTTGTTCAGCTTGAGTGGTGCTGATAGCACCTTAACGCCCACGTTAGATGTTTCAAGCAATGCGAACAGAGCAGCGGCTCGGTGCATGTCATGTTGGAGTGACTCGCCCATCAGCCCCATCTGAGACTTGTACATTTTGACCGGATCTATGTCGAGGTCGGCCTCGCGTGCGTGCGCCGCCAGCGCGCTGTACAGCCCGTCGTCGTCAACGACGTGCATCAGGTTGTCCAGGGTGTCGTGCTCTGATTCTCCTTTCGCGGTGTGAACCTGGATGCGGGGGTGCGTGCTTTCCCACTGCTTGAGTGTGGACCCAGCCAGCGCGACCCCAATGCACGGCGCGAACCACCACCGCGCCGCTTCACCATCGGGCGTGGTGGCATGCTTCTGTATCGGCCAGACCAGGAAGCCCTCGTCGGTGTGCGTCAAGTCCAGGTCGGCGAAGATTTTCTTGCGAACGAACGACGGCGTGCAGTAGAGCATTTGGCAGAGATAGATTCGCTGCGTGATCTGGTCCCTGTCACTGGTGTCAGGACCAACCATCTCAATCGCCACCGTGTCGAACGGCAGTTGCGGCTCTTCCTGGGTCAGCCACTCTCTGGTCACATCGACTGGCACCAGGTCCAACTCGTCCCGCCCGCACGAGAACTTGATAGCATCGCGTAGCATCACCACACCGTCGCGACAGTAGGTGTCGTAGTTCATCGCAGACGTCTTCGCGGCGGTCGGGTCTTCTGGATTCCTCCAGCCCGCTGGCCCCATGCGACTGTTGATTGCCGAGATCATGTCGTCAAGCGCGTGAGTACAGAAATGCCTGAGATTACGCTCCACGATGATACCCACCTACCAGCGCGGCAAACCCTGCGCGACCGCGCACTCTAATCAGTTCCTCGCGCAACCATCTTCTCGTTGGGATGTAGGCGTCCACCGTTCGAAACTGGTGGAGCCTACCGTCCTGGCGAGTGATGCGTGCCATCTTCTGGCTCAACTCCAGCCGCCCGCTGGCCCTCACGACCTGGCGCACGGTGGTCTCTCCGAACGAGACCGCCACCGATAGCTCCGGTATCGTCAGACCTTCGCCTGAGTCCAGGTAGGTGTCGAACACCACACTCTCAATTCTCAGTACTGTCTCTTCCTTCATGGTGAGTCTCCTTTATCAACCAGTCGAGATAGGCACGCCACCGGACTTCTCCAGCAGCGAGCATCCGTTTGCCTCGTTCCAAGAGGCGGAGTTGGTGCCGTTGTCGCTCACTTCTACTCATCAGTCGATGTCCAGGCTTACGACATCCGAGAAGTCCCAGATCACTAACAGGTTGCCCACTTGCTCGCGGTTGGGATCACTCCTGGTTTCCTTCCAGAATTGCAGCATTGCCTCTTTGCTCATAACGGGTGAGCGGTCGCCGCTCGCGATCTGGTCCACGTATAGCTCGCGGTGCTTCTGCTCAAACTCCAGGTACTGCTCGTTGCTGACCTCGACGTTCACCTCTACTCGTATGCAATAAGTCATCGTCATGGCGTTGTCTCCTGTGAAATTACTGCGATGCCGAACGATCTCCACGCGGCGATGTCAGGGGCATCTTCATTGTCTGACACCAGCGTCATCTGCCAGCGGCGCGCACGCCCCGACCTGTCTCCGTAGCTCGCCTGGATCTGCTCGCTGTCCGATAGCTCGGCAGGCCAGCATCGATCTCGGCGCAGCATCTCGATGGGGAACCCAACGGCCCGCCCGCTAACTACAAATCTCTTCATGCTTGTTCTCCTCCTCTTCCAGGGTTGTGCGTATTCGTTCGTACAGACACCAAAGCATCTGTTCGTGGCTCGAATCAGGTTCGCTCTTGGTCCAGCTTGTGTGTATTGAATGTTTGATTGCCCGAAGCTCGCCCAGCGACACGTCGATCGTGATTCGTTCACCCATCTTCTCGTCCTCCGCGCGCCTTTATATTGTGGTTGGCAATATCCGCAGCCTCGGGGCGAATCGCCCAATCGTGTCCCGTTTCATCAGTGACATGAGCGTCGGGATACTCACGCTCGATGTACGCCATGCAGGCTTCTCGGGTTCCCTCAAACACGGGATCAGCAGTGCCCGGTAGCGCATTGACTCGGTACTCTTTCGGCGGATCGTTCCAATCCGAATCCAGAGTGATGACCTGTTGTTCACCCATCTTCTCGTACTTCTGAATTTCTCCCATCACCCCACCTGCCCGACTAGCTCGTGGGCCACCTCGGAGAGGTAGTTCGCGCACTCGCGCTCGGCACCAGGCAGGTTCGATTCGATGCCCCAGAGCGACGCGGACTTTTTGTGGCTCACCTCGTCACAGTGAGGACAGATCCGCTCGACAACGACGCCCACGTAATGCCACTCGTCGTTCTTCCACGCCTTAATGACATCGTCAGCCATTCCGTCGTAGTCAGCGACGTTGGTGTCGCAGTCCCACTCGATGCGCGCCACGTACTTCACCCCGTCACGCTCGATGGTGATCTGGTCATCCCTGCAGACGTAGGTGTCGAAGAGATGCGACACGAATCGCTCGTCGGTCACTGCCATCAGTTCCATCTGTTCCATCACCCTACCTCCCCGACCTTCACCGCCCACAGGAAGCTGGCCCAACGAGCGACGGTCGGTTCCCAGTGGCGGTTCTCCTGAATGGTGGTCAGCGTGACCACGCGCCTCTCGTTGCCCAACAGCCCATGCGAGTCGTTAGACGTCAGGGGCCAGCAGCAATCGTAGCGCAGCATGTCGAACGGGAACTCACCCAGGCCTTCGACTTGGAATGTGAATGTCTCCATCATGGTCTCCTTTGTTGTCGTTCTTTGACGCGCAGCCGAACCTCGTACTCTGTCCTGCTGGGCTGGTATGTCAGGATGGCTCCGTCCCGCTTGAGGGGAATCAGCCAGGTTTTTTCGAGATAGGTGGTGCTGGTGGGCCAGGGCACCGCCAGCCACAAGGTCTCATTGCGCGGCTGGTACTGCAGGAACGTCGCTCGGTGCCAGAACTTCTCGGGCTTCTTTGCCAGGGCGATTTCGACTCGGGACGCTGCCGCTCGTCCTGGCGTCGCCTTAAAGAAACTCTGCAAGCTTTCCATAGTCCAGATCACGTCGCCGCGCTTCGAATCCTTCAGGCCGCGCTTCAGCTTCTCGATCAGCTTGTCATCGTCGATGATGCCCAGCGTTTTCTTTCGTAGTTCGATCTGGTGAATCCAGTCGTCGAGTAGCTCGGGGTCATAGACCTGGTCCAGCCAGGTGCCCATCAACTCGTTGACCCAGGTGTGCATCTGATTCCTGCTCATGCTGGAGCCCCCTCTGGAAAACGCACCTCATCAAACCGCTCATCGTCCAGAATCTCGTGGCACTGCTCGTCGGGATCGACGTATTTGACCGTCCAGCCTTGCACGCCCAGGTCTCGCAGCGCGCTCGCCAGCGCCTTGAGTGCCTTGTATGCGGTGGTGCGGTGCCCGTACTTACCCTGGCACGCTGACCAGGCGTAGAACGGCACCTCGCAGCGACCGTGGACCTTCACCAGGTGCTCGGCGTAGACCTTCGCCTGCGCTGCCACCTCGATGCCGTTGCCCAGGCTCCTGCGGGAGCGTCTGAGGCCTGGCAGGCGCGTGGCCCTACCCTGACCCACGTCCACGATCCGAAACGCCCGTGAGCGTCCTGGGAACGCCTCTCGCCAGGTCTCTGGCGTCATCCACTGCACGGCCCGGTAGCTCTTCGTTAGCTCGCTCGGGTCATCCCCAGTCTGGTACGGCTGGTACTCGGCGCCGTCCCATATCTCCAGTTGGTATTCCATCATGGTTTCCTTGTTGCTTTCAGGTGTCGCCGCGCCAGGCGGCGTAGTTCTCGCGTCACTAACTCAGCGTCGCGGTCGACCGTGATTTCGATCACGATCCGATTCCATTTTCCGTAGCTCAGTCCAGTCTCATGCAGTGCCACGGCACCCATGCCCATGCCATACCCATCCGGCATCACTGCCGGGTGACGGTCGGGGTAGTGGTCGATCAAGTCGATGTCCACTCCCAGGAAGGTGCAGACGCGCTCGGGTATTTCTGTTAGCTCACATTCTCGGCCCGCTCGCTTTGCTCGTGTCACTACAGTGCCAAGAGGCGACGACTCGAACCAGAACCACCAGGCTTGCCGCTCTTTGCGGTCATATTTCACCGAGTAGTTGCCCAGCGGATCGTTGCCGGTGCTCACGACATCGCGGGCGTAGTCATCCCACGCCTTAGCGATCTCGTCAGCGTCGGGCACGTCCTGCTCGCGGCAACCGTCATGGTCGCCGTCGCCATAGGAGGCAAGCGTGTACTCGCCGTCATCGTTCAGCCAGAAGTTCGACAGGTGCCACTGCACGGGGCAATCCTTTTCCCCGCAGCACCATGGCAACTCCGCAATGATCTCATCCATCAGGACACGCTCACCTTGCTGAGATCCAAACCAGCCAACTCTCGTTCGCGCGGATCGATGAATCGCTCTTTCATCCATGTGCGGAACCTGACGTGGACACGATGCTTGCGAATCAACACGCGCATGAACTCCCGCCCTTCGAGGTAGTCCTGCGGGATGTCACTCGCGAGCAACATAACAAACCGCTCAACAGGGGGGCTTAATCCCCAGGTCGAACCGTCCAGGTGCAGCGAGCGAGTGTAGGAGCGCGAGACCGCAGACCGGTACTCGCTCAACTCACCGCGCAGCACCTCGCCTCGCGTTTCATCATCGCTCACTTCAATGCAGAACTTTCGGATGCCAGCGACTGCGGCGGGAATGCTCCTGTAGTCGCGCCAGCCTCTACTGCCACCGTAGCGTGACCGACTGGGTATGCGTGGCGACACCAGCCTGTAGCGGAGTTTCTCGGCACTCTGTTCGAAGAGGTACTCTCCACTCGGCTCGACTCGCAGGCTCCCCAGGTTCATCGCATCGTCCTCCGCGCCCAGCGGGTAAACGGTAAGCGTATGCCAGAACCGTCCTCGGACTCGGCAATCGAACTCATCGCTCAACCGCTCGCGTACCTCGGTCACGCTCTGCTTGACTGCCGCATCCATAGTTTCCTGGTGACTACTCATCAGACTCTCCTCGATCTGCGAGCACGGCGTCGCATGGATTGTTTGAGCACTCGACTTCGGGGCGACCGCATGCCGCGCAGCGAGGCGTGAAGTCATCAAGTGATGGCAGGCGGATATTATCGACCAGGACAATTTTCTTGGTATTGATTGCCTCGCACAACCCATCGATGCCGTCCGCGTCCATTGAAACCTGGCTATCGTTGCCCGTCGCAATGTCGTGGATGTCCAGGGAGCGGTTGGCTGGTTCGCCTTGCCCGTGTTCCTGGTAGTACCGAAGCGCTGCCAGGATCGTGTTCACGTCCACGTCCACGGCATAGGGATCGTCGTATCTAGAATTTGCCATCGCATTTTTCCTCAGTTAGGTTGTTAGTGCTTGGCGCACTGTTGGGCACTCTCGTTGGAAAGTACCCGCACTGCGTCATGCTCAGTCATCCTCCTCTGGGTATTCGAGAATCCCAATCTGGTGCAACCCCCGGTCGAGGGCATCGATCCCATCGCGCAGTTCGTAGTGCGACCGGATGTACGCATCGGCAATGGTGCTGGCAAACCTTCCTTCCAGGTTCTCGATTAGCCACTGCACCAGGTCGGCGACGTAGCCCGCCCTGTAGCTACTCGTGAAATCCTCCTCGCTCAGTAGCCTCTCGACATCCCTGATCGTTATTCGTTGATGCTCCCCCCAGGTTTCCCCCAGGCGTTGCGCGATCCGCTTCGCAGCGGCATCAGTCATTGTGTATTTGCTCATGTTGATTCCTTCGTGGTGTTGTTAGGCGACCGCTTCGGGCGGTAGCTCGATTACGTCATCACCGAACGGCGGCGCGTCCTTGCCGTCGTACGGGGAGTAGTCCACCCAGAGCACCGGGCACTCAGGCGCAACGCATGCGTCCCAGTCCCAGGCTGCCAGGTCAGTGAACCAGATCACCAGCGCGTATTGGTTCTCCAGGTAGTGCTCATCGATCCAATCGCAGACCGGTTCGAACGCGGTGCCGCCACCGGCTCGCACGGTCGAGGTGATCTGGTCACCAGGGAAGAACCGCTCGGCCTTGCCGTCGTTCTTCACGCTCGTGTCGTGGACGATCATATCCACATACTCTGGTGCCATGGTGTCGACGATGCTCTGTAGCTCCGACACTGCAGCGTGCAGCGACTGGGCTGGCATGCTCCCGCTCGCGTCTACAACAAATAGAATGGGGGGCAACTCGTCACTCTTCAGTGAGGGGATGTAGATCCCGTTCGCAACGAAGCGTCTGTTGGGTGATGCCCAGGAGAAGTCCGACTTCGCGAACTGATCCATGTACCGCCGCAGCAGTTCCTCCCAGGATGCCTGCGGGTTGAGGTAGGCATTCAGTTCGCGCTCCAGGCCTTCTGGCAGCTTACCGGCACCAGGCGCGGCGCTCGCCAGGTTCGCGGCCTGGACCAGGTTGGTCCTCCAGTCGCGTTCCTCGGCCTGCCGCTCGGTCTCGGTCTTGACCGGCGCGTCGGTGATCCAGCCCTTGTCCCAATCCTCGGGCACGTCGGGCGCCCCAGAGTCCGACTGAGGCTCGCTCTCGTCGCCGTCCTGGCCGTCGCTCTCACCGCCCTGGTCCTGGTCACCCTCTTCCTCATCGTCGCCAGGCTCGCTCTGAGCGTCGTCCTGATCACCATCCTGGTCCTGGTCATCGGCTTCGCCCTCGCCCTCGCCAGGTTGTCCTGGTCCAGGTTGCGGCTCACCGGAATCGTCAGGGTCAGGCGTCGGGGGTTGCTCTGCCTTCAGAATGTTGAACGCTTTGTCTGCGCTCAACCCCTTGAGGTCATCGCGGAACAGCGCGTCATCCATGATGTGCAAACCAGCCTCAACCAGCATCGGGTTGATGACGTAGTCGCACGCCTGGTTCCACAACTTCTGGTCACGCTCGCCGCGTCGGACGTGATGTCCGAGTGCCGGGTGCAACGCCTCATGCGCGCAGTCGAATCGTAGGTACTCTGGTGACTGCTGCATCACGTAGTCGGGGTTGTAGAACACGCGGTGGCCGTCCGTAGCCATGGTCGGGATGTTGGGCGCTTCGATGGGTTGCTGCTGAAGCAGTAACGCCCCAAAGAAGGGGTGACTCTGCACGATCTGCGCCCTCGCCTTCCGAAACTTCCGAAGCGCCTCGGGGTTGGTGTACGTCACCTTCTGGAATTTACGCACCGTACACCCCCTCGAATTTCGCCAGGGTCTTCTCGACTGCCTTGGTCTTGTCCTCACGCTGTTGAGCAGAGTGCTTCAGCGTGTCGGGCGTGGCATCGGAGAGGAGACCGTTCAGTTGCTTCGCCAGCGCGGTCAGGTTCGTATCGTCTTTTACGTTTAGACCTTTCAGCACCATGATGACAACGTCCCGCAGATTCTCGATGGCAGTGTCATGGAGTCGCACCCCTTTCTCGTCGTTGGCGATCCTCGCATCGTAGAGGCTGACCTTCGCGATAAATTCCTTGGCACGCTTGATCACCTTGCCCACGAGAACCTGGTGCGCCTCATCGGTCGCGGCTTCCATGTCGGCGCGGACATCCGCTTCGATCTCAGCCGCCGCCTCGTCGCCAATGCCCCAGACGCGAACGTCATCGGGATTGACTAGCGGCGTGTACTTCACCCTGACTTCGAACCGGTCAGCGACCTCTGCCGCTGGCGGGTAGTCGCTTTCCCTGAACATCCCGTTCAAGTCCAGCTTCGCCTGCTCACGCTGCTGACGGTACTCGCCGAAGGCGAACTCCTGAACCAGCGCTTCGATCTTCTCCTTCTGCTCGCGCACCAGTGCCGCGTACTCCCATTGCAACGTCACCGGCAGCACGCGCTCGCCAACGTCGGCCCATGGCAGCGTGTACTTGTAGTGGATGTTGTCCTTGAGATACCCGAACGCTTGCTGCAAGGGTCTGATCGACTCAGCGCTGATCAACAGCTTGTTGTAGCGCCCCGCGCGTTCCGCGTTCGCCACGCCGTAATCCTCGGCGATCTTTTTGCTGATCTCCGCGTCGTACTTGCGTGGATACCACTGGCTGCATTTCATCTTCACCACCATCAAGCGAGTGTTGGTGGTTGTCCCAACATTTCCGCTCGGCTGCGGTGCCGGTTGAATTTTTGAGATTGAGTTTTCCATCTTGGTTTCCTCTAGAACAGAACGTCAGGATTATCCTGCGCCCATTTAATGAATGCCTTGGTCTGTTGCACCTCGGGGTTCCAGACACAGGCGGATCGAACCAGGAGCGTCATTAGCTCGTCACCAGCACGGGGGTCAGCCCCCAGGCGACCGGCATAGATGCAAAGGTTCTCCATGTTGTCGCGTGTCGCTCGCCGCGCCAGCGCGGTGCAGAGTGCGTAGTTCACGCTCGGGTCATCGGAGATAGGTGCGTCACCTGGTGCCAGTAGCACGCCATCAGGGTCAGGGAGGTGCCTGTAGATTTTGAGGAACCCCAGCAACTCGGCCCCAACAGCTTCACCCAGTTTGCCGATCACAATCGCCGACTCGACATCGCCGTTGATCCCGATTTCCTCCGCAGCTTTCAGCGCGTCGGACACGTACTCGTAACCACGCGGATCAGGCTGAGTTTTCGAAGCGGACTTCGGGTCGAAAACGTGGAGGTGGCCAGGGCGCCAGCGGATGAACGAGATGACTGCCGGATGCAGATCCTTCTCGATTGCCCAGCGAGTCCAGGCGTCGACGTCCACGGTCAACTGCACATGAAAGAACCGCGACGCGATTGCGGTGCCCATGCGCCTGGTGATTGCCCGGTCACTCTCCAGGTTGCCTGCTGCGCAGACATACACGTTGTCCGGTAGGTGGTAGTCACCCAGCGAACGCGAGTCGTCGAACAACTGGTACAGGCTCGCCTGGACCGAATCGAACGCGGTGTTCAACTCATCCGCCAACACGATGGTTGGGGGGCAACCCTCTTTCGGGAAGATAGAAGGTACAGCCCAGTGGGTTTCGCCATCCTTCACCCACGGCACGCCACGAGAGTCGACGTTGTCCCACTGGCTGGTGCGCCAGTCGACAAACTCACAACCGAGTGCGGTTGCCGCTGCCTTTACCTGAGTCGATTTGCCGATACCAGGTGATCCCCAGATGAACACCGGGCGTTTGCATCGCTGCATAACCTGCAGGTAGCCAGCCAATGTGTCGGGGGTCACCAGGACCGGTTGGTCTATTGATCCAGTTTCCATTTCAGTTCTCGCATTTTTCAACTCGAAGAATCTGCCTCGTCAGACCGTGGGAGATTATCCCCACGATGACCGGGACGTGCCCGGTTTCGGCTAGCGTGCCAATGATGTCCACCCCCTGAGATACGACTCCTCAGAAAAGCCTGGGATGCTGGCCCGCGCCTTCGCCATCCCCTTCTCGATCTCGTCGGCGTACCTGGTGAGGTTGGGGTGATCCATCCAAGACGGCTCCCTGGTCTGGCGCGCAGTGATGGGGTCAGGCTCGACACGCTCTTCGCGTTTGGTCAGGCCACCGGCAATCGCCAGCAGCGCATCCACCGCACCTTGTGCCACTGCGTTGACATCAGC
>Ga0114949_10001345_pt1 | contig 14904 bp, 15 predicted proteins | sample N074metaG_FD_83505 | JGI IMG/M metagenome (GOLD analysis project Ga0114949, IMG submission 83505) | Deep subsurface microbial communities from Kermadec Trench to uncover new lineages of life (NeLLi) - N074 metaG | ecosystem: Environmental > Aquatic > Marine > Ocean trench > Sediment | place... | reverse complement strand
TGTCAAGTTTTTGGTATAAAGTATGTTTTGAGGTAATGGGTATTTGGTATTGGTTATTTGGAGCTTAAAAAACGATCCCTGCCAAACCAGTCATACCATTTACTCCAATATTTTTCTTGAAATAACTATTTTTTGTATTTCTGTTGTTCCCTCCCCAATGGTACATAATTTAGCATCCCGATAAAATTTTTCAACAGGATAATCTTTGGTATAACCATAACCTCCATGAATTTGTACGGCATCATTCGCTATTTTCACACAAATTTCTGAAGCATACATTTTTGCCATAGCACCAATTTTAGTAACATTTTCACCTTTATTTTTCATAGATGCTGCTTTGTGCAATAATAATTCTGATGCCTCAATTTGTGTAGCCATATCGGCAAGTTTAAAAGAGATTCCTTGAAAACTACATATGGGTTTGCCAAATTGTTCGCGTTGTTTAGAATATTTTAAGGCCGCTTCGTAAGCTCCTTTGGAAATGCCCAAAGATAGTGCCCCAATAGAAATTCTTCCTCCGTCCAAAACTTTTAATGACTGAATAAAGCCTTCACCTTCATTACCCAACATATTATCTTTATGAACCCTACAATTATTAAATATAATTTCTGCAGTTTCAGAAGCTCTCATACCCAATTTGTTTTCTTTCTTTCCTGAACTAAATCCTTGTGTGCCTTTTTCTATTACAAATGCCGACATGCCCCTGGAATCACCTTTTTCACCCGTTCTCGCAATAACTACAGCAATGTTGCCACTGATACCGTGTGTAATAAAGTTTTTAGCACCGTTTAAAACATAATAATCTCCATCTTTTATTGCCGTTGTATTCATCCCACCAGCATCACTTCCTGTATTGTGTTCTGTCAAAGCCCATGCTCCAATCCATTCTCCTGAAGCCAATTTGGGTAACCATTTTTTCTTTTGATCCTCATTGCCAAAATCAAGTATATGATTGGTGCATAAGGAATTGTGAGCGGCCAACGATAAGCCAATAGAAGAATCAACTTTTGAAATTTCTTCAATAACAGTTATATACTCATGATAATCCAAACCAGATCCTCCATATTTTTCGGGAACCAAAACCCCCATATAGCCCATTTCACCAAGTTGATGAAAGAGTTCTACGGGAAAGGTTTGATTTTCATCCCAATCCATCATATATGGTTTTATATGTTGTTTTGCAAAATCACGAATAGATTCTGCAATCATTTTTTGAGTTTCAGAAGTGTCAAAATTCATATGGAATCATTCAATAATGTTATACGAATATAAATTCTATTCGGCCAACAAATATAATGCTATTCTATCGAATTTATCCATCGGAAAAGAGTCAATTTTTTTTAATTCGTCAAGGTTTAAAACCCGATGAACAGAATTGCGATAATTGAATATTTTTTTGGTGAGACTATAATCGATATAAGGAAGATGTAAAACTTCTTTAAAACTTGCAGTATTGAGGTTTATTTTTTTAATTTCAGGTGATTGAATTACTTTGAAATATAATAAAAGTTTTTCAACGACTTCTTTTTCTAAATAATATACTTCATAGATCTGATCATCATAAGTAAATCCCTGCAGTAAATCACGATAAGAAATTATACGTTGGGATAGTTTTTCGCCAATGCCATTGATGGTTTGTAAATCTTTAGCCGTAGCTGTGTTAATATCTTTTATTGTGAAGTTTGAATCTTTCTCTATTTTTTTAACGGATGTATTTAGATTCGATCTATTTTTATTGGCATTCATCACCCATTCAGGGAATTTAAAATAGGGTGATATGATTGATAAAAGACTATCACTAATGTGGGTTATATGTTGAAATTCTTCGGGTGAATTTATAAATTTTCCGGTTTTACGAAAATCCAATAAATTATCGATTTCATCAATACTCATTCCCAATTGATACCCTTTGAAATCATTTAAATAATTAGGATTAAAAGGATAAATTTTAGGCAATTGACTCTCTATCTTCAGTAATTTTAAAGAATCAATCTGATTTTGATATTTTTCAATATTCTGTTGATTTACAAATTTTTCTTTATCTGAAAAATCGACAAAAACATAAATAAATTGTAAAATTAAAATCAGCGCAATCAAAAATAAAATCCCATTTCGTTGGTCTTTATTATACCAGAAATGGGATTCAAAGAATTTCATATTTTTAAGCTGATTAGCTTTTTGCAATTTTAATTGCCTTCAAATATCTGGTCAATTGTTTTTTAACAACCGGGAACAAGAAGAACAATCCTATCATATTTGGAAATACCATGGCAAAAATCATGGCATCTGAGAAATCCCAAATTGATTTCATACTTGCGGCTGCACCAATAATTACAAATATTAAAAATAATAACTTATAAGTCAAATCTGCAACCTTGCCTCTTCCAAATAAATATTTCCATGATTGTAAACCATAATACGACCATGAAATCATGGTAGAAACTGCAAACAATACAACAGCTACTGTTAAAAATAAATTTGAGTAAGGAATATATTCCGCAAATGCTTTTGAAGTAATTCCTGCCCCCTCATAAGCCATGCCATCTATAAAAACTGTACCGGTTCCATCTCCACCATATTCAAAGGCACCACCAAAATTAAATATAATAATAACCAATGCCGTCATGGTACAAATCACTACGGTATCAATAAAAGGTTCCAATAAGGCAACCAATCCTTCAGATGCCGAATATTTTGTTTTTACCGCTGAATGCGCAATGGAGGCAGATCCCGCACCTGCTTCATTGGAAAATGCAGCTCTCTTAAATCCTACCAATAAAACTCCAATAACCCCTCCAACACCAATTGCGGTAGGGTTAAAGGCCTCGGAAATAATTAAAGAAAATGCATCATCAATTAAAGAAAAGTTAATCCCTACAATATAAAAACAGGCCACCAAATATAGCACAGCCATAAAGGGTACTATTTTTTCGGTAACAGAAGCAATTCTTTTGATTCCGCCTATGATAATAATTCCAACAAATATTGCCAATACCAAACCAATCCAAGCTCCCGCACTAGTACTTTCAAGTCCCATTAACTCTTTCAAAACTATGGTTGCCTGATTTGACTGCGCCGCATTACCACCACCAAATGATCCTCCAATACAAAATATGGCAAAAAACACAGCAACTATTTTACCAAGAGTTGTAAATCCTTTTTCTTTTAATCCTTTGCTGATATAATACATGGGCCCGCCATAAACAGTCCCGTCAGGGCCAATATCTCTGTATTGTACACCTAAAGTACACTCAACAAATTTTGTTGACATCCCTAACAGTCCACAAATTATCATCCAAAAGGTTGCGCCCGGTCCGCCCAATGCAATTGCTAAGGCCACACCTGCGATATTTCCGTTTCCAACGGTTCCTGAAACCGCGGTTGCCAAAGCTTGAAAATGAGTAACTTCACCATCTTTACTTTCATCCTCAATGGTGTCTACGTTATCACCATCTATTGCCAATTCAGGATCACCAGCCGAATGGTGGTCGACATCATCATATTTTCCACGTACTACATTAATAGCAGTTTTAAAATATCTGAAATTCGGAAACCCAAAATATATGGTAAAAAATAAGGCAGATCCTACCAGTAATATTAAAACAAAGGGGGTGCCAAATATTGGGAAAAAGACAATACTTGAAATTGCGTCAGAAAATGGTTTAAATGCATCATCTATTTGTTGATCAAGTCCTTTTTCTTGTGCAAAAGTTAAAAACGGTACGATTAAAAACAGTAAGGAAAGTATTTTTTTATTCATCTGAATTTTGAATATTTTGAGTTAAAGAATGGCAATATCCAAAAAAATATATGCGTTGGCAAGAAATTCACCATAAAATATTTTATGAAATTTCATGAGACTCAAATTTAATAAATTTATTAAATTGAGATTTTGGAAAGGAAATAGTTGGATTTCGAATGTATTTTTATCACATAAATTATATATTTATTCCTTCTTAGAAAAAAATATTCTATTGTATCAAAGATTAAATTATTATGAAAACTTTAATTTTAGGAGCTTCCTTAAAACCAAATCGTTACTCCAATCTGGCGATAAATAAATTTATTGAAGAAAAGTATGATGTTGTGGGTGTTGGGCTTGAGGAAGGGCAAATAGGTGATGTCAGAATTTTTACGGGAATGCCCAAATTTGATGACATTCATACCATTACCATTTATATGAATGCACAGAATCAGGAAGCCTATTACGATTATATCATTTCTTTGAAACCCAAACGTGTAATTTTCAATCCGGGAACGTATAATATGAAACTTCAGGATATTTTAATGGATCATGGAATTGCATTCGAAAATGCATGTACTTTAGTTTTATTAGGCACGAGGCAGTTTTAAGTTTGACTATTTTCTATCCTAAATACCTTACCGGATTCTGATAGTTCAATGGAGTCGAAAGCGATTTTACCCTCAGTTAAAAAAGATTCAATATCTTTATATCTGCTTGAATAATGTCCTAATATTAGCTTTTTCACATTTGCCAACTGAGCAACTTTCGCTGCCTGAAGAGCTGTTGAATGTTTGGTTGTTTTTGCCAAATCCGCTTTGTCTTCTAAAAATGTTGACTCGTGGTATAAGAGATCTACATTTTTTATAAGAGGTACAAATTCTTTGGTATATACAGTATCACTACAAAAAGCATAAGTAATTGGAGAAGGAGGGTCTAATGTTAATTTTTTATTATCAATAATTTCTCCATTATTCAAAATAAAATTCTTTCCATTTTTTAGATTTTGATAATCACAAATTTCGATTTCTTTGTATTTACCAATAGCATTTATATTGAGTTTTCTCTCCTTGGGTTTTTCCTTAAATAAAAATCCGTTGGTATAAATTCTATGTTTTAAGGGAATGGTGTGAACTTCAACCTTATCATCTTCAAATATCAATTCACTTTTCTTGGATATAAGTTCATGAAAGTGCAAAGGGAAACTTGCCCATGATTTGGCATATTTAAATTGCAAATCAATAATTTCTTTGGCTCCCCTGGGAGCGAATATATGTAATTCCGTTTGCCGGTTTAACAAACGGAATGTAGATATTAACCCAATCAATCCATAAAAATGATCTCCATGCAAATGAGAGATAAAGATGTGTTTTATTTTTGAAAACTTTATCTTATTTTTACGCAGTTGGGTTTGTGTGCCTTCGCCACAATCAATTAAAAAAAATCTATTATTTATTTCCAAATATTGCGACGTGGGGTACGCGTTCGTGCGTGGTGTAGCAGAATGACATCCCAATATCGTGAGTTTCAAACTCATTTGATTACTATTCGTTTAGAGATAACTTTAGATTTGGTTTTTAATGAATAGATATAAATTCCCGATTCGAGTTCGTCCCGATAAAATGGAATTGAATTGGCTCCTTTTTTGGTCTTAATTTTTTCAGAATGAATTATATTTCCTAGTAAATCTTTTACAAAGAAATCTATTTCAAAAGCTTCATCCGCTTGAAAACGTATCCTTGTTGTCACACTAAACGGATTTGGAGAAGCAAGTACATCGTGAATTCCACTTAAAGAATCCTCCAGAATTGCTTTATCCAAGGCGTCTTCATCCTGAGCAAAGATTGCTATTGAAAAGGTTAATAAAAAAAGAGTAAAGAGTAGTTTTTTTACCATATAGTCACTTTAAATTCCTAAATCACGTTCTATTTCTTCAATTTCAATAACATCTTCAGCTTCAATAAAAGTTGGAACTACAATCATCTCATCGGTCATGGTATCAATATCTACATTTGTGCAAACAATAATAAAAGACTTATTGTTTTTTTTATGGTTCCTGCTTTTCTGCGAAAATAACAAGATTTCTTCTAATGCAATGTTAATATTATTAGAAAAATCTAAAATTATATTCTCGTTCTTAAAGTTAGCATATTTTTCGTTAAATTCTTTATTGAATTCTAAAATATTTTTTGACTTATCATCATTTTGAGCTGAAGGTTGTAAGGCTGTATAGTCTGAGGTTTTATTTATAATCATAATCACTTTTATTACAGTGTATTACTATCTTTTAATTTGTTCCGCTAATAAATAGATGATTGCCATTCTGATTGCCACACCATTTTCTACTTGGTTTAAAATGATAGATTGCTTTGAATCTGCAACGTCGCTTGTTAGTTCAACGCCTCGATTAATAGGTCCCGGGTGCATGATCACAATATCTTTATGAATAGAATTTAAAAGCTCTTTATTGATACCAAAAAGCTGTGTATATTCTCTTACCGATGGAAAATATTTGATATCCATTCTTTCGTGTTGTACCCTCAAAACATTTGCTACATCACACCATTCCAAAGCTTTTTTTAAGTTGTTTTCATATCCAACACCTAGTTTTGTAATATATTTTGGAATCAAAGTTGTTGGCCCGCAGATCTTTATTTCAGCACCGAGTAATTGAAGTGCATAAATATTTGAAAGCGCAACTCTTGAATGTAAAATATCACCAATGATCACCACTTTTTTACCTTTAACAGTACCCAATTTTTCGCGAATGGAGTAGCTGTCTAACAATGCCTGGGTTGGATGCTCGTGGGCACCATCACCTGCATTAATTATTTTTGTATTGATATGTTTTGAAAGAAAATCACTTGCGCCTTCATTAGGATGCCTCATGACTATAATATCAACTTTCATAGAAAGGATATTGTTAACAGTATCAATGAGAGATTCTCCCTTTTTAACAGAAGATTGAGAAGCAGAAAAATTAATAATATCGGCGGATAACCTCTTTTCTGCCAGCTCAAATGATAATCGAGTTCGGGTACTGTTTTCAAAAAATAAATTGGCAATGGTAATATCTCTTAGTGATGGGACTTTTTTAATGGGGCGATTAATAACTTCTTTAAAATGATCGGCCGTTGAAAATATCAAATCAATATCTTCTTTTGTTAGATGTTTGATACCTAATAAATTGTTGACACTTAACCTAGCCATTTCTTTTTTTAAATTGAATGTTATACAATTTTTTAATCATTATTTATACTTGCTCATTTATTACCTGAATTAACGATATAAACAGCATCTTTTTCATTATTTTCTTTCCAGGCAACTCTTACACGTTCGTCTTTAATTACATCAACTTGCCTGCCTTTATAATCAGGCTGAATGGGTAGATGCCGGCTAAACCTTCGATCAATTAAAACCAATAATTCAATATTTTTTGGCCTTCCAAAAGTTTGAATAGCCGTCAATGCAGCCCTGATACTTCTTCCTGAAAATAAAACATCATCAATAAAAACCACTTTTTTCGCATCGACAATAAAATTTATATCTGTTTTGTTCGCTTCCAGAGGTTCATCTCTTCTTCTGAAATCATCACGATAAAAAGTAATATCCAATTTACCTAAATGGATATCTTTTATATGGTATTCATTTTCCAAAATTTTCACCAATCTATTTGCCAGATGAACTCCACGAGGTTGAATTCCAATTAAAATGGTATTTGAGAAATCTTGATGATTTTCGATAAGTTGACAAGCCAAACGATGCAGAATGATATGTACTTCTTTTTCGTTAATTAAAGTCTTCTTAGCCATAGGCGCAATAAAAGCGTTATTTATCGCGCCAAAGTTACAGTTTTTTTGTGATGTTTTTATAAAAATAAATGTGTTAATTAAATTGTTAAGAAAAAATATTAAAAAATGGATTAACAGTTTCAATCTAGCTTACTTTAGTATCGACAGAAAAAGAAACAATTATGCAAAACTTTTCAAATAATGACGGTAATCTTCCATTATCCAAGTTTGAGTTGATGCTAAAAACCAATAGTGTTTATTTTTTTGATTCCAATGAGTTTGAAGAAATCATACTATTTTACATCGATAATGGCAAGCTTTCTTTGGCTAAAAAAGCACTTAATTTAGGATTAAAGCAACATCCAACATCTGTTTTGTTGAAACTGGTACATGTGGAAATGTTAATTTTAGATGAAAAATTAGAGAAAGCTGAAAAGTTACTCGATCAATTGCAGGAAATTGAACCTTCCAATGAAGAAATATTTATTCAAAAAGCAACAATTTACTCCAAAAGAGGAAATCATATGTTGGCCATTGAATCGTTAAAAAGGGCATTATTGTTTGCAGATGAAGATTCTGAGATCTTTTCAATGATCGGTATGGAATATTTATTTTTGGATGATTTTGAAACAGCTCGCTTAAATTTTGCTAAATGTTTGGATGTTGAATTCGATGATTATTTACCTTTATACAATATAATTTATTGTTATGAAATGTTGGATCAGCATGAAGAGTCTATTCAATATTTAAAAAAGTATATTGATAAAAAACCGTTTAGTGAGATTGCATGGCATCAATTGGGACGCCAATATTTTTCCATTGAAAATTTTGAAGAAGCATTGAAAGCCTTTGAATATGCTATTTTGATCGATGATTGTTTTATTGGGGCTCATCTTGAAAAAGCAAAAGTCCTGGAAGAATTACAGAATTATGAGGAAGCGATAGAATTTTATCAAGTAACTATGGAGTTGGACACGCCAACTTCCTTTACATATTTGCGAATTGGTAAATGCTATGAAAAATTGAATCAGCCTAAAATGGCTATCGATTATTATAATAAAACGGTACATGAAGACCCGCTTTTAGATAAAGGATGGTTGGCCTTAACTGAAATATATATAGCCAATAAGAACTATCAAAAAGCCTTATACTATATTAAAAAAGCATTGAGCATTGATGAAGAAAACAATGTTTACTGGCAAAAATTAGGTGAAATAAATTTGAACTTAAACTTGTTTGAAGAGGCTTCAAGAGCTTATTACAAATGTATTGAATTGCATGATGATAGGCTGGAAATGTATATTGCCTTGGCAGATGTTTTACATTTTTTAGGAGAATTTCATGATGCCATTCAAATTTTAATTGATGCTCGCAGAACATATAAAGATCTTGCCGAAATAACGTATCGATTGGCAGGCTTGTATTTTTTATCACAAAAGATGAATGAAGGGTTTTTCTTTCTTGAAAACTCTTTGAAAATTGATTTCGAAAATCACCATATAATCAAAGATATGTTTCCTACCGTTTTTTCCAGGGAAGAAGTCAGTTATTTAATAGAAAAATACAACAGTTGAATTAAATTTTTTTATTCCAATTCTATTTGTGCGTAAATTATAATAAGCAAGAGTTGGAAGCTGTTTATTTAAATTTTTTTGCTCATCCTAAAGGTCTGAAGTAAAACCAATGATTTTCCTCTTTTTTTTGATCGTAAGGGATAAAGTGAAAAATTCTTGGTCATTCATAAAGAATCACTAAGATTTTTTATGCCATCCAAAACCTCAACAATTTAATTATCTTTGGGCGTAATTTAATCATATATGAAACGGACAATCAAAGATTATACTGTTATTTTATTAAAAGGTATCGCGATGGGAGCAGCAGATGTCGTTCCCGGAGTATCCGGGGGTACAATCGCTTTTATTTCAGGAATTTATGAAGAACTTATTGAATCGATAAGTTCTGTCAATTTTAAGACCTTAAAACTTTTAAAAAGCGAAGGAATAAAAGCAGCATGGCAACAAATCAATGGTAATTTTTTATTTTCACTCTTACTGGGAATTGGTATAAGCATAGTATCTTTGGCCAAAATGATTTCATGGCTTCTCGAAAATGAGCCTGTATTGTTATGGTCTTTCTTTTTTGGATTGGTTTTAGCCAGTATTTTATTTATTGGTAAACAAATCTCAAAATGGAATATGATAACGATTATAATATTCATTGCAGGAACTATATTGGCCTATTGGATAACGACCTTACAACCCTTAGTTTCAGAAAATTCGTCGACATTATTTTTCTTTTTGGCAGGGGCATTAGCCATTTGTGCCATGATCTTACCTGGAATTTCAGGTGCATTTATTTTAGTGCTTTTAGGTGCTTACAGGCCTGTTTTGGAGGCAGTTCATAGTCGGGATTTTAAAATAATTTTTATTGTTGGGGCAGGGGCCATTGTTGGTTTGTTATCATTTTCAAGACTATTAAAATGGCTTTTTAATCATCATAAAAATTTGACCCTTGCGATTTTAACCGGATTTATTTTGGGTTCATTGAATAAAATTTGGCCTTGGAAAAAGGTACTGGAGTCAAAAATTATTGAAGGTAAAGAAATCATTTTAAAAGAGATGAGTATTTCTCCCTTTGATTATGAAGGAAACAACCAGTTGTATTTTGCCATATTTATGGCAATTATTGGATTTTTAGTGATCATTTTTTTAGAAAAACTAGCTGTAAAAAAATAAAGTGATATGCCCAATGTTCGAACACTTTCAGACAAAATATTCCTTTTTATAAAGGGTTTGGCGATGGGAACCGCGAATAAGATTCCCGGCGTATCTGGTGGTACCGTTGCTTTTGTGGCGGGATTTTATGAAGAACTTATTTATTCTTTGCAAAAATTTAATAGAAAAGCGATCATGCTTTTGCTTAGAGGAAGGTTTAAAAGTTTGTACCAATATGTCAATGGCAGGTTTTTGTTATTAATTTTTGCGGGAACAACGGTTAGTTATTTTAGTATTTCAAGAGTTCTCGATTATTTGATAACCAATTTCGAATTATTTGTTTGGAGTACTTTTTTTGGAATGATTTTGGGCTCCATTTATTATATAGCAAAGGATTTTAAAGATTGGAGCAGGCAAAATATTATATCGATTATCGTGGGAATTGGCATCGGAATATCCATTAGTTTGATGAATCCAGCCAAAGAAAACGACAATCTTTGGTTTGTATTTTTTTGTGGGATTATTGGCGTATCCGGGATGACTTTGCCCGGATTATCAGGCTCATTTATTCTAATTTTAATGGGTAATTATGTATTGTTGATGGTTGATTCTGTAAACGAATTGTATAAAATAATTGCCAATATATTTTCCTGGAATTTTGATTTTTGGTATGATCCTGTGAGGATGCGGTATTTAAAAATAATTTTAAGTTTTACGGCAGGTTCGGTCTTTGGCCTTGTTTCTACCTCTCACATCATCGGATTTTTATTAAAAAGATGGCATCAAATAGTTACGGCTGTAATCATCGGATTTATAGCAGGTTCTTTGGGTATCGTTTGGCCATGGAAAAAGGAAATTTATAATACTTTAGAGGGTCAATATTTATTGGATAGCGAAGGAAATAAAATCATTCAAAACTATAGCCGATATTTACCTGATATAACCGAGCCTTCAACATGGATTGCTATTGGATTTATTCTATTCGGAATAGCTATATTATTGGTACTTGAATGGTATGGTAATAAAAATAATCGTTAATCTCCTGTTGAAGATAAAAGACCGATATGCTAAAAGAACCAAGAGCCAGGAACACAATATTCGCATTCCAAAATAAAATTTCAAAAAATATAATCAATTGGCAGTGAGCAGTGGTCAGTTTCCTTGGTTAGTTGTCAGTATTTAATTGGTATTATTTAGTGCTCAGTGCTCAAAAATTGAGAAATTCCAAATCCAAATTCAATCTCTTAGGGATCCTTGTGAAATCCTTGTGTTCTTTACGGTTCAGAAGAAACGGGTGTTGCAATAAATTCCAAATGACAAAAATCAAGCATCTAATTTAAATTGTCCCCTTGAGCCTGCGCGCCTCAGGTGTGGGGATTTCAGGGGGTGTAATACCAATTGATTTTCAGGTTCCAATATATTCCAATTTACTTATTGACAAGAATGTGGATATTCACTAAAACGATTAAGAAATATCCCGCGAATCCCTATTAGAAACAGGAGCAAGATCACGAGACTAAAGAACCGATTGAGTGAAGTTAAATTTGGTTTACCATTTAAACCCGCATTATGCAATAGAACTTCGTTATGAAGGTTTTAAACATAATAAAATATGGTGTTTTATATCCCGATAGCTATTGGGATTTAGCACCCCGATAGCTATCGGGGTCGTTATGGTTAAACTTTAAAACACAGTAAAGTCATATTTTGAAGTGGTTGGAAGTTGTAATACCAGCCTGCTGGTTTATCAAGCCAAAGGCATGGAAAGGTAGGGATTTTCTAGTGCATAATGTGGGTTAAACACAGAGTCTTACAAAAAAAAGAGGCTCATCACTAAAGACAACCTCTTTTTCATATTTTGTTAATGCACTGATTATGCCAAAGAACCCAAATATCTTTCGGCATCTAATGCGGCCATACATCCGGTACCCGCAGCGGTTACTGCTTGACGATATTCTTTATCCTGAACATCACCTGCGGCAAATACACCCGGTAAGTTTGTTTTTGTAGATTTTCCTTTGGTAATCAAGTAACCTACTTCATCCATATCCAAAATATCTTTAAAAATATCAGTATTGGGTTTGTGGCCTATGGCAATAAAAACTCCAGTAATATCTATAATTTGTTTCTCATGGGTAATATTATTAAACACACGAACTCCTTCAACTACAGATTCACCCAAAACTTCATCCAATTCTGTATTGAACATCACTTCAATATTTTTTGTTTTTTCAACTCGATGTTGCATCGCTTTTGACGCCCGCATATAATCTTTACGAACTAATATGGTTACTTTTTTACAAATATTGGCCAGATAGGTGGCTTCCTCGGCCGCTGTATCTCCGGCGCCAATTACTACCACATCTTGTCCTTTATAAAAGAATCCATCACAGGTAGCACAGGCAGAAACCCCGCCGCCAATCAGTCGTTGTTCACTTTCAATACCTAAATATTTTGCTGTGGCACCCGTTGAAATGATCACCGTTTCAGCCTCAATAATTTTTGAATCATCAATGGTTACCTTGTGAATTCCTCCCTCGGCATTATTGAATTCAACCTTGGTAGCCATGCCAAAACGTACTTCTGTATCAAACGCTCTGCTTGATTTTTAAAATCCTCCATCATAGCGGTTCCATCTGTTCCATTGGGGTAGCCCGGGTAATTATCTACTTCGGTAGTGGTTGTTAACTGGCCACCCATTTGTAAGCCTGTATACATCACTGGTTTTAAATCGGCTCTCGCAGCATATATAGCGGCACTATATCCGGCAGGACCCGAACCAATGATCAAGCATTTTATTCTTTCAATTGTATCTGACATGATTATTCAATTAATTCTAGCAGTGACAAAATTAGATTTTTTTATCATTTTAAAACATGAATCTTGATAACTTTTTTTAATAGAACTATAAGTAGTTTAAATATGGTGTTATTGGTGAATTTTATTATTAAATTACCTAATGAAAATTATGTTTTGTTGATAAATTTTTATCTATATTTAAACCTTTAAAAACTTGATCTCTCCCAGATTTTTAAAACCTATTTTAATACTCATTTATGAGGGTATGTCACTTTTTATATGAGTTTTTGAATATAATAAGTCAAAGAAAGCCATACTTTATTAATCGATATTATTGGAATATGGATTTCCGAAAATTAAAAATATAATATTGAGATAAAAAAAACAAGGTTTCTTAAATCCGATATGAATATGAAAAAAACAATACTATTATCTTTAACACTACTATTTTTTAATTTATCCTATTATCAAAAAAGCTTCGGTGTCTTTGCAGGTGTCAACTAATCCTATTTTAAAGATGAGTTTTTGCCCTTGTTGGTGTTTTTCACCAACAATTCTATAGCAAATAACCGAATAAAGGAAAAAAAATAACATTATAATTATATAATAATACCAGTGTGCAGTAGGTGGAAAAGATTCATAGTGGGAATGTGTGGGCCGCTGGTGAAAAATACCAACGTCGGCGAAAACCCCTCTTCATAAAGCGGGTTAAGTATATTTGTTTATTATTGTTTAGATCAGATGGGCATTATGCCATTATTGACGCCTGCCTTGAGTAGTTAAGTTTATAAATAATTCCAAAGATCATCACTGGCTCATTAAATCTTTAGAATTACTTTAGAAATATGAATTATGTTTACTCCCTTAATTAAAATAAATGTTATGAAAAAAAATGTATTAATGATGGTTATGGCAGCAATTATCTCTTTGGGATTGCAAAGCTGTACTGAAAACAAAGAACTCGAGGGCAATACAGCCAGAGTTCAATTGAAATTAATTGACTTCCCTGGAGAATACATGGAAGTAAACATTGAAATTATAGATATTCAATACAATGTTTCTGATGAAGGATGGACGAGTTTTGCACCCATGGATGGTGGTTATCCCATCAATGTTGATTTAACCGAACTCATTGCCGGAAACAGCCTCTTATTGGCAGATGAAATTGTTCCCTCAGGCTTGTTAAAACAAATAAGACTGGTTTTAAGCGATAACAATAGCTTATTAATTGAAGGAGAAAATGAAGGAGAATCAATTTCCACACATTTAGATACTCCAAGCGCGCAACAATCGGGATTAAAGTTAAATTTGGATACCGAATTAGAACCGGGTTTTTCTTATTCTTTTATCTTGGATTGGGATGTTCAAAAATCAGTTGTAAAAGCTGGTAATTCGGGTAAGTACAATTTAAAACCTGTGATAAGAGTTAATGCTGAGGTCAATTCAGGCTCTATTAGTGGTACAGTCGTTGCAGATGATTTGGATGATGATCTTGAAGAAGCCGTACCTTTAAAGGGGGCTAAAATCAGTGTTTTTACAACAGATGATAGTGAGGTAGCAACTACTTTTACAGATGAAACAGGTAATTTTATAATACAGGGTCTTGATGAGGGCGATTATAAAATTAGGATAGAACATATCAATTATATTGAATTTCAATCGGAAGGATTAATCAAGGTGTTGCCTGGTGAAATTACTTCGCTTGGAACCATAGAATTGCAGGTGCCTGTTTCTTAAGTAGATATTATTGTTTCTTCACGCCATTGATGGTGCCCGACTGCAGTAAGCAGGTTTCATGCCATTGTTGGTGTTTTTCACCAACAATGCTAAAGCAAAAGCCGAATAAAAAAAATAACAT
>Ga0114949_10001342_pt1 | contig 14914 bp, 14 predicted proteins | sample N074metaG_FD_83505 | JGI IMG/M metagenome (GOLD analysis project Ga0114949, IMG submission 83505) | Deep subsurface microbial communities from Kermadec Trench to uncover new lineages of life (NeLLi) - N074 metaG | ecosystem: Environmental > Aquatic > Marine > Ocean trench > Sediment | place... | reverse complement strand
CGCTTCCTCACACAACGTGCAGTGGTCGGTGGAGTATAAAACCAGGTTGGTCGTATGCATCGTGACCAATATTAGCGCCTGGATCGACTTGACGGGATAATAGATGACTTTCGCACTCCGCTTTGCCGACCCACATACTGCTGAGCGCTATCCACTCAAGGTGGCAGGCGAGCTTAGCTGGCGGCACGAAGGCGACCGTTCCCGGGTAGAAATTCCCCTACCCAGCCTCGCCAGCGGGACCATTGTTGTCCCCAGTCTGTCGATACGCCAGGATGCGAACTACAGTTTTCGTTTCACCCTCAAGCTTGCGGGTCTCACCTTCGCACTGAACGAAGTACCATCCGGCAGCAAGAATTCGTTTAGCGTTAGCGTGCCATCGACTGAAGAAGTTCCGACGGGCAAGCAGCAAGGGGCTGAATACGAACTCCCGATATCAACGCACGTAGATTGTTTCCATACGCATGATCATGTCCCGACTTCGACGCTCACCGTCGAGGCAACAGGAATTAGCGATGCGGAGCAATACTTGTTGTGCATTACCGCGCGTTCAATCACTCGCGCAGAAGTCGCAATTCCTGAGCGCGCCGCCTTCTGCCCAACGCCTCCGAGCCTGAGTCAAATGCAAGCGAACGACAAGATTAAACACGCTATCTGTTCACCCACATGTCTCGCGATGTTGTTGCAGCACTTTGACAGGCCCATACGTTGGCTCGATTTCGTCGCGGCCTGTCGCGACGAAACAACGGGTTTGTACGGTGTCTGGCCCTTAGGCATATACGCTGCAAGCCAACAAGGCTGTATCGGCGCAGTGGAAGTATTCGATGATTGGGAAAACGCCTCGCAGTTACTGGCAAGCGAGTTACCTTTTATTGCGAGCATTCGTTACCCGGAGGGTTCGTTACCCGGCGCGCCCAATGCAGCAAGCGGCGGTCATCTGGTGGTTGTCCATCGCCTTGACGAGAACCATATCCATGTATTGGATCCAGCCGCAGCAACGGTGGATGAGGTTGCGCGAACCTACCCGTCAGCGGCATTCAGCAGCGCCTGGCTTCGCCATCGCGGCGCCGCGTATGTTCTTCTGCCATGAAGTACCTGACCAGTTTCCTGTTGTTGGCTATGGCTTTTGCATTGACCACCGCAGGATTGATGTTGTGGCACGCTCAGGATTTCGGCTTTCAAGGTATCTGGTTTTTCGACAACGACTACAAACCACACCCGATACACTTTCTGGTTTTGGGCATAGCCATGATTCCACCGGCGCTGTGGGAGATCTTCATGCTCGAGTACAAACGCGACATTGAACGATGACCTTCAGCCCATGACAAAGGCCAACCGCGTCTACCTGCGCGAAGTCGCCAGGCAAGATCGCCGAGAGTTTCTTGCTCTGATGCAGAAAAGCCAGCGTCTCCACGATCCCTGGATAACGCCGCCGCTGACTCCGTCAACCTTCGATCGTTACGTTGCCCGAACCCAGCGCGACGATCATCAGGGATTATTGATCTGTTTAGAAGAATCGGACGCCATCATCGGCGTCGTCAACGTCAACAACATCATCCGCGGATCGTTCTTGAGCGCTTCTCTCGGCTATTACGCCGGTGCACCCTATGCAGGTATGGGCTACATGCGCGAAGGTCTGGATATTGCTATACACGCAGCATTCGAGGAGCAGGGACTGCATCGGCTCGAGGCGAATATTCAACCCGAAAACAAACGATCCATTCGGCTCGTCAAACTATGCGGTTTTCACAAAGAAGGTGTGTCCAAGGACTTTCTCTACATCGCCGGGTCCTGGCGTGATCACGAACGCTGGGTGATCATGCATCACCGCAACAGCATGTTGGCTTAATACGTGATGACGAAAGCTCTTCCCTGTGGATCCTGGCCATCGCCAATCACTGCCAAGGCAATTGCCGCCGAAACAACCTCCTACAGCGAATTGCGGGCTTTCGACGACCATCTGTTCTGGCTCGAAAACCGGCCGCTAGAGCAGGGACGAAGTACATTAATCATGTTCGATGGCGCTGGCAGTATCCGCGAACTCACACCCGGTGATTATTTCGTGCGCAGCCGCGTCCATGAATATGGAGGTGCCGCATACCTGCCTACCGAGCGCGGAGTTTTTTTCGTTAATTTTACTGACCAGAACATTTACCTCGTCGAGGTATCAACGGGCACTATCAAACAGATCACATCGTCGGACAGCAACACGCGATTCTGCGATTTCTGCTGGGACGATGTTCGTCAACAACTGATAACAGTCTGCGAACAACACCTGCCTGATCAGGAAGCCATGAATCTCCTGGTACGCGTGGACCCGGAAAGCGGGGAACTGTCGACCCTGCACAGCGGACGCGATTTCTACGCGTCGCCACGCTTGAGTGAGCCTTGCGATCGATTGGCTTTTCTAACCTGGGACCACCCCAACATGCCCTGGGACGGCACCGAGTTGGTCGTCGCCGAGGTCGCAGCAAGCGGCATGTTAGGCAAGGCAACCGTCATCGCGGGGGGAGTGGCCGAGTCGATCCTGCAGCCACTGTGGTTGGCGCCAGACGACCTATTGTTTCTCAGCGACCTCAACGGATTCTGGAATCTCTACCGTTACGATTCGAGCGGCGTTTATTGCATTCTGGCTGACGGTGCAGAATATGCCAGTCCCGCATGGGTGTTTGGCTTGTCCAGTTACGCACTTCTTGACGAACGTCACCTGGTGGCCCGGCGCTTCAGCACCGATGGCGCGGAACTTGTCGTGGTGGATACGGCGACAGGTTTTGCGTCTCCCCTCGACAGTAGTTGGGCCAGTTACGATTTTCTGGCAGCGAGCCATGGTGTTGTGCATTTTATTGGCGGATCGTCGAACGCATCCGCCTCAATCGTCAGTCACACCCTGGAAGATGGCGCCACGCGAATCGTTCAACAGGCAGACGGATTAGCTGTAGATCCCTCCTGGTACTCGATTGCCGAAGCAATCGACTACCCCACGCGCGACGGTGCCATGGCTCACGGGTATTTTTATGCGCCTGAAAACATGGAAGTCGAAACTCCGTTTGCTGAGCAACCACCACTCATCGTCATGACCCATGGCGGACCAACGGCTATGGCATCGGCTGCCCTCACGCTCAAGATCCAGTATTTTACCAGCCGTGGCTGGGCGGTCCTGGATGTGAACTACCGAGGCAGTTCCGGTTACGGACGGGACTATCGCGAGGCACTATTGGGCTTCTGGGGAATTCGAGACGTGAGCGACTGTGAAGACGGGGTCCGTTATCTCGCAGGTCTGGGTCGCATCGACGCCGCGCGGGTCGCCATACGAGGTGGTAGTGCGGGAGGTTATACGACGCTTGCCGCGTTGACGTTTGGGGGAAGTCTGCAAACGTTTCGCGCAGGTGCAAGTTATTACGGGATCGGTGACCTGCGTGCACTCGCCCGCGATACCCACAAATTCGAGTCGCGTTACCTGGACAGGCTGCTCGGGAGCGACGCCGCGCTCGATGAGCGTTCGCCCATCCACCATATCGACCGTCTTCGATGTCCCGTCATATTCCTGCAGGGTGGGCAGGACAAAGTCGTGCCCCCAAACCAGGCGGAAGCCATGGTTCAGGCTCTGCGCGAAAAAGGCATTCCCGTGGCCTATCTGAATTTCCCCGAGGAAGGCCATGGTTTTCGCAGCGGCCCGAACATCCAACGTGCAATAGAAGCCGAATACGGTTTCTTCTGCAGAGTTTTTGACATCGAGCCTGCCGATGAACTACCTGATCTGGAGATAATCAATCTGTGAGTGAAGCATCCAACCCCCCTTCAGAGCGCCAGAGCTTATCGGTTGCGGTCCTCATGGGCGGCGATTCCGAAGAAGCCGAGGTTTCCAGATCATCTGCTAAAGAGGTCGGGGCTGGACTCGAGACCACAGGCCATCGAGTGAGTTATGTGGAACTCGACTCGAGCGTCGCGGGCACTCTGGTTGCTCTTACCCCGGACGTCGTATTCCCGGCACTGCACGGTCCTCCTGGTGAGGACGGCACCGTACAGGGATTTCTCGAAATGCTGAACCTGCCGTACGTGGGTAGCAACGTTCACGGGAGTGCGCTGGCAATGGACAAAGGTCTCGCCAAAGCCGTTTTCCGCCTCAATGGCCTGCCGGTCGCAGACGATCTCCTGATCGAGCCCGGCACCGAGCCCGCAGCCGCAGAGGCCTCCGTTCAACAAGCCCTTGGGGACCGAGTTGTCATCAAGCCGCTACGTCAGGGTTCGGCTATCGGCATCACGTTGGTTGCGAACGGGGGTGAGTTACGCGCTGCGATCAGCGACGCACTCGCGTTCGGTCACGGGGTGCTGGTCGAGCGGTACGTGTTGGGCAAGGAGATAACCGTTGGCGTGCTCGACCTTCACGGCAGCGAAGCGTGCGCACTACCGGTCACTGAAATACGTACCGCACCCGGTGAGTGGTATGACTATACCAATCGCTATACACCGGGAAAAAGCGAACACGTGATTCCGGCACCCTTTGAGGACACCCTCAACACCCGACTTCAGGAAATCGCACTCATCGCCCATCAGTGCCTCGGCATGCGAGATTTTTCGCGGGCGGATTTTATCGTCACTGATGATGCACAGATCGTGCTGCTGGAGGTCAACAGCCTGCCGGGTATGACCCCGACGAGTTTGTATCCCGATGGTGCGGCCGCAATCGGCATGGATTTTCCGACGCTGGTGGATGCACTGGTGAAAAGCGCATTCGATCGCGGTTCATGAAACCGAACCCTCATCGAAGCGAGAGGCTGGGGAAAGGTTTTTCAGAGACGCCCGTTGGACTCATCCCTGCGGGCTTGCAACTCGGAAGTTCACCTTGCGAACTCACGCCATCCCTGACTTGTGCACCCTGAAAAACCTTTCCCCAGCCCATCGCTTTTTACAATTCCAATTACTCCCTAAGCCAGCCAACCGACGGTGTGATGTTTCATCCGACTAGTGATGGTGGTGGTGATGTTTGTTGTCGTCGTCATCATCGTCATCCGTATCGGTTCGTTCATCCCGAATATCTGCCATCTCATGGACGTCTGCCATCTCATGGACGTCTGCGGTCTTCTGTTGATTTCCCGAGTGGTTCATCAGCGCGGCCAGAGGATTTTCCAACATCGTCGGCAACAGTGTTTTGACCAGACGGACGGCGCTTTCAGGATTCAGGACTTCGCTTGCCAGGTTGATCAACTGATGTTGTTCGCTCGCGAAGCGTTTCAGCAATTTCATGATGCCGTTATCGCGCTCAGCCAGATGAGCCAGATGCCTGCGACCGCCCTGATAGCTTCGGGTGACTTCAACGCTCTTCGTCATGTTCATCTGTAGTGAAAATTCCGCCAACTCTTCGGTATCGAAATCCATGGACAGAAGTTGTTTCATCGCCTTGTCGAGCGAGCCATCAAAGAACTGGTCTGCCGCTTCGATGACCGCACTCAGGACTTTGTTGATCGCTTCGGTTTCGGCATCGGAAAGGTCACCTCTGACTTCGATGTTCACTACGCGCCGGGTACTTTCGTAACGGCTACTCAACCGAACTCGGTCGCCGTCATGGGTTCTGCCACGAAATCTCGTCGCTTCGACAATGTCGAGTTGGCTGAAATTCAGCGTGATCACATCGCCGTCTCTGGTTTTCAGCTCGAGCTTCAAGGACGTTTCGAACTCGGTCGACAACTGTCTCATGCGATAACGTGTGAAGTCTTCCGTGTTGATTTCGACAATGGACAAACGCGGGCGCGGCGAGGGGTCAGCTGATCCTGGTTCTGCGAGTGATATCAGCGTCGCTGGCGGCTGCGCGGCAGCAGGGACCTCATCGACAACCGATGTTGCCGGCGTCGGAGCCTTCCTGACTGGTGGTTCTTCTACAACTGGAACCGGGGACTCAGCGACCGGACTGGGTTGCTCGGCGAGGGGCATGGCCGTGTCAGCAACGAGAACGGGGTCCTCGATCACCGCAGCAGGTAACTGACCGGAATGTTGCTCCGCCGCTGACAACGTTACCCGACCGAAAACCTGCAGGCTGAACTGCATGAAAACCGAGCTGAACATCATGGGATGTGCGAAGGCGTTTGCAGTCAAGCCGCCCATGGATTCGTTACCTGCCGCCGAGGGTTCTGAGCCGGAGCCGAACGGGTGGGTCATCATGTCTGACCCGGACATCATTCCCATTTGCTGTGACACCATCAGAAAAGCGTGGTTCATGAAATCCATCATCATGATTGATCCCTTCGGCGCAGTCGTCTGGGTAGGCGGGGCCGCGTCCGGATCGGATCCGTTTGCCTGCGAGTCCACACTCCGGGCTGGCATCGATTGCAAGTGGCTGGTCTGAAAAGAACTGAAACTAGCCGCGAATCCAAACTGCATTTCCATGAGGGCCGTCTTCCAAATCGCTCTATACGATTTAACGGCCGCGACGATGGGATCTTTAGGATCCCATCAATCGCTGCTTGCGAGAAAAACTGGAAGTTAGAGGTTGTATCCGGTTTCGTTGTGCAACGCTACATCCAGGCCGATGGATTCATCTTCTTCGCTGACCCGCAGTCCCACGATGAGATCAACGAACTTGAGAAGGATAAAGGTCGCAACCGAGGTATAAACCAGCGTAGCCAGGACGCCGGTGGCTTGTGCCATAAGCTGACCCCCCATCGTGCCGGAATCGACGCCGAATCCAGAACCACCGAGCACCTCAGCACAGAATACACCCGTGAGCATCGCGCCAACGATTCCGCCAACGCAATGCACCCCGAAAACATCGAGGGAATCGTCGTATCCCATTGCCCGCTTCAACGTCGTGGAGGCAAAGAAACACACCACACCAGCGGCAAGCCCGATGGCGAGCGCACCCATCGGTCCTACGGAACCCGATGCGGGGGTAATTGCAACCAATCCGGCAACGGCGCCGGTGATGATCCCCAGCACGCTCGCTTTCTTGTGGGTAATCCATTCCGCGATCATCCAGCCGAGCGCTGCACAAGCGGTGGCAACCTGAGTCACCAACATCGCCATTCCGGCCGTACCGTCAGCAGCGAGCTCGCTTCCGGCGTTGAAGCCAAACCAACCGACCCACAACATCGACGCACCGATGACTGACAAAGTCAGGTTGTGCGGAGGCATTGCCGTACCCGGGAATCCTTTGCGTTTCCCCAACACAAGCGCAGTGACAAGTGCGGCTATTCCGGCGTTGATGTGAACGACCGTACCACCCGCAAAATCCAATATGCCTCTTGCAGCCAGCCAGCCACCATCACCCCAGACCCAATGAGTGATTGGCGCGTAGACAAACGTCACCCAGAGTGCGACGAACACCAGCAGCGCCGAAAACTTCATACGATCGACAAAGGCTCCAACGATCAACGCAGGCGTGATAATTGCGAACGTCATCTGGAATGTCACGAACACCGTCTCGGGAATGGTGCCGGAAACCGAATCCACGCCGACGCCTGCCAGGAACGCCTTGCTCAGGCCACCCCATAGCGCCCCTTCACCGCCAAACGCGATGCTGTAACCCCACAGAATCCAGATCACGGTGACCAGACAGGTGATCGCAAAACACTGCATCAACACCGACAGTACGTTCTTGGACCGAACCATGCCGGCATAGAACAAAGCGAGCCCTGGAATAGTCATGAACAGCACGAGTGCCGTGGCGGTCAACATCCACGCCGTATCACCGGCGCTCACTTCATCTGCTGCCAATGCAGGCACGCTGAGCACGAGGGCAACGAGCCCCGCTATCGATCGTTTCATTCAAATCCCCCCACGAGAATCGTTAGTCTCTTTTTTGGTTGATGATATTGCTCTAATCCAGTGTGCACTGCATCTGTTTGTTTCGAGCACTTGGCCGGAAAGGTACTTGAGTTTTCGAGGGCTTACCACTGGCGAGTGGCGTTTCGGCAACTCTTTAATGCGCTTCGGTTCCAAGGCGTTCAATTCAGAAAAAATCCGGTCCAATAACGCACCATTTTGCGGCATTAGCACGATTGATCCGCATCAGGAATCCTGTCTGCACCGATAATGGGCAAGGCTTCTCAACCGATTTCCGGGGCCAGAACAGCTTGCGGAGGAAACGCTGCGTCAGCTTGAGTACATTGATTCTAGATGCGCTCTATTCGCTGTAACTTGTGGTTGCTATCCACGCTCAAGACAAAGGCACCCCTGACCCCCGCATGATCGACGAACGGGCGTAGTATCTCCGCCGGAAAGCGAACCCGTTCACCACCGCGAGCGTGCGCCACGACGTCGCTCGCGGCGCCGCTGTAGTAGCGGAGCATTGCCGGTGCGGAGATCTCAAGATCGACGATATAACGCTGGCGCAAGGAAACTCCTGAGGTCAACCACACTCTAACTATAGGCCTCGCAAGAAAGTGGACTCGTTTTTCTATCCCGTGCAGCTACAATTGGCAGTTCGCCGTTGCGAATTCGACTCAGCGGTGATTGTCCGCGGGCTGTGAAGCCACCCTGCGGGGAAATGCCGAGGCCGAAGAGTCTCAGCAGGAATGAGTGCTCCTCAATCAGTAGAGAATTGAATGACAATAGAAGCGATAGAATCGTCCCAACAGGACAACGTAAAAGCAGTAAGCCGCTGGCTTGGCGAACGCATCATAGGACAGCACACGCTACTCCAGCGTTTGATGATCGCCTTGCTCTGCGGAGGTCACCTGCTGGTGGAAGGTGCGCCTGGTCTTGCCAAAACCCGCGCAATCAAGGAGCTTGCAAGCGCCGTCGATGGAGATTTCTGTCGTATTCAATTCACTCCCGACCTGCTGCCGAGCGACATCACGGGTACCGAAATTTATCGTCCCGAAGATGGCTCATTCAAATTTCAACACGGGCCGGTGTTCCATAACCTGTTGCTCGCGGACGAGGTAAATCGAGCACCGGCAAAGGTGCAATCCGCCCTTCTCGAAGCCATGGGGGAAAATCAGGTCAGCGTAGGCAGGACCACTTTTCCGCTACCGGAACTTTTCCTCGTGATGGCGACTCAAAACCCCATCGAGCAGGAAGGCACCTACCCGCTACCGGAAGCCCAACTGGACCGTTTCCTGATGCACGTGAACGTGGGTTATCCCGACGAAGCTGCGGAAACAGAAATTCTTCATCTGGTGCGCGAAGAAGCCAGCCACCCACACGAGGTCTCAAAGCCTCCCTTTCGGCTCAGCCAGGCAGATATCTTCACGACCCGCAAAGCGATCTTGAGCCTGCACATGGCACCACCGGTCGAACGCTACATCGTCGCTCTGGTCATGGCATCGCGTGAAACCACCACGGGGATGGCAAAGTGGCTCGACTATGGAGCAAGTCCCCGAGGCACAATAGCGCTGGATCAATGTTCGCGCGCACTGGCCTGGCTCGACGATCGGGATTTTGTCACGCCCGAAGATGTTCAGGCTATTGCCCACGACGTCCTCAGACACCGCCTCATTCTCAAATTCGAAGCCGAGGCACAGGGCATTACCACCGATTACGTCATCGATCAGTTGATCGCACACGTGCCGGTCCCTTGACGCGGCAACCTTGTCCCAATGACTGAAACGTTGCTGCGAGGCGCATACGTCGATCTGAACGAGCTGCTGGCGTTGCGGCTCCGACCGATCTTGCATAAGAGAAATCCACCCGTCTTGAACTCACCTTTCGGCAGCCGACTGTCGAAGTTGCGTGGACGTGGGATCGATTTCTCGGAAGTCCGCGCCTACCAGCCCGGAGATGATGTCAGGACCATCGACTGGCGAGTAACGGCACGCAAAAACAAACCCCACACCAAGCTCTTTCGCGAAGAGCGCGAACGACCCACTCTGGTTGTCGTCGATCAAACCCAGAGCATGTTCTTTGGCTCGCAAGTACGGCTTAAATCTGTCGCAGCCGCTGAAATCGCCGCAATAGCCGCCTGGCAGGCTCTGAACCACAACGATCGGGTGGGTGGTGTTGTGCTTGGCAACGATGACGTTGCTATTCACAAGCCCTACCGCAACGTCAAAGCCATCGCGCGTTTTCTCTCCGATCTTGCCCGCTACAACCAGGCACTCTCCCGTACTGGATCGGCCACACCCGTAACCGACATGGCCGAGCGACTCATCCAGGTTCAACGCCTTGCGCATACCAATTACCGGATCTATTTCATCAGTGACTTTGAACCGATGGGCGCCCACTGGCGTAACACGCTGCATGCGCTGAGCCGCCACAATCAGGTGATCGCGGTGCGGGTCTTCGACCCGCTGGAACACGATCTGCCGCCGTCGGATCGTTACACCGTCAGCGATGGGTTGTCACGCTGGCAGTTCCACGCTGGCAACCAACAGCTGAGGAGCGCTTACCGCTCACGTTTCGAAGCACACGAAGCGCAATTGAAAGAGCTGTGCGGGCAGGCAGCGATTCGTTACACGGCGATGGCGACCAATGAACCCGTGAACACATCGGGGGGTTGGCTGTAATGCACCGGGCGAGGGAACAGGTTTGATGGAAGCAGACCCCTTGGCGCAATTACGCGATATCCACCTGCCGCTGGACCCTTCCTGGTGGCCTCCGGCACCGGGGTGGTGGTTGCTCATCTTCGGCGCGATCGCTTTGGCGTGGTTTAGTGTGGGATACACCCATGACTGGATTGTCAGGCGGCGCCCGGTCCGACGTGCGCGCTGGTTGTACCGGGAGCTATATGGCGAGCTTTGTAAGCAAACGCTGAGTGAGACCAAGTTCGTACACGAAAGTAACGAGATTCTGAAAAGGCTCATGGTCCACGGCTTCAACATCGATGCCGCGCCCGCCGCCAACGGCCGGCAGTGGCTGGCCCTGCTGGACGCCCGGTATGGTGGTACAGAATTTACCCAGGGACCCGGTCAGGCGCTCGGCAACGACCGATTTCGACCCCGCCCTCAGGCCGACATCGAACAGCTGCACCCGTTGCTGGAACGATTCTTCAATGAGGTCAAACCATGATCGCCTGGGTCTGGCCGTTCGCCTTTGTACTGATACCACTGCCGATGTTGTTGCGCAGGTTCTGGAAACCACAACAACGGCAACAGGCTGCACTTCTGGTCCCCGACATTACCAATTTCCAGATCGAAGAAGCCAGTCGCAGCAACATGCTGGCTGGCGGCGTGCCTTGGCGCACGTTACTTCTTTGGATTGCCTGGGTGGCACTGGTAACCGCGGCCGCACGTCCCCAGTGGACGGGAGAGCCGGTGACTTTGCCGACAACCGGACGCGATCTCATGCTGGCGGTCGATATCTCTGGAAGTATGGGCACCGAAGATCTGCAACTCGGTGGTCAGGTGGTAAACCGGCTGACCGTGGTCAAGAGCGTCGTCAGCGACTTTATCGACGCTCGTCAAGGGGACCGTCTGGGACTCATTCTCTTCGGAACCAACGCATACCTTCAGGCCCCGCTTACTTTCGATTTGAAAACCGTCAATCGCCTGCTCATCGAAGCGCCGGTCGGCATCGCTGGCGGGAAGACGGCTATCGGTGACGCAATCGGGCTTGCTGTGAAGCGCCTGCGACAGCGGCCCGACGGTGATCGAGTGCTGATTTTGCTAACGGATGGCGCCAACAACGTCGGGGAGATCACCCCAATCAAGGCAGCCGAACTTGCCAATCAGGGCGAGATTCGCATCTACAGCATCGGTGTCGGTGCAGACGAAATGCGTCTGCAGAGCGCATTCGGTCTGCTCGGTTCACGGATTATCAATCCGTCAGCAGAACTGGACGAGAAGACGCTTACCGCCATCGCTGAGATAACCGGCGGCCAATATTTTCGCGCCCAGAATACCGAGAAGCTCGTTGAAATCTACGACATCATCGACGCGCTTGAACCGATTGATCAGGATGCCGAAACCTATCGACCGACGACCGCCCTGTTTCACTGGCCACTAACCATCGCCTGGCTTGCTTTTGGCTGGTTGATCGTCTGCGACTGGCGGGGTTGGGGCCATGACTGAGGCCCTGCATTTCTTGAGGCCCTGGTGGCTGCTGGCGATGATCCCCACCATCGCCTTGACGCTGGTGTGGGCGCGTCATCGAGTCAGCGGCTCCCATTGGGAGGCGAGCATCGCACCGGAGCTGTTGGCGGTGCTGCTGGAGCCCAACAAAGGCAGCAGGATGCGCATACTGGTGTGGATCGTTGCGTGTGGCCTTGCCCTGTGTGCAATGGGTCTCGCCGGACCCACCTGGGAACGTCTGCCACAGCCGGTCGAACAGAAGAACGACGCGCTGGTTATAGCCCTCGATCTTTCGCTTTCAATGTTTGCAAAAGATATCGCCCCATCGAGGTTGGTTCGAGCCCGACAAAAGGTGACCGATATTCTGCGTTCACGCAAGGAGGGTTTTACCGCACTGGTTGCCTATGCCGGCGACGCACACGCCGTAGTTCCACTGACCGATGACACTCATACCATCGAAAATCTGTTGGCGGCATTGAGCCCGGAGATGATGCCGGTATTCGGTAGTAAACCTTCCAGCGCGCTGGAAGTAGCTCATCAACTATTCCAGAATGCGCATGTCCCCCAGGGTCGCATACTGCTGGTAACAGACGGCATCGACCGAATTTCCGACGTCACGAAGTTCCGGGACACGCGTTTTCCCATTTCCATTCTCGGTCTTGGTACAACACGCGGGGCAGAAATTCCACTGGACTTCGTCAATCAACCCGGACGGGTTCTGCAAACCGAAGCGGGTGCTGCGATCATTGCCAGGCTCGACGAAGCACGCCTCCGCGATATCGCTCGACTATCTCACGGTCGCTACCATACTCTGACGCTGAACGACTCCGACATACGCCACGTGTTGGCAACTTCGCTGCCACAGGACGATGAAACGCTGCAAGTGGACAGGGAATTCGACATCTGGGCAGACTCGGGTTATTGGGTTTGCGTTATCTTGTTACCACTGTTGTTGCTTGGTTTTCGTCGTGGTGTGTTCGCGATGTTGTGTATTGCGGTATTGCCGCCACCGGCAAACGCCGGCATCTGGGAGGATCTCTGGCAGCGCCGAGACCAACAGGCCCACCATTCAATGCTTGCAGGTCAACCCGACAAGGCCGCGGTATTATTTACCGACCCCCAGTGGCGGGCTAGCGCTCAGTACCGTAGCGGCGACTTCCCCGGGGCCGCCGAAGGCTTCAGCGTCGATGACACTGTCGAGGGCTATTACAATTTCGGCAATGCGTTAGCCAAACTGGGTGATTTCTCCACGGCCATCAGTGCCTACGAAGAGGCATTAAAAATCGATCCGCAACACGAGGATGCACAATTCAATAGAAAACTGTTGGAGCAACTCCTCGATGAGCAGGAGTCATCCGAATCCGACAGTAACGAGCAACAGCAACAGGGTGATTCGAGCCCACAAAACTCCAGCGAACCGCAAGACGGCAGCGACGCCCGGCAACAACAGGTACAGCAGGGCCAGGATCCCGAACAGCCGGAGAATCAGGATTCCGAAGACCAGGAAAACCAGGCTGACCAGAACTCGGACCCGACCGACCAGGAGATGGACGACGAGTCACGCGATGAGAAACAGGATGCTCTCGAACAGTGGTTACGGCGCGTACCCGACGATCCTGGTGGCCTGTTACGCAGAAAATTCCGCTACGAGTCCAACCAAAGGCGCCGCCGCGGCGACTATCAGTACCGGGAAACGGAGAAAATCTGGTAGTGCAAAAGGCCTTTCTGCAAGCCGCGTACCTTGCGGTTGTGATACTCGTGACCGGAACCGTCCATGCCGAGCTCAAGGCCACCATAACTCCCCGCATTGCAGACGAAATGGAAACCGTGCGTCTGACTTTGCGTTTACCGGACGCGCGGCGCACCGAGAAACTGGACCTTACGGTGCTGGATGCCGATTTCGAAGTTCTTGGTACGCAGACCTCGAGCGAATACCGCTCGATCAACGGGCGGGTGGAAGCTTTCGTCGAGTATCAGATCAACCTCCGCCCAAAACGATCGGGCGAGTTAACCGTTCCTTCGATCAATATCGGCGGGGAAAGCAGCAAGCCGCTCAGGTTGACGGTAAGAAGCCTCGATCCCGGGGTAAAACAAGCCATAGAAAAAATGGTGTTCTTCGAAACGGATGTGTCACCCAACCCCGTCTATGTACAGGCGCAAACCGTGCTGAGGCGGCAACTTTTTTATTCCAACGGCGTACAGATATATAGCGACCTGCCCGGTACCCCGGAAGTGCCTGATGCGGTGGTTGTTCCTCTGGGAGACACACGTTCGCTCAACGTGCTGCGCGACGGCCAACGATATGGCGTAATCGAACAACGTTTCGCAATCTATCCTGAGAGCAGCGGAACGTTGATCATTCCCGCAATTTCCGTGACAAGCAGTGTACGTGTTCAGAGCGGTGATCGAATCCGTCGTTCCGGGGTACGCATCGGTACCGATGAACTCACCGTTGACGTACTGCCAATACCGTCCACCTATCCTGCTGACAAACCCTGGTTACCTGCGACAGATATTCGTTTGAACGATACCTGGACACCTGCGGTTGCGAGTTACCAGATCGGCGACCCGGTTACCCGTTCCATCATCGTATTAGCGACCGGCAACGTTGGCTCCGCCATCCCGCCGCTGGGCGTGACGCTGCCTGAGAGCAACTTCCGTCTTTACCCTGAGACGCCAATTCTGCATGACGACAGTTCCGGAGATACGGTGATAGGCGCCCGCCTGGAGAACTTCTCCATCATTCCCACCCACCCCGGCCAGGCTTACATTCCACCTATCGAGGTAACCTGGTGGGACACCGACGACGAGCAAGTGCGCGTCAGCCGACTTGCCGGCATCAGCGTCGAAATCAGCGGCAGCATACCGGAGGAGCCATCTACACCAACACCCACACTGGAAACTTCTACGTCGGCGCCAAGCACAACGGAGGTCGAACCAGGTTATGAGACCACACTGTCGTTAAGCGACCTGTT
>Ga0114949_10001340_pt1 | contig 14924 bp, 17 predicted proteins | sample N074metaG_FD_83505 | JGI IMG/M metagenome (GOLD analysis project Ga0114949, IMG submission 83505) | Deep subsurface microbial communities from Kermadec Trench to uncover new lineages of life (NeLLi) - N074 metaG | ecosystem: Environmental > Aquatic > Marine > Ocean trench > Sediment | place... | reverse complement strand
CGGTACACACTTTTTCAAGAAACGCTCAAGTCCTTCCTTTCTGGCATCAGTAGTATTCACTACAAACCAATCGGATTCACTATCCATCGAGATACCGTCAGTACCAAGGGTTTTCTCAATGGCTTCTTCAATACCAGAATGTGTGTAATTGTCATCTTCAGAACAACCACGGAATTGCCAAACAAAACAATCTTCGGGGAATTGTGCTACGAACGTGGCACCAATAATATCAAGGGCAATCGTGACGCTCTTGTTACGGACTCTCCAATTGGTATCATCGAAGGCATCATTGGTATTGGCAAATTCCCACAACTTGGCTTCCATCACAAAGTAGATGGCGTAGGTGAGGGTTAGTTGTTCCTTGGTTAACTCGCGGAGCTTAACGGAGCTAACGGTTGCTGTATCAAAATCGACTTTTCTCATAGCATTCTCCAATCTCAAAATTCAATACACCCATGGTATCAAGTTTCGTGAGGAAAGTCAAACGCTTTATGCCAGTCTACGGAATGCTTCCTCGTCCCCGTCCACGTGCTCGCGTAGCTTGTCCAGCCACAGGTTGCTTTTAATTTTGAACATCTGGGAGTGTCCGGTTTTCTTTTGGGGATACTTACAAACCACACCTTCGAATGTCATACCATCCAAGGTTCCATTCTTTATGGCGTACACCACCTCGGGATCAAGATGTCCTACATGAAGAATCTCTGGGATATCGAGATGTCCATATAAGTTGATGAATGGTTTTGGTGGTAGGATGCCCTTCTTGTATGGGCATACGTCGATGAGTGTTACAGTATTATTTGACAGGTCTTCGGCATGATTACCGGCAAAAGATTCCGGTCCCCAGAATTCGAAGAATGCAATGGCACGGTCGTATTTGTTGTCCGTGTATATCTTTGCTAAATCCTCTCCGAACTTCTCCTGAATGAGTTGTGGCGTTTTACCAAAGAAGATATCTGTTTCGTCCACGAGTCGGGTGCGGGTACCAAACTTATAGAAGCCACGTTTCTTAGACCACTCGGCTCTGATGTTGGAACCATCCAATTTATCAAACACAGTCAACACAACTCCGTTAACGTATTTGCCACTGATTGATGGATAAGATTTCATGGTGTAAAAAGCCCCGACAAAGTTTCCCTTGCCGAGGCTCGCGCTCCCCTGATGCTTTACAGGTTACCCTGTATAAACTCCGAGATGATACGAGGAGTGTTGGCGTCCATACCCACAAGCTCGAACATGTTCGGGTTCTTGTGATCCACGTCACTTGTGCCAGTGGCAGTCATGGCGCAGTTCAAGAACTTGAACGGACCGAACTTATCGGTGTACTTCTGCACTTCCTCGGTCACATGTCCGTAACCAGACCATGTTTCGTTGTCCGTGTAAGACACGATTGCATCAACATCCATACGCTTGGTAAGAGCGTACTTCACCGGCAACGATGTGTCGGTTCGCCCACCTTGGATGCGCGATAGAGCTTGCACGACTTGGTCTATGCGGGTCTTACCCGATAGCTGGAACTCGTGAGTGGTTCCGTCGAAACCAATCAGGTGCGAGTTAGGTTCAACCGTCATAGTTACCAATGCCATAGCACCAGCAGCCATAACCGGAGTCCAACCTTCGATTCCCATTACGAAACCAGTCCAGTTGCCACTCATAGAACCAGACACGTCAACCGCCACAAGGACGTTACCGCCAGTTACCGGAACGTTACCGAACGATGCGTAGAACGCAGAGTCCAGAGAATCCAGAACCTTCTGGTTTGCTTGCCACGTTAGGCTACCACGGAGACCGTGACCCATGCTGTACTGACGAGCAGCAATCAAGAACTGCATTGGGTGTGCACCCGAGCGTTCGATTGCTTCAGCATTGCTCAGCAAGTTTACGACCTTCTTCTGCGATGCGGACATCGGAGTCATTAGACCGTTTGCCGTCATGGCACCAAGGTTACGAACAGCAGCCGTTACCGGCATGTCCTCAAGCAGAGCTTCCCAAACCTTCGGAGACTTACGCAGATGCGATGGTACAGCTTCGTGCGTCAGACGGTGATCCGTGATTAGGTTAACAGCACGGTTGATTGCATCGCTACCAGTACCTTCGATGTGCAGAAGTTCCTCGGCAGCAGCGATCTGAGCCAATGCAGGATAAGCCTTGCGTACTCCACCACCGACCTTGTAGAACGTGGTGTTCATTTCCGGCGTAGCCGAACGAGTTAGCAACGGGTTCCAGTCCTCAACCTTACGTGGCTTAGCCATGTAAGTGAAGATTTCAGCACGCTGCTTGTCGTCTGTTACAGGGTGAGTCTTACGCAGGATGTCCTGTGCAGTCCACCCGTCGCGACCCTTGTACTTCCATGCCTGATAAGCCAGCTTCTCGACCGGAGTCTTGTTCAGCCAATCAGCGAATGCACGTCGCAGCGAACGTCCCCAACCGCGAAGGTCAGATACGGTGTTAGCGAATGTGTACAGAGACGACAGAGTACGGCAAATACGATGCATGTTCTTCAGAGCGTACTGACGTACAGCTTCATCCTTAGATGCAGCGGCAGAAGCCAATACGAAGATTGGAGCAGCCTGCTTGAACGCGCTACGAGATGCCTCGATGGCCATGTCTACGACACGGCGACCATCAGCTTCTAAACATCGGTCAAGACAAACGACGTTCTGCGTAGCCAGCTTGCGCTGGTCAGTGTAGTACGTGTCGCCTTCAACACCAAGGATTAGGAATCGACGTAGACGGTCGAAGTCTTCCATCTTGAACGAAACACCACCAGCAGCATTACGTTTCATTTCAGCCTCGCGGCCAAGAATAGCAGTGTTCTGAGGTGTTATTGTGCGGTGGCCTGCACGCGAGCGTGCCTTACCAGTTATATGAGCGTAGTTAGTATTCATTTTACTTCCTCCCACAGAAGTTCTGTTTGTCAAAAAAGTTCAAAAAAAAGCCCAGTTCCTCACGGATACCGGGCTTTTCTGAATTAGGTGCGAACAAGGTTATGCTAGACCAGTTTTTTAGCACCATGCCACCCCCTTACGGAGATGTGAGGATTCGAACCCCATCTTTTTGTTTCAAAGACAATAACGATCTTTGCGTTCGGCTCACGCCTTTCAAATTAAGCCACGGATGAATTAAGCGAAGTCCGAGGTTTTCGTAGTTTGATTACAATAACGAACTTCATTCGACCCATGTGCTGTGTGCATTATATAGGGCTAGTGGGGGTGCGAGTCAAGTAGTTTCTGAAATTAATTTTCTAGAAGGGAAATTGGGCGTCGAGAATACGGTCTTCCAAACCATGTCCTTCGTCAAACAGAAGTGTTGCTTTCTTGCGGTTAGCGATGGACATCACAACCGATTTCACGCTCTCCACTTTCCCTGAATCAAAGGTCACCATCATCGGACGCTTCTTGGTATCGAGATTATCGATTCGTATCACTGCGTTCAGTGGAAGAACGGCTCCCGGCCAGTCCCGTGGTCGGTGCGGGCAAATAGGAGTCAGTGCGAGAGCACGGGCACCCAATGGAAGAATAGGACCACCAGCCGAACGATTGTATGCGGTACTTCCGAACGGGGTTGAGTAGATTAATCCGTCACAGGAAATATCGTTAATGCGTACTTGGTCACCAATAGTGACACGAACTTTGAGAGTCTGCATATCTTGACGAAATACGGTACCATCGTTCCAGCCGAAGTGTTCCGTGTCAACGTTCTCGGAATCGTCGTACATGACGTTGATACGAAGAGGTGATATTTGTTGTGATTCTGCCGTTTCAATTCGGTGTATCAATTTGACCATGCTAAAGCTATTCATAGCATAGCCAACAGTTCCGAGATTCATTCCGTATATGGGAGTGCCCAATGCCTTGGTATCAGTTAGCTTCCGCAACACGTTGAGAACGTGTCCATCACCACCAAGGGCGACAACCACATCGGCATCTTTCGGAGAATCACATTGTCCGTAGGTGTCAATGATTCGTGTGAATGCCGTGCGTGCTTTAAGTGTTCTAGAATGGGTGAAGTGGATTTGCATTAACTCTAATGTACTGGTTCCATTTCACACTTGAAGGGATGCTCGTTGGCTTGCGCAATTGTGTTGGCTTGATGAACCCGAGCCTCTGCTATATCCCGCGTATATAATCCAGCCACGCCTTTCCCATTTTTATGAACTTCGGTCATGATTGCTTCAGCTTCATCCTGACTTTTTTGGAACAGCTTTATGAGAAGCATTACCACAAAATCCATTGGAGTGAAGTCATCGTTTAGCATGACCACTGCGTATTTTGGAGGGAGTGCTAATTTCTGTCGCTTTTTAAGAGGGGAACGCTCTATGACCATACTGTCGCCGGTTTCCCTGCGTTCGTCATGATCGTCGGGTTTGGTGGAATTAAACCAATCAGGGGGATTAAGTTCGCTCACGATATTTCTTCCATGATTCCATCAATCAATCCGTATTCTATGGCATCTGTTGCTGACATATAATGATCACGATCCGTATCTTTCCTAATCTGTTCCTCGTCCTGACCGGTGTGCTGTGCAAGAATCCTCTGAAGGTTAGCTTTCGTTCGGAGAGCTTCATTGGCGTGGATTTCGAAATCGGATGCTTGTCCTTGGAATGCAGAATTCGGTTGATGTATCATCATCCGAGAATTGGGCAATGAAAATCGTTTTCCTTTAGTTCCCGCCGTTAATATTAATGCACCCATACTCGCCGCTTCACCTATGCATATGGTTTGTATCTCTGGCTTGATGAACTGCATAGTATCATAGATAGCCATACCCGATGATACCAGCCCACCCGGGGAACTGATATACATGCTAATTTCTTTACTGGGACCGGTGTGTTGCAAATATAGAAGTTGTGCGATAATGGATGTTGCCATATCACTGATGATTGGACCAGTGAGGAAAATAACTCTTTCCTCTAATAGGCGAGAATAGATGTCCCAAGCACGTTCACTTTTTCCCGATCTCTCGATTACAATAGGAACCATAAGACTCATAGCATTACTCCGACTAATTAGTAAATGAAACCTATACTACCGATTTGAGACTCTTGTGTCAAGTTCTTTAGTCAGTGCAGGATAAAACTCTTCTGTCTGCCGAGCGTACATCTTACCGGCAGAAAGTGCGAAGGTAGAACCAATCGTGCAGTAATCGAAAATAACATCGCGGGTCTGCGTGTCTGCCATAACAACTAGGAAGCCGTTGTTCCATTTGGTACCATCACAGTACGAAGCCTCGCGAATGTGACCAGCGCCCATCTGGTGCCACTCGTAGGAACCGTACTGTGCATTGTGCTCACTCCAGACGAGGTGACGATGGTGGTGACCGTTAAATCCGGGCATGCCAATTGCGCGACCATGCGGGAAGTGATGAGCCAGTACGCAGCCCCAATATGCTTTATGATTCTTGGTTTGTTCTCTGCGAGTCTGGGCGTCGGTGAAAGTGAACAGGTCGGAGTTGGCAATGTAATTAACTTCGTACTCGTCGAGTTTAAATAATTTTGCTAGATCGAAATCGTGAAATCCACCCAGTAAGTGTTTGATAGCCGGTGAGCATTCCAACAGGTGACGGATGACGCGAGCCTCATGATTACCCTCGATGAAATCGATCTGGGCTGTAGGAGCCGCTTCGCGGATTTGACGGATGATATTAAGACCGCATTCCAAACGACCAACGACATTCCACTCGCGGGGGTCAACATCGTACTTGCCAAACTCTGGCACGTCAAATATGTCACCATTCAAACAAACCACATCGGGATTTACGTCCTTGATGGTCTCATATAGGACGCGCAAATAAAAGGGGTCACACTCTTCGTCGTGAAGGTCTGAACACGCGACCATGGTTTTGAACCGACCACGTTTATCATCACGGGAATATGTATCTCCGAGCGTAGTGCGCTTGTCACTGATTGCACGTATTTCATCTTGTGCGGCGTGACGGGCAATTGCGTTACGAATTTTGTTAGCATGGCGGGTGTGTTCTAATCCGGCTTGACGTAGGAATTCTGGAAAGTTACCAAAGTATTTTGTCCATATGGCTTCGGATGCATTACCATTTTGCCGATAGAAATCTCGGGTGATTCTACGATCTGGATATTCGGAGGAGAGTGACTTGATATCTTCAATGCAAAATTCTTCGGTAACGATATTAACGTCTTTACCCAGTGTTTCTGACAAGGAGGGAATTTCTGTTTTAACATGCTTCGAATTTGCCACCAGTAGGTTCCTCTCTATTAATATTGATTACAATATATTCCGTCAGATTTGAATTTCAAGTCTAAGACAAAGTTTCTGTATATCTGGCTAGTCCGACCTCGGCATTTTTGTAGGGCTCTTGCCGATCTACGTTCCAATATTTGAGTTCCGATAGGGGTATTTCATCACCTGTTACTGAGCAGTGAACAAAATAGTCAGCCATCTTTTTCATGAAGACCATATGTATAGCCTCGCCGCTGGCAGTAGAACCTAAAAGAGCTTTAATCCAAAGAACCAATTCCGGTGGTCCATCTACTCGAAACTGATTGTGGTTTAGATGTATCTTCGCTTGCTTCATGATTGGCCTTTAATTTTTCATTGACTTTAGAGATTAGACGATCCTTATCATTCTTGTCGTCTAGTTTGCGTTGTATTTCTTCCATTGTAGTTTGACGAATTACATAAGATTGATGAATTTCTATTTGTCGTAGCATCACTTTGAATTGTTGTGCGATGCTGTACTTTCCGGCACGATTAAGTTTATCGAATTTATCCCAGATGGCAGTACGGAGTTCTGTACATTCCTGCAAATCACATTCTCCTAATGGTTTTCGTGTAGCTTCAATGGTTGTGATTTCTTCTCGTACTTTTTGAAGTTCTTCTGAGGTTTCACATTCACGCACTGCCTCATTGAGTATGATTAGACGCCTTCGGTCAACTTCACTAATGTAGGTAATGTTATGCATTAACAGGTGATAATGTAGTTCCGCCAGTAGTTCGGTAACTGATGGGGTCTAGGGTAATACCATAACGGGCGTCTGCTGTGGTATCAACCGTTTCATAGAGGTTGTCGGTATATTGAATAACCATCACAAACAAAGCCTTGTTTGGTTCGGTGTAAAGATATTCAACGTTGTAGGTATTGTCTAAATTATATTCGGCCCGAGCGACACCTAACCCAATTGCGTATGGATCAATGATTTGTCCACCGGCAAGTATTGTGTTTTGAATAGCCTGACGAACTGATGCGTCAGTTGGTCCATTGGTTACTGTTCCATCGTAGGATGATATGTCAACGAACTTGATGTTTGTCTGAAGTAGATTCGCCTGTACTAAATCATCGAGGAGATCAACGAGATTCGCGATGACAGAGGCATCGTCCAATCCCGGCGATAAATTATTATTCATTATGATTTGAAAATTGAGCACACCGGAAACATCAGTATGATAAATTCTTTCCCGCTGTTGTGCCGTGATGAGAACGATTCCTTGTGCTAGGCTTACACCCGAGGCTGGTTCTCCGAATCCTGTAGGATCACCAACGTCATCGGGAGTCCAACCACCTTGGGTACCAATGAAGTCTTCAGCGAGTACAAGTGCGGATTCAAAATCCTGCAACGGAACTGTCTCGACGACGCCCGCAGCGGCGGATGATATCCAACCATTTAATGTTAATGTTCCCATTATTTTTTAACCGATTCGTTTATGCCATGTGCCACAGCGCTAGCCATATGCTTGACGGATGTTTTGCCACGTGCCTTCTTCTCAACCTCTGCTATGAAGCTAGCCATGGTTGATGCATCAGGTACCTGTATATGTAGCTTTCCGTAACGGGTGCTAAACGTAAGATTCTCACGAACCTTCTTGGTTAAGGATTCAAATAGAGGTTTCCATCCCATAGGCAATCCTAGATTGTATGGGAAGGTTACATGTGCGTATTCGCCAAGCCCTTTTGGTTTTACCTTGGATACCGTGTCTGGTTCCGTTCGTACAGGCCCACCACCTTTTTCTTTCGAGACTTTAACCGAATCGTACTTACCTTTGTTGGCATCGCCCTTCATGGACTTCACGACTGCCTCAGAACCATCCTGAGCGACGATACTCTCTTCGTCGGTATCAGTGCTACCCGCGTTAGACTTCGTCTTAGAGACCTTGTAGCGTGCCTCTGCGACCTTCTTCTTACGGGGTGCAGTTTTCTTTTTCTTTTGTGTTGCCATTAGTGAATTGTCTCTTTGCTATAATCGGTGAAGGTGACACCGACCTTTACAATCTTACCACCAGTATCATCTACTACTAGAAGATGATACCCATCGGGTGCTTGTTCAAGGGCTAATTCAACAATGCTCATGTCTGGAAATTTGGTATGTATTTGTTGGATGGTATGTTTTGCGATTTCTTCAGCTTCGTCGAATGCTTTGATAGCCGCTGATTCTAGTTTGAGTTCGTCTTCAGGGATATCGGAAGTTGCCTCACACGACTCGTATTCCACCATTACTTGGAAATATAATTTTGGCTCACGGTTTGTCTGTTGTGCCTTCATCATATCTTATCCCCTTAATAAGTCATCCGTAAGACGTTGAAACGATTCCATAGAAGGTCGGCGGGCTCGTTCCGGTCTGGGATCATCACCACCGGTATCAACCGTAATTACTTTTTTGCCGCCAGTTCTTTTATAACCATCCATTGAATCCCATGAACGTACCGGCTCTGCTTTCTTCCGTGTGTTCATAATTATATTCTCTTGTTTGCCGTTGCGGACGAACCGTATATCGTAGTTCGGTCCTGTTTTTTCAACAGATAAAAGATACGGATACCCATCATCACTAAGGTCGATTTGGCCTTCGTCATTCATTTGGTCGATTAGTGCTCGAATCTTCGGGTGAAGGTCGAATACCACGACAGAGTATATGTTTGTAGGAGTAGTCATGCGTAATCCCTTGGTAGTCTGAGTATTTACCCAGATAGATAGGGTTGAGGGCAGGAAATCCTGCCCATAAATCTTACGCAGCAGCTACGTCAGTGTTATCACGGAAGTCAATTGGGCACGCACCGCCTTCACAGTCAACGTGTTCCTTGCCGATATCCTCTTCCAGTGCGGCTTTAACAGCGTGTAAAATCTCCTCATACTTCGCCTTGGTGACCGGCTCTTCTGGCTGGTATTCATAGGCGGTAAGTTCTTCCTGCGGCATTACAGCGCACGCACGAATTTGACTTTGGTACTGAACAAGCATATCCCTGAAGTGTATGTAGTCCACTACATCAGGCTTATATTTGAGCGTGTATGATATCTGGTTACCAATATTTCGGTCAGTAACCGGAACGCCTTCGGCATCCGTACCATTGATATAATATTTCTCACCAAGCATAAGCCACTTGTATTGTTCTTCTGGAGTAGCTTCAGCAGCGGTAACCAATTTACCTTCATCCATGATGGAAGCGATGACCGGTTGTGTTGGGAAACCGACAATAACATGACCACGATATTGTTTCAGGGTACGAACAGGATAACCAGCACTACGATAGTTTTCGATTAATGGATCGTCGTCGCGGAATTGAACCCAACGCACGTACCACTTCATGGATGGTAGGTGCCAGCCCTCACACAGACCGAACAACTTACTGGTGGTTCCAGCAGGTTTGATTGTGGTCATAGTGTGCGGGACATTCACTCCGAGCTTCTTCGAGTATGATACAGCCTCGTCATAGATAGCTTGATTGAACCGAGCCAGCGTTAACCAAAAATCCTTCGACTTTTCTTCGTCGATAAGGTCATAGAAACCATAACGGAAAAACTTCCAAGCAAATTCCATGACGCCTGTCATGCTGACGCCTATGCGGTTCGTGCGCTTGACTTCGGTAGCATATAGGCAATCCATAGTGTTGACACGAATGAGTGCCCTCACGGCTGCTCTGAATGCGTCCTCGGCTTCGTCCAAGGTCTCTGCGTGATATGGAACCACGTCAGCGATGGTGCAGTAGCCACCGAGTATAGTCAGTGCAATTTCACCACATGGATTTGTAATCATGTGATACTTTATCTTTTTGGCTTTACGTGCCAGACGGCTCATGTATAGCTCGGTATCTTCTTCGAGTTGATATTTCTTAGAGCCGATGTAAGCGCCACTGGTCAGGGATTCCCATCCCTCTTCTTTTTGAACCAGCTTGTCAACGTTGATGATTCCGGGCTCACCGGTTCCGTCAGCATAGGAGGCTTGAGTTATGAGACGAAGAACACGACGGGCGTGTTGAGCTAGCGTAGAACTGAATGCCTTGTCCTTACGCTTCAGCGTACATAGACGCCAGAATTCTTCATCGACAGTGACCGAATTATTGGACGACCATAGGAAACCATCGGGAGTACCTGACTTGCGTAGTTCCTGAATTTCTTCCATCTTCAGTCCATCATATTCAACAGGACGCTTTACGGTAATGAATCCCATGACGGACTCATCACGCCATGTCTTGGTGGACATACGAGCGGAGCGGCGAGCACCACCAACCAAAACACATTCGGCGAAGTAGTGGTCGATGTAGAGAGCTTGACGCCATCGTTCGAGGTTCGAGCCCTTCAGTGTAGCTGCCTTGTGGAAAGCGTTCATCAATGGAACTGGACCAGACGACGGGCGATTTTGCATGCCACCAATCGGTGACCCCTTCGGGCGGACGTTCGAGAAATCGAGGATCAACATTTTGTCCTTGTGGACTTTTTCGAATGCGGCGTTTTCCCAGATTTCCAAAGCCTTCGCCCAACCTTCACGGCTATCGGGAACTGTAAACCACAGAGTGTCTTTACCTTTACCGTATTTGTGTTTGGCATCACGTAATGATTCATGAGCAGACCAATCGAAATCATCATGACTGTGGTCGATTACGCAACGCACGCTCGGCGCGTTGTCCCAGTTCGCGAGCATCATTTCATCATCGTATGTGCGACCCACGCCACTGCCATTGAGTAGGAGGTAGAACATCATGAAGCTGGATGCAGCAGTAGCGCAGTTGGTGAAGATTTCCAGATTTCGTTCGGGTTGTGTCTCATCACCGTGTTGTAAGTGGCGACCACTCATCAACAGGGTAGCAGACGCAATATGTTTGCGAAGGATATCGTATTCTTTTTCTTGTTGAAATTTGGTTGGTGCCAGTAGGGAGTTTCCTAATGCCACGCGGTGAGCCACGTCGCCCCAGTTTTCCCATTCATTGTTTTCTTTTCTTCGGAGATATGTTCTTTCGGCTACTGCCTGTCCCATACCGGGGTGTAAAGGACGATAATAGAGGCTAACAGCCATGGCACTTTCTCCTGATTCTTATGATTAATTGATGAACTACAATTGGACCATGACTGGTCACGTGTGGGTGGTATTTAGGGGGTTGCATTAATCGTCAATCCCTGCCTAAATAGTTGCCGTAGTTCCTAATGTAATATCAAGAAGTTAGGTGTTCAAGCCTCTTTTAAAAGTTTTTTCAAAGCCTCTTGCTCTTCGGCAGAAAGCTCAGGGACGACATAATTTACAACGCCTATTAAATTACCAATAGCACCATTGACGTGATGCAAACCCATTTTGGGTAGTCGAAGAGCCATACCGTTTTTTGTTCCCTTTGGAATAGAGACATCATATAACCTTCCGTTGGGATGAGAAATTTTGCATTTGTGTCCAGCCGCAGCGGCAAGCGCGTTCACGTCAAATGGGACAATGATATCGATACCCTGAATGGCGCAACGTTCATTTCCAGAAGGAATCAAAACGAATATCATATTCGGGATATTTGGAATCTCAACTCTGGTACCTACTTTGGTATCCGGTTCCAACATCGTAGTAGCAATGTGTTGAATGAATGACAGGAATCTGTCATCTCCTCGTTGCGTGGTATACCGAAATGAAACTTGACCACCAGCAAACATAGCGTCCACAGGTATCTGAACTTTTTGAACAGACATCCTTCCACCAGAACTGTAAGTGGGATCAGGATTCCCCTGATTCATTTCATGGAATCGGCGCATGAGTTCGTCGAGATCAATGTTCCCTGTGGTATGCCATTGTTCCTGCTCACGACTTTGTCGTGATCTGGAGCCAATAGTTCCGAACTGATCGTAGGTGGCTCGCTTATCAGAATCTTTTAGAACCTCGTAAGCCTCACCTACCTCTTTGAACTTGGCCTCGCCGTCTTCATCCTTGGTTGTATCGGGATGATATTTGCTAGCCAGTTTTCGGTATGCCTGTTTGATCGTCGCTTTGTCAGCGTCTTTAGAAATCCCGAGAACATCGTAATATGATTTTACTGCCATACTTAGAAATTCGTGCGAGCATTACTTCCGTAAAGATCACGTGCTGCCTTGTCGTATGCGCGAGCCGCATCTTCGGGAGTTGAAAATTCACCGAGTGTGTAATCACCACCAGTAAAATCGATGGAAGCCTTGTAGCAATCTTTTGCCACATCGGTTACGCCACGGAGGGCGGCGGTATCGGCACGACCAGTCCAAGGACGGATCGGACGGGATTGGAGGTTTCGTTTTCGGTTGTCCAGACCATCTTCGTTTACATGAAACACGATGTCGGTGGTACCAGCTTCAGTGAGAAGTCGGTGCATGCGGATGGTAACCTTTTTGGTGCCGAGGCTTACGTCGCGAACTGCGTGGCGTTGTTTGCTACCGTAGCTTTGTTTGCCACGCCATTTGAATTCAGAGAGATATTCGAAATCGTCGTCGTCAACTTTGACAATTCCGCCATTTGTTAAGGTAATTTTTTTCATTATCTTTTCCTAGCTATGGATGATCTATGTAAGATACCATCACTAGCCAGAAGAATCAAGTGTTAGAATTTTTCTTGTCTACGCTTTTTGGATGTGTTCCGCTTCATTGCTTTTGTCCAAGCCCGTGAAGTGCTGTGTGTAGTACCTTGCTTCTTTTTAGCTGTGTCTTTCATGAGTAACCGTACTCCATAATAGTTTCTTTGGCTTCTGCAATTGTTTGAACAATTTCAGCACCACACGCTTTCGGTTTACCTTTGTAACCGTTGAACGGAGTGCTACCGTCGGTAGTACGAATCACCCAACGATTGTATCCAATACCGATACCAGTATTTTTACTGATACGGAATCTACCATCCTCTGTTTCGTGAGCAATGATATGACCATTCTTTCTGATTTTGATAAATTTAATCATAACAATTCTCCAGAAAATTTGGGGGCGACATTGCGGAGTCGAACCACAACTAGGCTTGTTCTTTCTTTTTACCGGAATCAAGAGTCCCGTTCCCCCTTCGGTCTGCCCCCCGCACGGGACGCAATGTGGAGTCGAACCACAATAAGGATTGTTCTCTCTATCCGAAGTTGGAAGGCCGTTCCCACCTTCGGTCTATCGCCATAAATTAGATGATGCACATCCGAATCAATCTAGTGATTCCCTCAGTGTCGTTTACAAGCACGGATCGTGACTCTGGCTTTTTACTCTACCTAGTCCAGCTAGGTGTGCGGATTGGTTACCGTGTCAAGCAGACCTACACGTATCACATAGCTCAGTCCCATTACTTTATTTCGGGTTTGGATTAATGGCTTGCGCCGACCTAGCATCCGAAGATGCCGCTATTCCCTACTACATTTCACCGCTGAGTTGCGCGTCTTGTTTCCTACTGCTCTGCTCCGTTTTCCCGCTTAACGGGGACTCCCCTAGCGGTGTCGGCAGCAGATGAACATCATCTAATTAAATTCGTGAGGTCTAGAAAAGTGAACATACAATGTTCTGCAATCCAATCTGCGGCTACTCTTGGTGTAGAGCATCCTGTCAACCTCAAACAATCACGTATATCAGTTCAGTCTTAAGCCATTCCTGATACCCTAGCTCCGCTTTAAGTCGTAAAATTCTTATGTGAGATCAATGCTTGGTTGCACCCGTTGCATTGCCACGGTTCATTGTCCCGTGGTGACTTCGGCTCCCGCCTCTTGGGCGTTGCGCATTCTGGAGCTTCCCTCATTTTAACCTCACATAAGAATTCTATGTTAGGGGTCAGGGAAGCCCGTGGCGTGTATGCCTCGGAGGAGACTTAACTCCCTAACTTCACCAACTGGTACCCATTATACAGGTTTCAATACTCCTGTCAACAACTTTCTTGACGAAATTACAAATGTTTTTGTTTGTTAACCGGCATCCAGAATCGGGAATCACATGATCTTGCTATCGCCGTATGATCGAATTTGGTAATACCCATTTCAATGTTTAAGGCAAGGTAGGACATATCTTGCGAAGGACTTGCTCGATCTTTGCTCATCCATTGTTTTCCGCTCTCGCGATGGGTAACGTAAATGTACTCGTGACCACTGTATAGTCCAGTGGTAATGGTAAAGGGTCCAGCATTTTGTATAGCGTTCATATCCGTCGTCTCCATAATAGGTGTTCTCACCGGAACTTGGGATCATAACATATGGCTGTATGGTCGTCAAGAATTTCTTGACGAATTTATAGACGGGCAGTTGGTACCGAGGGAGGAGTTACTGAGCCAGCATTTCGCTTCATGATATTTCTTCCTACAATACGGAATCCAAAACGTTCCATGAAACGTTTATGTTGCTGGTCATCAGGATCATCCAAAGCGATGGCAAGGTTGGCATTGGCTCTGTCGGCGTCGCGCACGATAGTGTTAAGCAACCGAGACATAATATGTCCGTTGAAATCTTCGGCGATATCATCACGCACGGACAGCAACTCGATTACTCCATGGCTTATGCTGGCAACACCAATTGCTTCCTCATTCTTGTCGTCGCGCAACTCATAGTCGGCGCTGTAGTCCTGTGGAATAACTCGTGGAATAGCTTCGTTGACGATTTTATTAATCTGTTCATTGATGTCACTGACGTTGCCGGGGCGGTTATCCAGAGACTTCTTGATTTGTTTCTTGACGAATTTGGTTGGTGCTTCGGAACCAGCTAGCTTCGGTGACTTTTTGATATTTGGATCGAGAGTGTCTT
>Ga0114949_10001339_pt1 | contig 14930 bp, 8 predicted proteins | sample N074metaG_FD_83505 | JGI IMG/M metagenome (GOLD analysis project Ga0114949, IMG submission 83505) | Deep subsurface microbial communities from Kermadec Trench to uncover new lineages of life (NeLLi) - N074 metaG | ecosystem: Environmental > Aquatic > Marine > Ocean trench > Sediment | place... | reverse complement strand
GACGCCGAGCAGCCGAGGGTCCACGCGCTCGGAAAATGGCGCGTCGAACTCGGAGGTGAGTCGTACGAAGTCGCCATCACGGAGAGCGACGTCCGCGAGGGCCGTGAGGTTCGGATCGGGCAGGGTTCCTAAGCCGGCTGCTGGTGCTGTTTCTTGGCGCGAAGGCCTGAGGGCGTTCGCGCGACTCAAGCGCGGAGCCTGGTTCACCGATCCCCCCCAGATGACCGGGGACCCGAGCAGCAATCGGCGCACCTTCAATCGCCGACTCCGCCCGATGAGCTGCGAGATCGAGCTCGAGGGCAAGGTTCACACTGGCGTCATCCGCGACTTCAGCCGCCAGGGCCTCTTCGTCACGACTCGCTTCGAGACCGAACTCGGCACTTCTGTGACGCTTCGGGTGAGGCGCCCCGGCGGCGAGATCTGGGAGATTCAGGCCACCACGGCGCGGATCGCCGACGGCGCAGATTTGCTGGTCTCGCGCCGCGGGCTGGGCTTGGTGGTCGACGAAGCGCCGTTAGCGTTCCACGAATTCGTGGCCGAGCTTGGCGTCGACGATCGCGTCGGGCCGATGGAGTTCGATGGACCGGACGAAGAGCCGTCCGAAGGCGATTGATACTCGTAGCGTGACCGAGCGTCTCAATTCCCCCAATCGATTTGATTCGCCCGGCCGAGCGCTCAACAGCCAGGCGAGCCCGCCGTGATCGATCTGTAGAAGCCCAGCGTGAATGGGTGGAGAGCGTTGACCTGGGGTGAACGAGGTTCGCACCCACCACGGAGATTCACGCGGTCGCCGTCCTCGAGCCCGCAGCCCAGGATCCATCTGGCGATGCCATCCCTGCAATCAAGCGATCCGCCCAGTGGAAACCCACAAGCCAGTTTGATAGAGACCTCTCAGCCGAGTTTGGATGGCGTTACTCTTTCCGCGGAATCTGCGGAGACTTGGAATCGGATGAGCTCAATGACGTTGATCGCATCGGTCCTGGCGATGACCGTGCTCACAGGCTCTGCGGCCCTCGCCGCCGGCGCGCACCAGCGAGCCGCGGGAGCTGAACTCATCGGAACCAAGGCCCCGGGTTGGGAGGGCGTCGAATGGCTGAGCGACGAACCGCTCGCCCTCGATGATCTGCGCGGCAAGGTGGTGCTGGTTCGCTGGTGGACCGACAGCTGTCCCTACTGCAGGCGCAGCGCTCCGGCCCTGAACGAGTTTCATGCGCGCTACGCGCGTCGCGGCCTGATCGTGATCGGCATGTATCACCCGAAGCCGGTGGATCGATCGATTACGGCGAGCGAGATTCGAGCGGCGGCCCATGAGCGGGGTTTCGACTTTCCAATTGCGATCGATCGCGGCTGGTCGGTTCTGCGTCACTGGTGGCTCGACGGCGGAAACCGCAACGCGACCTCAGTGAGCTTCTTGATTGATCGGCAAGGCCTGATTCGGTACATCCATCCCGGTCCAGCTTTTCACCGAGAAGTCGTGCGCGGCGACGACCAGCCTTCCAAGGACTTTGCCGCACTCGACCTCATGATCGATCAGGTGCTCGATGGCCCAAACTAGACGAGAGTCGCGCAGGGGCGTCGGTGGGGAACGGTCCCCAGTGGTGCTGCTCGATGATCATCCAATGCGACTGAGATTCCGCGCGCGGCGAGAGGTCTAGACATGGACATCTACTCGGCCAGCATCCTCGCGAGTATTCTCGTTTTTCTCTTCGTCGGAAACTATGCGGGGCGGAAGGTCAAGGATCTCGAAGACTACTTTGTGGTCGGCCGTCAGGCACCGACGCTGCTGATCGTCGGCACGCTGGTCGCCAGTGTGCTCAGCACCAACGCATTCCTCGGCGAGACCGGTTTTTCCTACGCAGGGCAGGGTGGCGCATACATCATCTGGCCCGCAGTCTGGGTTTCTGGATACATCTACGGTGCACTGTTTTTCGGCCGCTATCTCCGGCGAAGTCGCGCCTTGACGGTTGCCGAGTTCTTCGGGCATCGGTTCGACAGCAAAGGCGTTCAAGCTGCGGCCGGCGTTACGATCGTTCTGGGTCTGGGTGGATACCTGCTGGCGGTCACGCAGGGCACTGCGCTTCTCCTATCTGAGTTGACGCCTTTGACCTACATACAAGGACTCATCGTGTCCTGGGCGAGCTACACGCTGTTCACCCTCTATTCCGGATCTCGCGGAGTGGTGATAACCGACACTATAATGTTTCTGCTCTTCACCGTGATGACTTTCGTCGCGTTCTTCTACATCGTCGATTCTCACGGCGGATGGCTCTCATCTCTGGATGGCCTCATCCGGTTTGGCGACAAGCCAGATCTGATGACGTGGCATGGACACATCGGCCCGGGCACCGAATGGAATACACCGATTGATTATATGACTTGGTCGATCATCACCGGGATCGGCTGGAGCCTGGTTTGTGCGGTCAGCCCCTGGCAATCGAGCCGCTATTTGATGGCGAAAAACGAGCATGTGGTGATCCGCTCGGCGTGTATCGCAGCAGTCGTCATCGCGATTAGCAACATCGCGCTCTACGCAGCGGCGACAGTCGTCAATCTCAGCAAGGGCGACATCTTCCCCTTCGACAAAACCATGATCTGGGCGGCCAAGAACATGATGCCGCAGGCGATGGGCGCTCTGTTGCTCACGGGCGTGATGGCAGCGGCGCTGTCTTCCGCGACAACCTTCTTGTCTCTGGTCGGATTCAGCGTCAGCAACGACATCGTTCCCCAGGTAAAGAAAGACGACAAGACCATGTTGCGATTCACCCGGCGCGTCATGCTCGTGGTGGGTGGGGTCGCGCTGTTCTTCAGCTTCTTCATGCCTCCGGACATCTTCTGGCTCACCTACTACGTCGGAACGTTATTCGCATCTTCGTGGGGCCCAGTCGCTTTCATGAGCGTATGGAGTGATCGAATTACCGCGCGCGCCGCGTACTGGGGAATCATCAGCGGTTTCGCGGGGAACGTGATTCCGCGACTTCTCGATACCCTGGGTTGGGTAGATCTGCCTTCCTATCTGAATCCGATCCTGGTCGGCGGAGCGATCAGCCTGGTCGTCGTGCTCTGGGTCTCGCGACTCGGCAGCGTGACGGAGATCGAGCGCGCTCGCCGATTGGCGCTGCACATCCTGCCGGCCGAGGAGCGCGACCCGAAGCAAACGAAGAAGACCCAGTGGGTCGCAATCGGGGTGGCGTTTTTCGGAGTGTTCGTGTCGGCCGCGATGATCGTTTTCTACGTTCTGCCCTACCAACGCGCAACCGGCACCCTGCGCGCCGGAGATCGACTGGACTGGCTGACCGGCGAAGCCCTCTTGGCACTGGGTTGGGCAGTCCTCTTCGTGCCGTGTGGAATCGCCGCCTACAAGATCGTTGGTCGCTCCTATGCGACGGACGAGCAACTGGAGTCGCCAAGTAAGCAGCGCTAGTTTCGCGAGCAGACTGGCGATCGACCCGATCGCCTTCCCCTGCACCCTGTGCGACAAGATCGCCCTGTGTCTCGCCTCGCGGCGCGCCGCCACGACGCGCCAGCCGCGAAATGGCGTGGTCTGACGCCGGTCTAGCGAAACACTCGGGCGCCCCTCTTCATCACGAAACACGACATGGTTGGCCGACATTGGCCGACACGATGTGGCGCTTTTCGATTTCCGCGTGATCGCTGGTTCGTTCAGTCGACCTCCGGCGGTCGCGTTCGTTTCATTGCCGCTTGTTTTCAACAAGCGTTGAAATCTCGGAACCCATTACGACGACTCCGAATTCTCGGACTTGCGACGGCTTCCCAACCGTCGTTCGCATCCAGAAAACTGCTCATCGATTTCTGGTGTCAGCGAGTTGGCACGGATGATGCTCTTGGAATCAGATTGTTGATCGAGGAGGCCTGGAAAGGGATGCGGCAATCGACTCGAGAGGCGACGAAGGCGCTCAATGGCAGAAACACAACCGCTCTAATTCGAAAGAGGGAAATCTAGAATGCAGGGAACTGTTGGCTTCGCGGTGTTCATCTCATTATTCGCGTTGGTAGAGGCGGGTCCTACCTGGGCGGCCAATGATCCGAAGGACTTGGAGAGTCAGAACGCAAACGACGCCGAGGTCTTTCAGAGTACCGGGCAGGCGAACCTTCGGATCGAGATCGCGGTTCCGAAGGGAACGGGCGGTAGTGAGCCGGATTTGGCTCTCAGCTACTCGAGCATCCTGGTGGATGGCCCTTTCGGCGTTGGTTGGCGGGTCGAGCTCGGTGAAATTCAAAGGAGCGCGCGCTTCGGAACGCCCGCCTACGATGACACGCTCGACGAATTCGAGTTCGATGGCGTGCTTCTCGTCAAGCACCCCGATCAAGCGAATCATCCGGGGGAGTATCGAACGTTTCAAGAGTCGTTCGCGCGCATCACGCGGACGGTCACCGGGGCTGACGACTACTGGGTGGTTGAGTTCCCAAATGGCCGCAAAGCGCGTTTTGGCACCAATCAGGAGACGCGCGTCCGTAGAGGTGGCGACACCCACCCGCAAGATGACGACGGTGTCATTGGGCGTTGGCTTCTATCGGAAGTCGAAGATGCAAACGGAAATGTCACTCGTTTCAGCTATGACCGCGGCATTGATGTCGGAACCGCCTATCCCAAGGAAATTTCGTACAGCTATCGAGGTGGCTCCCAAACGCCCGTGGGTGGCACGGAGAGGAAGATTGAATTCATCCTGGAGGATCGAGACGATCCGATCCTGGGATTTCCAGTCGGCCTCGAGACGCGAATCGTCAAGCGGGTTGCCGAGATCCGAAGTCTCGTGGGCGGAGCGATCTACCGGCGCCTTGTTCTGGGCTACGCCGCGGTCGACGAATACACCACGACGGGGCGCACGCGCCTCACCTCCACACAGCTCTTTGGCTCCGATTGCGATCCTGTGGGGGTGGATCCAGAGACTTCTTGTAACGGCCTTCCCCGAAAAACGTTCAGCTACACCGATACTTCGCCAGCAATTCCGGATGAGCCCGAAGCCCAGTGGGAGAATCACGTTTGGGCCGGGGATCCGTCGCTGTCGTTTACGCTGCCAAATGGGATCAGTCGAGGTGTTCAGATCGGGGATATCAACGGGGATGGTTTCCTGGATTTCGTTCAAGCCTGGAGGAAGGACTCGGCGGCTGACCAATTCAGGGTCTACCTAGGCGAGGGAAGCGGCTGGGGAAGTCAAAGCGCAGAGTGGACGGCAGCATTGATGTCGCTGACAGTCAGCGCATACGAGATCAAAGAGATTCGGGAGGGTGGAGCAGGAGGAGTAACGTGTGGGATCGAAGAGCCTACCCAAGTCGAGAAGAACGTCTTCTTTCGCTTCGATAATCCCTATTCGTCAAACGAAATTTCTCCGATGATCGAAGCGAGATTGATCGATCTCAATGCAGACGGATTTTCGGACATCATCCTCTCGTTCGAAATCGGCGCGGGAAGTGTGTCGGCGGCTGCCCCCTGCGCGGTTGCGCCAGATAGTTGGGGTGCGGCGCCACAAGTGAGCCACGTGTGGATCAATCAAGGAAGAGCCGATCCCGATGGCCCCAGCGATCCCAATTTCGGGTGGGTGGAAGACGAAGCATGGGCCGCGTCGCTGCCACCGTTTTATTCCATCTACCTGTGGAGTGATGCGGGTTCCGGCGATTCTAGACCGGGGTGGGTTTTCCCTCCCGGAGACAACAGAATGCAACTCGTCAGCCAAAACAGCACTCAAGGTACGGCCGCGTATTACTTCGACCACGGCGTCCGCATGCCGGACCTCAATGGCGATGGTCGGCCGGATATCGTTGCGAAGAGGGGCCCGGCGAACTTCGGTTTGGTCGATCCAGTCGTTACGTTTCCGGAGGGCGTGTGGCTCAGCAGGGCTGACGGCATCGGGTGGGATCACTATTCCGGATCTACTTCCCCTTACTTACCTCCAGAACCGATTGTCGTTGAATTTGGCTACAGGATCGAAAATCCCAAGTTCGTCCTGGATGCCGATACCGGTGTGCGCTTCGCGGATGTCAACGGCGACGGGCTCGCGGATCTGATCAAGACCCATGCAGCTGCCGTTCAATCTCCGTATGCGCAGTTCCAGCATCAGCCGCTGCCTGCTGCGTTCTTTCAAGAGGGTGTCTGGCTGAACACGGGTGATGGTTGGTGTGGACCGGGCGACCCACGTTGCAATTCCGTCGCACAAGGCTACCTGCCTACAGCCGTAAACGCGGGGGGGTTCACCGAGGTCTACCCAGGCTGTACGAGTCTTACGCAAAAAGGCGACCCAGTTTCTCAGCCCTGTAAGAACCACGCTGGTGTTCGTGGCACCGAGCTTCGATTTGTAGATCTAAACGGCGATGGTCTGGTCGACCTTCTCAAGACGGATGATCCTGGTTTCGGCGGGCTGGATGCATGGATTCACGATCCAAGCGACCCGGCGATCTGGAAACAAGATCCCCGGTTCGTCCCCGACGACGTGATGGCGACGATTCGGAAGCTGAAGGGGGTCGCGGCATCCTCGGGTTACCAAATTTGGGACAGCGGTGTTCGAATCTTCGACTTCGATGGCGATGCGACGGTCGATCTTCTGCGGGATGTGGCCACCGTCGCTAGAAAAATGTTCATCTCGAAAACTTCCTATATCGATTTGATCGAGAAATTCGACAACGGCCAGGGTGGAATTCAGCAGTATGGCTACGGCTCGGCGATTGCCCAGCGCGATAGCGCGTTGGAAGCCTACGCGGAAAGCGACGCGATGGCGTCAGGCGAAGCGGGTGCGATCGGAATGCCGAGATGGACCGCGAGGGCAGTGGTCACGGGCCTGACCAAAACGGACAGCCTCGTTGGCGGCACGACGCATACGACGGCGCTGAAATACGCGATGCCTCAGTGGGACCCCGAGAGCCGCACGCAGCTCGGTTTCCGGGCGGTCGAGGCGACCCACGATGACGGATCGAAGAACAGGACGTTCTTCTGGCAGGAGTTCGGCCGCGCTGGGCGTGCATCACGCATTTTGAACCTTGATGAGCAGGGCGCCCTGATGCGCGAGACGACTTCGACCTGGGAGGTAATTCCCGGGAGTGAGGGCGAAGGGTCGATTGCAGGAGTTCACATCGGTCGCGTGATCCGGGAACAGGCAGCCAACTATTTTGGAAGTGCTGGAAACGAGGTTGCGGGATCGACACAAACGATCACCTACGCGTACGCAGATCCGGCCGGTAACTCCTACGGGTACAGCTTCGTCTATGAAATTGAGACGACGCGCCCCACCGGAGTGCTTACCACCGAACGGTTCCCCGAGCCCGCCGTGATCGATCCAGATCATTGGATCGTCGGACAAATCGGCAAACAAATTGACCGCGATGGGAGCGGTGATGTTCTGGGAGAGACGGAATTCGACTACGTGGGGACTCTTCCAACGCTCGTGCGGAAAACGGTGAAGAAGCGCCATGGAAACTCAGGCGCGACCTTCGCGGAAATTCAAAATGAGTATGACGAGTACGGAAATTTGGTGAAGAGAACCGACCCAATCGGTCGCACCACCTTCCTCTGTTATGACGGAGATATTGAGTTTGGTGATGCCAGCCCTTGCCCCGATGAAATGTCGACAGGCAGCCACACCGTAGTCGTTGGTGTGAAGGATCCGCTCGGGGGAGTCACGCGCTTTGGGCGCGACCTCGGGAGCGGTATGGCGACCGAGTTGGTACGGCTGTACAGCGGCGACGCGGAATCAATCGACCTCGATCCGTTTGGCCGACCGAAAAAGCGCTGGGCCCAGCCGGACGGTCACGCGGACAAGAAAATTCTCGTAGAACGGAATTACGTCGATGATCCGATTGCCGCCGGACGCCCTTACGTGGAGGAGTGGAACTACTTCAAGGAGTCCGCAAGCACGGATCCCACCGCGGCCGTGCGCACTGCGGTCTACCTGGATGGTTTTGGTCGCGAAATGGTGGCTGTGGCTCCGTCTCCACCAGGGCACACTCATCCGTTCGGACGTGCGACGACGCAGCGAGATCATGCGGGGCGGCCGCTCCGCGAGACACTCGACATCGCGTGCTCCGATGCCGACTGCAGCAATATCGCGACCTACCCTGGTATGGAGGTGATCACCCAGACGTATGACGCACTTGGGCGAATTCTCACCCGCACCACCCCCGATGGGGTGATTCGATTCAGCTTTGGCCAGCGAGCCGAGGTATTTCCGGTGGGTTCGGATACCGAGAATGCCGTATCACGTGATGTTGTTCTCGAGATGGATGCCAAGGGAAACCTCACGGAGAAAGTCTTCGACGGAGATCGACTGGTAGTGGCCAACGAATGCTCGAATGTTGTCGAGGACCCAGCGGCGGTAGATCTTTCCGGCGTGACCTGTGGCAACCCGGATTCGACGTACTACACCTATGAGGCGAGTGGTGAATTGGATACGATTTTCGACGCGCATCCAGATCAGGACTATGTGAGCGCTGCTCGGCGGATGCGGTACCGCTACGACACGCTCGGGCGTCAGTGGTACGTCATGGACCCTGACGCAGGCACGACTGAGACCACCTACGACCTCGCTGGAAACGTGCTGGAGACGCTCGACGCTCGAAATCGATTGATTGGCTATGAGTACGACGGGCTCAATCGGCTGACGGTGATCAACACGCCGGGCGGTTTGGGAGATTGGAGTCAACTCGTCATTTCTTACGATTCCAAAACTCGTAAACGTAGCCGTGTTACAGCAACGGGCATGACATACAGCGAATCTTGGGAATACGACGACTTCGCCTTCCTTTCGAATCACAAGCGAAGCGTGATCGGTCGGACGTTGCGCACCGATTTTGATTTCGATCTGTTGGGCCGTTTGACGAAGCTGCAGTCTCCGGTGCGTTCCGACGAAGGCGTCAGTTACGTCTACGAGGGAGCCTATCTCACCAAGGTATGCAGCGAGTTGGATGTCTCGACGTCGTGTGAGACCTCCCCGTGGCTGTATTACGTCGAGGGCGTCGAGTACGATGCTCTCGGGCGGATAACGACGGTTTCGAATCCGGATCTTATCGGTGATTCGACGTATACCTACTACGACATCAATGATTCGTTGGGCGGTAGAGGTGTGAATCGGCTGAAGTCGATCGCCTTGGACGACTCGAGGCTGAATCTCGCGTACACGTACGATGCAAACGGAATGATCAGCCGCATCGAAGATGGCCATGCTGGCGACAGCTTGGACGCGACGGGCGATTACTTTTACGACCAGCGCAATCGGCTATCGCACTGGATGAACGCCAGCGGGGCTGAAGAGCACTTCGCGTATGACGCGATCGGAAACCTGGTGGGGCGAAACCTTTCTGCCGCCCCAGGTGGCGTTGGCGATTGGAATCAGATCTACGATTCCTCCAATAAACCGCATGCAATTCGAATGAATTGGAAGGATAAGGGGTACAACTACGATGCGGCCGGAAACGTCGTGCAGAGAGGCGGCGAGTACCTGACCTACAACTCGTTTGGGCAGGTTCACTGCGTGGGGGATTCGGAGGGTTCGTGTTCCGGTGGGTTCTTCTGGTACGACATCGATGGAAACCTGATGTCGAAGAGCATCGGCGCGAAGAGTGAGATCTACCTCGGCAATTATTTTCGCTTCGACAAGAGCGCAAACATCGCCTGGACTTACACGAGTGCTTTCGGAAAGCGTATCGTGATGGAGAGAAAGGATGGCGCGCGCCTTCGGTACGCGTTGGCACCGCCGATATGGTCGCTTCCCATCGAGGCGGATCTCTTCTTCCAGCTACTGGTTGGCGCGGGGTTGTTGGGGGCGCTGGGGGTCCTTGCATGGCTGGGAGCCTTTGGGACGGTTGTCGATCGACCCGTTTCGGCGAGTATCGCCTTGGTGCTGATCGCGCTGATTGCAGCGCCGCCTCAAGCGTGGGGGATGGGGAAAAGGGGAGTTGGTGGGCGGGGCGTAGGGGGAGGTGGCGGCAATACGTACACCCGATTCCTCTTCTACGATCATCTGGGGAATAACGTCCTTGCACTCAACGAAGATGGCGTGGTCGTAGAGCGTCGAATCTTCGAACCCTTCGGAGAGGTGGTTGCTTCACAGATTGACACGGCGGCGGGCGCATTCGCAGCGTTTACCGGCAAGAATTATCACGATGAACTGAGCCTGTACAACTTCGGAGCACGTTGGTACGACGCAGAGGCAGGTCGTTTCGTATCGGTCGATCCGGTGGTGCAATTCGTATCCGACCCGCAAACCCACAATCCATATGGTTATGTGAGGAACAACCCGATCGTACTCACCGATCCGGACGGACGGGTGATAGACGCATTCGCGATTCTCGCCGCAATTGGGGCGGTGATCCAGTATGCGACGTCCGCATACTTCGCCTACGACACCATTCGAAGCGCGGTGGAGAGACTCACAACCGGGTCGTCTAGAATCGCAGGCCCTCAGCAGGGAGGCCCGCGGGATAATGCAGCCGTCACTCAGAACACCCTGACCGTCAGCGGTCAGCCATCCGGAAAGCGCGCGGGATCGACCGCCAAAAATTACGGCGGGCAGTTTAAAAATGGTGGCGTTGAGGGGTTCTTTAGCGAGAATCGGATCCAGCAGCTTCATAAAATGGCGCAGGATGCAAACGCGACTGCCTCGTTCATAGTGGGTGGTGGCGCTAAATTAGCTGGATTCGGTGCCGTGACGGTAGACGCTGACGGAAACGTCTCGTTCAACTTCGGTATCGGTGTTGGGGGAGGAGAATTGAGCGTCGTCTCTCTCACTGCTCAAGGCGAGGTTCAAGGAGGCGAGATGGGGGCTATTCGGCTCGAATTCATGATCGGCGGCGCAGTGGGCGGCGGAGCTATGCAGCGGGCGTCGGTGTCGCTTACTAGCGTCGGCGCCGCAGTCGGAGGGGGCTTCGTCGTCGGGCAGGGAGGCTTCGTATTCGCCGGGCCTTCGTTCTCGATTCCGCTTGGGAACATACTAGACCTGTTTCCTGAAGGGGAGGCTGCGCAATGACGATTGGCACGGATCTCCTTGTCGTCGTCGTCATTAGCAGCCTTGTGTTTCTTCTCATGCTGGGAGCCTATCTTACGATCCGAATCGTGGCGTTGCTCCGCGGGCTCGGTCCAGCTTGCGCTGAAACCATCGGTTGGGATACGGGCGAGGTTCGACTTTGGACGATCTCAGGAGCTTGGAGCTTGTTTGGGTTCGTATGGTCCCGGCGTGTGGAATTTCTAAATGAGCGACAAGTCTATCGTTTGGCGATCGCACTACGCGTAGTCCACTCACTTTATTTTCTTTTGTTCTTCGGCGCCCTTGCGGTGTTCATGCTGGTAATTGCACGTGCGTAGCCGTCCAAAGGTGGAAATCAACTGGCACTTCGGGGTGGCGAACGAGTGAAGGAATTCCAGAAGTGGGTGGCTCGCTACTCGAAGCACTTGATCCGGGTGCTCTCCACGTAGTCCGCGGTACCGGGCGCCGACCCCGTCGACGTGATCGTACCGAGGCTGAAGTCCGGCTGCGTCGGTGGCACCGCTCCATCTTCACAGTTCAACGGACCCTGGAATAAGACGTCCCTCTTCAGGTTCTTCGTCTCGCCGTGTTTGCAGACGACGATCTTGGAGCTGTCGATGAGGACGTTGCCGCCATCATCTTCCATCTTCAGGTTGACTCGGGTCGGTACGGAGACTTCTCCCGGGTCGCAGGTCGCACCCGGAGCGTTCACGGCGACGAGGCTCATGACTACTTTCCTGGTGCTATCCGCACCCTTCCCGCCCATCCCCACATTTTGGAGGACGACCTGATGCGGGTTGATGTTCTGCACCGCGCAGAGGCAGTCTGGAGGGGGTCCGACAATTGCGAGCGCATGGAACCGGCCCGCCGCGATGTGGGTCGCGGTCCCAAAAACGCCGTTGACGGTATCGGGGGGCGTCGCCTCGTCGCGGGCGTTCCAACCCCAGCAGACGACGTTGCCCGTGCCCGATTGGATCGCACAGTTATAGGAGCTACCCGCCGCGATGTCGGTCGCAGTCCCCGCAACGCCATTAACGGTGGCGGGAGGCGTCGCCCGGCCATCTCCATCCCAGCCCCAGCAGACGACGATGTTCGTACCCGCTTGGATTGCGCAGTTGTGTATCCCTCCCCCCGCGATGGCTGTCGCGGTCCCCGAAACGCCGTTGACGGCGTCGGGGGGCGTCGCCCGGTCGTTGCCGTTGTGGCCCCAGCAGACGACGTTGCCCGTGCCCGCCTGGATCGCGCAGCTGTGAAAGTCGCCCGCCGCGATGGCTTTCGCGGTCCCCGAAACGCCGTTGACGGCGCGTGGGGGCGTCGCCTGGCCGTGGCTATCCGAGCCCCAGCCGACGACCGATCCGATTGGAGCGGGTGTCGGTATCGGCCCAGCCTTGGCGACAGCGGACCAGACTGTGACGGCAAGCGCGACAACAACGAGGAACCCTACGACGGACCGGCGGATAGATGCGTTCGGCACGGTTCTACCCCTCACAGCAACGACGCACAACCAAGCACCACAGTATATTCCCGCCGAAATCTGTGGTCAATCTCGTTTCTAAGATGAGGCGCGATGCTCATCACAACACAAGTCAATGGATTGATACAGATGTGGAGCCGAAGTCACTTGTAGAGCGAATCCAAATCGCGGCGAATTCCGCAGCCGCCCTACACGTAAAAGATTAATCCATGCCCCGATCCTCTCCAAGCTCAAAATCGGCAGAGAAACACGAATGTCTACAAATGGGTGTGTGGCGGGGCGGGCTGGACTCGGACCCGCTCGCCCTAAAACGTAAAGGTCCGAAATGGAAGAGTTTCGCAGGCTTACGCAATTTCGTGATGCGCCCCGTTGCGCGAAAATTCCACAAAAATCCAGCGATCGGAGCGAGGTCGCTAGTGGTCGTGGCCGGCGTGACCCGGATCGGTCGGTATTGCGGCTTCCGGGGAGATGACCTCGATTCCCTCGGCCTTCATGATCGTCTCCCACTGCGCGAGGTTCAGCGTTTGGGCGATCTTTCGACCGTTGATGACGAGTGTCGGTGTGGATCGGACACCCACGGACGCTCCCGCGCGCAAGTCTGACTGAATCTTGTCCATCCTGGCGCCGTGCTCCATGCAGGTCGCAAACTCGTCCATATCCAACCCGATGTCCTCTGCGCTGCGGTCCAGTCCCGCCCGGGTCAAGTTTGGTTTGGGCTCTCTCATGGGCGCGAAGAGTTTATCGTGGTAGTTCCAGAACTCGCCTTGCACACCCGCGCACTCCGCGGCAAGCGCAGCGTCACAGGCATGGCGGTGCAGGGGGCCAGCCATTTGGGAGTTGCACGCGTCGTCGAGTGGGTAGTGGCGGAAGGTGAGCCGCACCACCTCGGGGTATTTCGTCATGAGCTTGCGCAGTTCGTCGGCTTGCGCGCGGCATGCGCCGCACTCCAGGTCTACAAACTCCACCACGTCGAGCTTCGGGTCGCGCGAGCCCTTCGCGTATGCGTTGTCCAGGCGGGCCGTATGGCGCGGCGCGTTCTTCCAGGTTTCGAGGAAACCGCCGTCACCGCTGGGTCTACGCGGGTCCACCTCCACGACGGCGACGGCCTGCGATCCGAGCGACGCGAGCACGAGCCAGCCCGCGAGCATACCGACCCGTCGGGGCCACGCCTTTCCCAGATCGTCTGCGACCAGCCGAGCAGCTCGTCTCCAACTTCCGGAAAGAGATCGGCTCGCCAAGATCGGAAACGCGATTGCGACGACGTACCAGGCGGTACAGATGATGCAAACCTTCTCGATCACGAAATACGAAATGAAGGCCATGACCGCGGAGATCAACAAGGCATCGAGCGAGAGCAACAACGCGTAGGCGATTGCGAGGTCGCCACGCGGCTGCCCCGGGTTGCGGAAGTGAATCCAAGCCAACCCCGCCAAGACGGCCCAAAATAGAAATCCGAGCAGAGCGACCGGAATGGGCGTCGCGTTTCCCAATGGCACCGCCGCCCACCGGCTGCTGTTGACATCGTCGCAGTCGAATACGGCGTCGATGCTGCAAAAGCTTTCGTATCCCGGGTCGCTGACCAGCTTGTGGTGGTGGTAGGTCGAATAGCCGCCGATGACCGTGCCGAGCAGTCCGATGACGACGAGGATTCGCGCGAGTCGCGGGTTCGGCCCGGTTGCTTCGCTCATGTTTTCACCTCGATCCGGTTTCGCAAATTCGACTCCGCCGCTCACCAGCACCGGCTAGGGCAGGGGTCGAAGCTGGTGATGGTTCGCAGTGAATCTTCAGAAAATCCATACGATTACGAAACACGGTAACGAAAAGTGGGGCGGAGCCGACGAGCGGAATCGAATCGCTGTCCACTCCAATGATTCCGCGGACTTAGGTTGTCTACGCATAGTGCTTTTCTGTCCCCAACCATCTCACAGTGTCCCCACGGTAAAAGGACGGTTTCGTGACGTTAAAGAAAAGGAGGAGTGATGGAGACGATTGATCTTTACATCGGCGAAGACGGCAGGATCTATCAGGAGAAGGATGGCAAGGTGATCGACTATCACGTCCTCAAGGCGCTCGCGGATCGGGGTATTGTTGTCGCCTCTACTGATCCAGAACCCAACCAGGGGGTGATGAATCTACCGCCCCAACTAGCTGCTGCGCCATGCGTTTGGGACCGACGCCGCCAACCGCCTGCTCGCCGAGGGTCACACTGGCGGCGACGTTTCCCGGCTCATTATGGCGATGATCGGACACAAGGAAGTGAAGACTTCTAGTCGCTATATCCGGCTCGCGACGGAAGGGGCTCGAGCGGATCGTGTCTCGAAACTGTCCCCACCCTGTCCCCACCCCTTAAGAGGGTTCGTAAGTATGCTGATTAAAAGGGGCAGTGGAGCCGACGAGCGGAATCGAACCGCTGTTCGATCTAATGATTACAAGTACTTAGGTCGTGTAGTTGCGAGTGTTTACTGTCCCCAGGCCACGAGAACTCTACG
>Ga0114949_10001338_pt1 | contig 14931 bp, 13 predicted proteins | sample N074metaG_FD_83505 | JGI IMG/M metagenome (GOLD analysis project Ga0114949, IMG submission 83505) | Deep subsurface microbial communities from Kermadec Trench to uncover new lineages of life (NeLLi) - N074 metaG | ecosystem: Environmental > Aquatic > Marine > Ocean trench > Sediment | place... | reverse complement strand
CTGGTTTTGACTTCCCCCATCGGCATTAATCGTCAGTACCGGTATCGACCGTTTGCCCCACCCGCTGCCGTTCGTGCTGAGAATAGATGAGGATCCGATTCAGATCGAGGTTTTCACCCCGGTTATCTCCTCGGAGACCTCCCATAAACGCGCAGCCAGCGCCGCGTCGTTCATCTTCGCCTCGGGCACTTCGGCGTTGCAGTCGGCGAAGTAGTAGCCGCTGACTCCGGCCAGTGTCAGGTCGGTCGCGACGAAACACTGGGTCGCAGCCCCCTCACCGATAGACTTCATGAAAGTCCAGCCAATCAGTCCCGCGGCGACGCGTTGCCACGCGGGGAAATGACGCCCGAGGTTCGTGTTGATGATACCGGGATGAACGGCATTCGCCGTCGCATTTGAATCTGCGAGCCGGCGCGCGAGTTCGAAGGCAAACAGGCCGTTCGCGAGCTTCGACTGACCGTACATCTTGTTCGGGTCGTACGCCCGCTCGCCGGACAGGTTATCGAACTCGATGCCCGCCTCCGGCGCCCACTTGTGCCCGAGGCTCGAGAGTATGACAATGCGCCCCGCTTCGGCCGCCCGAACCTGATCCAGCAACTGAGTCGCGAATGCAAAATGCCCCAGGTGATTCACGAAGAACTGCCGCTCGATGCCGTCGACCTGCTCGAGTTCCGGAAGGGCCATGATGCCCGCATTACAAATCAGAAAATCGATCGGCCGGTCGAGGGCAGCGACCTCTTGCGCGCAGTTCGCGCACGACTCGAGATCCGAGAGTTCGAGCACGACCGGCGTGGTCGAGCCTGCGACACTCGCGCATGCGGTTTCGGCTTTCTCCACGGTCCGCCCGGTACCGATGACGTGTGCGCCACGCAGGGCGAGGACGCGCATCGTCTCGTAACCAAGCCCCGAGTTCGCGCCGGTCACGAGCGCAGTCCGACCACTCAGGTCGATTCCGGCGGTCACCGCCTCGGCCGTCGACTTGGCCCCGAATGGTCCGACCGGAACGTTCGCGGGACGCTCGACCACATCTTCGCCACCGCATCCCGGGATAACGGACGCCGCTGCGATCGTGGACGCTCCCTGGATGAACCGACGCCGATCAACACGTGCACGAATTTGTCTGGACATCTGGCCGGCCTCGCCTGGTCAAAGTAGCATAGTAACCCATGACCCTCGTGCGATTTGACAAGGTATCCCTCGAGTATGGCGACAACCCGTTGCTGATCAATGCCGACCTCGCGATCGAAGACGGAGAACGGGTGTGCCTGATCGGCCGCAACGGCTCGGGCAAGACTTCGCTGCTGCGCCTGATCACAGGCGTAGTGCATCCCGATCATGGCGAGATCGAGCTCAAGACAGATCTGCGCGTCAGTCAGCTTGACCAGAACCCGCCGGAGGCGCTCGACAGCACGGTACACGAGGTCGTCAGCCACGGGCTCGCCCGGGTCCAGGCATGGATCGATGAGTACGAGAGGAAATCGGCCGAGACGCCCGATGCACGCGGACTGAGGGAACTCCAGGATTTGCAGCACCACATCGAGAGCGCCGACGGTTGGCACCTCGAACAACGCATCGCCACGATACTGTCCGAACTGGATCTCCCGGCCGAACGCAAGCTGGCGGAACTGTCGGGCGGGTGGCGACGCCGCGTCGCCCTGGCGAAAGCGCTGGTCGGCAAACCCGAATTGCTGCTGCTCGACGAGCCCACGAACCACCTCGATCTGGCGACGATCGAGTGGCTCGAGCACATCGTCATCTCCTACCCCGGGAGCGTCGTGTTCGTCACGCATGACCGGACCTTCCTGCAGAAACTCGCGACGCGGATTGTCGAGATCGATCGCGGCAAGCTGATCAGCTGGCCCGGCGGTTATCAGAACTACCTCCGGCGCAAGGAGAAGGCGCTGGAGGACGAGGCGCAGGCGAACCAGTTATTCGACAAGCGGATGAGCGAAGAGGAAGTCTGGATCCGGCAAGGCATCAAAGCGCGCCGCACCCGCAACGAGGGCCGCGTCCGTGCACTGATGGCGATGCGCGCCGACCGCGCGAAGCGCATCGATCGCCCACACGGCGCGCGAATCAATATCGAGGAAGGCGAGCGCTCGGGCCGAAAAGTCATCCGCCTGCGCAACGTGACACACAGCTTCGACGACAAGCCGCTTATCCAGAACCTGTCGCTGAAAATCATGCGCGGTGACCGAATCGGGCTCATCGGCAATAACGGAGTCGGCAAGAGCACTCTCCTGAACATCTTGCTCGGCACCATCACGCCGCAGCAGGGCACGGTCAAGCACGGCACGAACCTGGAGATCGGGTACTTCGACCAGCTTCGCCAGCAGCTCGAACTCGACAGAACCGTCGCGGATAACATCGGCGGCGGCAAAGATTATATTCGCATCAACGGCAAGGATCGCCATGTCATCGGCTATCTGAAGGGTTTCCTGTTCAGCCCGAAGCGCGCCATGACCCCGGTCCGCGCGCTGTCGGGCGGTGAGCGTAATCGCATCATCCTGGCGAAGCTGTTCGCGCGCCCGACGAACCTGCTCGTCCTCGACGAGCCGACAAATGATCTGGATATCGAGACCCTCGACGTTCTGGAGCAACGGCTCGTCGAATACCAGGGCACACTGATCGTTGTCAGCCATGATCGCGAATTCCTCGACAACGTCGTGACGAGCATATTCGTCTTCGAGGCCAATGGCTCGATTCGCGAGTATGTCGGGGGATACAGCGACTGGATTCGTCGCGGCCGGGAACTGGCCGACATGGAGAACCCGAACCAGACGGCCCAATCGCGACGCTCGAAGGCCGCTGCCGAGGCAAGGCGGAGCGAACCAAAAAAGCTGAGTTATAAACAACAGCGGGAACTCGATAAGCTGCCGGCGCAAATCGAAGGACTCGAGGCAATTATCGACGGGCTACAGGCACGGATTGCCGCACCGGACTTCTACGGCCAGCCGCACGACCAGGTGGAAAAAGCGCTCGACGAACTCGGCAGCTCGAATTCGAAACTCGAGAGCTCGATCGAACGATGGACTGAACTCGAAGAAATGCAGGAGCAGTTTCTCAAGGCCCGGGATCAGAACCGGTAAGGCGCAGGGAGCAACCGCGCGTGAACATACGAGCGCCAGGCACGATGGACACGACGGACAGCCCGTGGAACTGAGCACCCTGAGCGTCTGCGAGTTCCGTGACAGCATGCGCTGGCGCGAGTGGAAATTCTACCCCGTTGCGGATAACCCATTTTAGAACAAGGGTTTACGTGCATTCTAAGCTCCGACTCTTTACACAGACCGGCCAAGAATGCTAGTATGCGGCCGATTTTTTGTGCCCGCCCGATCCGGCTCGCAGAGCCGGGCCTGGTAGATGACAGATTGAAACAGCCCCGGTGGCAGGGATGCCGTCAAATAAGAGTCGTCGCGATTTGATTCAGATACCGAGCAAACATGGATTCCGACGGGTTTGACCAACCGAGACGCCGAGACCGACATTTCGTGACCGCACTTTGAGCGCCGCTGCGCCGACGCAACGGCGAAAACTATTCGCGATGAGACGAGTCGCGCCTATATATAAGAGAGGAACGGCCGGTTCCAACCAGGAACCCGTTTAACGTATATGCCAGCAGCAGCACCCGATAAACCAACGCCCGTGATCGCCCATGCTTACCGCCTTGTGCACATCGAAAAGGCCGGCACCCCGGAGGGCTGTGCCGGCAAGGACTGGTTCCGCTATACGATCACGCAAGGCGTGAATAAGATCACCGGCTACAAACAGGGTTCGCAGCGGGCCGTAACCAAATCAGTCAAAGAGATCGTCTTCGAACTCAACGAACGGCGGGCCGGCAAGAAGAGTCGCGTGCATCTGACACCTTCGCGCAAGAGACAGCAGGCCAACGCCGCGAAGCTGGCAAGCGCCGCAAAGCAGGCAAGCGCCGCCAAAAAATAGCCCCCTGTACGGCGTGCCGCCACGGCCGCCGGCGTCGTTCGCAGATGGTGGTATCTGACACCACTATCGGTTTATCGTATGGGGCCATGACCCCACTTCGCACGTCGATCAACCGCATACTGGCCACGCGTATTGCCGCAATCGCGATACTCGTGTGCGTGATATTCGGCACTGCTACGTACCTGACCGAGCATGGGCGTATCGAGGCATCCGTGGTCGAACTTGCGCAACTCGACGTCCGTCGCTTCAATCGTCTCGTCGTCGAACTCCTCGACCGACCCGATTTCGACCCGGCATTGCTGCAGGAAGAGCTGGATCGATTTGCAGACCGCGACGACCCCTCCAGACTGCAAGACGGGCGTTTCGTCCTGGCTCGGGTTTTCGACACAGGAGGCAGAGAGGTCGCACAACTGATCGACCTGAGTCACACCGATATCGAGGCAGTCAGTCAGGCGGTCGACGACGCCAACTTCAAGCCGCTTGGCCCGACCGAATTTCGGGCCAAGACGGTCGACATCAATGATGTCACCTACGTCGGCGTCGCCATCCCGATGCTGAACTCGAGCGAGGCGGTCGTCGCACAGATGGTTGGCGCATTTGCCCTGACCGATGCAGCAATGCGACGGATGCGCGGCGACGTATTGCTAACGGTCGCCTACGTCATCGGCATCATTCTGATCACGGCCATCTTTATCTATCCCGTCATCAGCAACCTCCTAAGCCGGATGTCCGGCATGACCGTCGACCTTCTCGATGCGAATCTCGAGACCATACAAGTGCTCGGCAGCGCCATCGCCAAACGCGACAGCGATACGGACGCTCACAATTACCGCGTAACGGTCTACTCGGTTGCGCTGGCGGAGGCAATCGGGCTGCCACGCGAGAAAATCCAGTCGCTGATCAAGGGTGCGCTGCTGCACGACGTCGGCAAGCTGGGTATTCGCGACAACATACTGCTGAAACCCGGCAAGTTGGACGAAGACGAGTTCGAGGTCATGAAGACGCATGTCCAGCACGGCATCGACGTGACATCGCGAGCGAGGTGGCTGGAGGATGCCCAGGACGTAGTCGGCGGTCATCACGAGAAATTCGGTGGCACCGGCTACCCACGAGGCCTGTCGGGGAAGGACATCCCGATCGCGGCAAGAATTTTCGCCATCGCCGACGTCTTCGATGCGCTGACATCCAAACGACCCTATAAGGAACCGTTCTCGTTCGAGGCAACCATGGAAATATTGGAAAGCGGCCGTGAAAACCACTTCGATCCGGACCTTCTCGATACGTTCGCAACAATTGCGCAGGACCTGTATGCTGAGTTCGGCGGTCAGGATGGCGACCGCGCGCAGCACAGACTGAACACGTTGAGCCAAACCTATTTCCGTAGCAACGTCGCCGACCTTATGACCTAGCCCGATTGTTTGGGAGAGTTCCGATGAAACGACTTACTCTGACGTGCCTGACAATTCTGTCGTTCGCGTTCTCGACGGGTGCCGCCGGCGAGACGCTTCGGTGCGGCAGCAAGATTGTCAAGACCGGCATGACAATGGATGAGGTACGAAAGCATTGTGGCGAGCCGACAACGATCGAGATCGTCGAGGTTGATGTCCGCAGTGGAAATCGGGTCACGGGCACAACCAACCAAGACATCTGGACCTACCGACGAGGCTCCAACAAGCCGGCAAAACTGCACTTCGACATCGACAAACTCATGACTATCGAGTACAAAGATTAGAGCGACTCCGAATGACAAAAAAACCTGTATGGGTACGCAAGAACGAAGAGGACCGGGTCACCGGGCGTGACACGCCGCTGCCGACACAGCTTGTATCGAACGAGGAATTCAGCCCGATACCACAGACCGAGGAGCAGTTGCGCATCGAGAAGCGCATCTTCGAACTCGCGGACCAGCACTCCCGGAAACTCGGCATGTCGCGCCGCGCCTTCCTGCGCACGAGCGGCGGCATGGCCACCGCCTTTCTTGCGCTGAACGAGACCTTCGGCAATATCTTCACGGTCAGCACCGCCGAGGCCATGGAGGTCGATGCCTATCGTGAACGCTGGCCGAAGAATGAATTCATCTTCGACGCGCAGACCCATCACGTCAAGGACAGCATCACCGGACCACTGGCGTTCCGCCGCATAACAGCCAGGCTCGGCTTCAACGACGCGCTCGTCGGCGTCGCACCGCGAGACGACGACCTGCATCGCGGCAACTACATGAAGGAAATCTTCTTCGACAGCGACACGCTCATGGCGATCATGAGCGGTGCTGCGATCGGGCCGGTCGAGCAGCATACGCTGACGATTGAGGACATGATCGCAACCCGCAACTCGATCAATGAGGCCGCGGGTTCCCAGCGCATGCTGAGCCACGGCATCGTCGATCCGCGCCAGCCCAATGCGCTCGACGAACTCGAGCGGCAGGTCGCGGAGCTGAAGATCGACGGCTGGAAACTCTACACCGGAAACGTCACCAACCCGTTCATGCTCGACGATGAGAACATCGCCTACCCGTTCATCGAGCGCTCGCTCAAGCTGGGTATCACCACAATCAGTGTCCACAAGGGACTGTCGCTCGGCCCGAAGTCTGACAAATATTTCATGCCGACGGACATCCCGAAGGTTGCCCGGGACTTTCCGGAAATGAATTTCATTATCTACCACTCGGGAATGCAGAAGATGTTGGCGTCCGCGCCGCCGGGCACGAAGGGCGCCGGCGACGACGGTTACATCGCATGGACGACCGATCTCGTCAATGCGCGCCTGCGAGACCCATCGATGACGAACGTGTATATGGAACTCGGCGGCGTATTCGGTTTCTCGGCCATTACACACCCGACGACCTGCGGACACCTGCTCGGCCAGATCATCAAGGCTTTCGGCGCCGACCATGTCATCTGGGGTACCGACTGCATCTGGTGGGGTTCCCCGCAGTGGCTCATCGAGGCGTTCCGCCGGTTCCAGATTCCGCAAGAATTGCAGGACAAGTTCGGCTATGCGCCGATCACGACAGAAGACAAGGCGATGATCTTCGGACCGAACCTGGCGAGGATTTATAACGTCGACATCGACGCGGCACGCACGGCATTCCCGGATGACGCATTCAGCAATCTGAAAGTCGCGTACGAGGGAGCCGGTGCGGAACCGAGCAACACGAGCTATGGGTGGATCGCTGTCTGACGAACCGTGCCGCAATGGTGCCGGTGTACAGTTTCTTAAGTTTCCTAAGTTTCTGAAGTTGTTCGCTGCACTATAGCGAATAACTTCAGAAACTTAAGAAACTGTACACCGGCACCATTATTCGAGAGAACATATTACGATCCCACCAGGCACCAACACCATGAAAAAGAGCCCGACCAAACCAATATCCTGGATTGCTGAGCGATGCGTCGCCTGACAATAGTGATATGGCTGCTGTGCATCGCTGGCATCGCCGATGCCGCCGAGATCCGCGTCGCCGTCGCGTCAAACTTCCGCTTCGCAAGCGAAGCGCTTGCCAGGCAATTCGAACAAACAACCGGGCACGACGTGACGCTGATCTTCGGTTCGACCGGCAAGCACTTCGCACAGATTCAGAACGGCGCTCCGTTCGACGTGTACCTGGCCGCGGATGAACTGCGTCCCCGCATGCTCGAGGAGGACGGCATCTCGGTCAGCGGCACGCGGTTCGTCTACGCGATCGGCAAGCTGGTATTGTGGAGCCCGCACGACGACTTCGCCGACACGCCTGAATCGCCACTCGAACGAGATGACTTCCGCTTCCTGTCGATTGCCAGCCCGACACTCTCGCCCTACGGGCGCGCAGCCCGCCAATACCTGCAATCCGTGAACCTGTGGATATCGATTCAGCCGCGGCTCGTGCGGGGTGAGAATGTCGGCCAGGCGTATCAGTACGTCGCCAGTCATAATGCCGACCTCGGACTGATCGCCTTCGCGCAGATCAAGCTGCCTTCGAACAGCACGGTGGGTTCGTACTGGGAGATTCCGCCAACTGCGTACGACCCCATCCGGCAGCAGGGCGTCCTGCTGAAGGACGCGCCACCCGCACGCGCCTTCATCGAATATCTGCGCAGCGACGATGCGCACGAGATTATCGAGAGCTATGGCTATACCGTCCCGTAATCATCGCTGCATATCATGTTGAGCGAGACAGATATCGTTGCGTTGTGGACGACGCTCAAGCTCGCCGCGAGTGCGACGTTGATACTGCTCGTCATCGGCACGCCACTCGCGTGGTGGCTCGCGCAGACCCGCTCGCGCCTCAAGGCGCCGTGCGAGGCGATCATAGCGCTGCCGCTCGTGTTGCCGCCGACCGTACTGGGCTTTTACCTGTTGATCGCCCTCGGCCCCTCGGGTCCGATCGGCGGGTTCATGCAGCGTCTCGGCGGCGAGCCGCTCGCGTTTACGTTCACCGGCCTCGTCATCGGCTCGGTAATCTACTCGCTGCCGTTCGTCGTACAGCCGCTGCAGACCGCATTCGCATCGATCGGCACGCGCTCGCTCGAAGTGGCCGCGACCCTGGGCGCATCACCACTCGACCGATTCTTCACGGTCGCCGTGCCGCTGGCCCGGCCCGGCTTCCTGACGGCGATCGTGCTCGGCTTCGCGCACACGGTCGGCGAATTCGGCGTCGTACTGATGATCGGCGGCAACATCCCCGGTGCGACCCGCGTCCTGTCGATCGCAATCTACGATCATGTCGAGGCCGTCGACTACGCGAGCGCACACTGGCTGGCCGGCGGCCTGCTCATCCTGTCTTTCTGTCTGCTGCTCGGGGTTTACAGCCTGAATCGTCGCATCGCGGTCATACGCCTGTGAGCATCCAGGCACGCTACCAGCTGCGGCGAGACGCGTTTCGGCTGGATGTCGAATTCACGGTGCCGGCGCGCGGGATCACGGCGATCTTCGGCCCGTCGGGTTGCGGGAAGACGACGCTGCTGCGCGCGATCGCCGGGCTGGAGGCGGTCGATTCCGGGTACCTGAAGATCGGCAACGAAGTGTGGCATGACGAGCACCGCTGTCTCCGCCCGCACGAACGCCCACTCGGCTACGTCTTCCAGGAAAGCAACCTGTTCCCGCACCTGTCGGTACGCCGCAACCTGAATTACGGCTTCCGACGTACCGCCGAAGCGCGGAGGCAGATCGGTTTCAACGATGCGGTAGAGTTGCTCGGCATCGGCCCGCTGCTCGATCGCGGCCCGGGCGGTCTGTCGGGTGGCGAGCGACAGCGAGTGGCCATCGCGCGAGCGCTGCTGACGAGTCCGCGCCTGCTGCTGCTGGACGAACCGCTGACGGCGCTGGATGCAAGCAGCAAAGCCGAGATCCTGCCCTACCTCGAGCGCCTGCACGAAGAGATCGAAATGCCGGTGTTGTACGTCAGCCACGCGGCAGACGAGGTCGCGCAGCTTGCCGATCATATGGTGCTGATGGAAGCCGGACGGGTGCTGGCGGCCGGCCCGATCCAGACGCTGCTGACGCGCTTCGACCTGCCTCTCGCACAGGGCGCCGAGGCCGAAGCCATCATCGATGCATCGGTCGCGGAACATGATGAGCAATTCGGCCTGACCTGCGTCGACTTCCCGGGCGGGCGTTTCAATGTGCTGCGCAGGGATCTGCCGATCGGTCGGCCGGTGCGACTGCGTGTGCTCGCCCGCGATGTCAGCCTGACGCTCGAGCGCCAGAGCGGCACGAGCATACTGAATGTATTTCCCGCAACGGTCGATGAACTGTTCGAGGCAGGAAACGCGCGGGTCATCGTACGCCTGGACATCGGCGGTACGCCGATTCTGGCGCAGATCACGCGTAAGTCGGCGACGGCTCTCGCAATCGCCCCGGGTCAGCAGCTATTCGCGCAGATCAAGAGCGTCGCATTACTGGCGTGACGGGCGCCCGCACCGTGCGGTTACCACGGCACGGTCTCGCCGAAGCGATCGATGAATCGACCGGAGTCTTCGGGCGTCAGCCGGGCCAGCGTGTCGAGCTGCGCATTGACGCTTTCGGCCGGAGGAATCTCGGCACCGGCGCCCCCGAGGTCCGTCTGACACCAGCCGGGCGCCATCGCGATCGTAATCACATCCTGCCATTCGTTGGCCATGCCCTTCGTCAGGATATTCAGCCCGGCCTTGGTGGACCGGTATGAATAGAGGTTACCTTGCGTGTTTCGCTCACACGAGCCGACATCGCTCGACATGTTGACGAGGATACCTTCGTCCGCCGCCGCCAGTTGCGAATGGAACGCGGTCGCGACCTTGAATGCGCCGAGCAGGTTGATCTCGAGAATGTCGCGCCAGATACCGAAATCCATATTCGTCAGACCCGAATATTCCATGCACTCTGGCGCGCCCTTGGGCCCGGTCGAACCCGCGTTGTTGACGACGAGTTCCAGCGGCGTATCGGCGAACTCGGTCGCCAGGGCCTCGACCGCCGCGTGATCCGTAACGTCGAGCGCACGAATCCGCAGGCGCTTGCCATACTGTTCCGACAAGGCGGCCAGCGAGTCCGCATCGGGCTTGCGCGTGCAGGCAATGACATCCCAGTCCCGCGCCAGCAACTGACGCGTGTATTCGTACCCCAGACCGCGATTGGCCCCGGTAATCAATACTGTCGTCATGTAGAACCTCCCTTATTCGGTGCCAGGACGGGCGTCGATTTTCATTGTTGATTCAGGCCCGCTCTGCGCCGACCCGTGGCGGACACGAACGATCAATGCAAGCAAGCATATCACCACGTTCACGGATCCGACGAGCACGAACGGCGCGGCCGGCATCCACGTATCGAAGAGGCGCCCGCCGATGACGGTCGCGAGCAGGATGCCGAACGCACCGAAGAACCCGAACATGCCCATCACGGACCCACGCTCCTTGACCGGCGCCTCCTGCCCGATCAGCGCCTGCGACGCGAAGAAGCAGCTGACCTGTCCGATGCCGAGCAGCACGAACAGATAGCGAGCGCCCGAATCCAGCGGATCGTCGACCAGGCCCATGGCGCCAAAGCCGATCGCCGCGAGTGCCGTGCCGATCGCGAGCGCCGTCACGCGGTTCACCCGATCGATGATCAATCCCATGACCGGCATCCACAGCAGCCCGGCAGTATGCGCGATTACGAATATCAGCGTAGCGCGCTTGACCGCCTCGCCGGTCGTCAACCCCTGCTCGATGCCGGCGATCGTGCCCCACAGCACCACGAACGTCCCCATGATGACGAGGTCGCTGCGCGCGACGAACGCGGACAGATACGCGAGCGCGATTCGCGGGTTGCGCGCCTCGCTCAGACCACGGCGCATCAGGTGACTGACCGGCGGGCGCTCTTCCTTCCGTGCCGGCGTCCCGCCCTGCAGCGTAAATGCAAGGATCATTACGACCGGGATGATGATCGCCGCAACGATCCAGTGCGTGTAACGACCAGCGGCTACACCGTCGAACCCCTGGGACAGGAAATAGTCGGGCAGGCGTCCGAGGCCACCGTTCACGAACAGGATACCGAAGGCGTTGAAGATGCCGCCGATGGCGATCATTTTTCCGCGCGAGATGTCTTCAGGGTAATCATTGACGATGGTGCCGAGCATGCCGGTCGTGGCTGCCATGCCGACTGCATAGATGACCCGATACGCAGTCAGTTCGTTAATCGATCCTGCCAGCGGATACAGGACGTACGCGATGGCCATGACGATCATGCCGGCGACGATGACGGGACGACGGCCAATGCGGTCTGACGCGACCCCGAACCCGCCGACAACGCACAGTACAACGATCTCGGTCGCGAACGCGAGGTTGCCGGAGAGCGTTCCCTGTTCGTCCGTCGGGATGCCAAGTATCTCGTTCATGACGTAGGCCTGGCCGATGTTCACGAACGTCAGCATGCCGATCCCGAAAAACGACGCCAGCATGAACGCCCACGCGTTCCCCGTGGTCACACCGGGCACCAGCCGGATCGGCCCCCACTTCTCTCCCCCCTGGTTTGTCCCCACCCGAACCCTCCGGCAACGCGAATGCAGGCAGTCTATTGGGACGGCACGGGTCCCCCGGCAATGCGCCGATAACTGACCACCTGTTGACCGCATCAGGACCGGCTTCCAGCCGCGATCCGTTTACCTGCGATCGCGGCTGGACGCAGTCCCGATCAAGAAATGGCATGCGTCGGGAAGCCGCTCTTACGACGTTGGTGGGACTCCAGTGATCAGACACTGATTTCAACACCCTGCTAGAATGCCCCGCCGGCCGGATGACCCGGCCTGGCAGCGTGTCGTACGGAGTTCCCGCGCATGATCGTCGATCTGCATTGCCACTCGAACGCCTCGGACGGCGCGCTGTCGCCGGACCTGCTCGTACGCCGCGCTGTCGAACGCGGCGTCGACACACTGGCAATCACGGATCACGACACCATCGACGCCTATGCCAAACTGCGTGCGGCGGAACTCCCCGCCATTCGATTGATCCCGGGCATCGAATTCTCCGCGCGGTGGCGCCAGATGTCGGTGCACATCGTCGGTCTCGACATCGACCTGGACAGTGCAACGCTGGCGGCCGCGATCCGGCAACAGAAGGCGGCGCGCAGGAAACGTGCAGCCGAAATCTCAGCGCGACTGGCGAAGCGTGGCATCGAAGATGCGCTGGAGGGCGCACTGAGCTTCGCCGGCGAAGCAACGATCGGACGCCCGCACTTCGCCGCACACCTGGTCGCGCGCAGCTACGTCCGCTCACCCGCCGAGGCGTTCAGGAAGTACCTCGGCGCGGGCAAAGCCGGCGATGTCAAGCAGCACTGGCCGGAGATGCGCGACGTCATCGACTGGATACGATCAGCCGATGGTATCGCCGTACTCGCGCATCCCGCGAAATACAAGCTCACTAATGTGCGACTCGCGGAACTCACGGATGCGTTCCGGGCCGAGGGTGGACAGGCGATCGAAGTTATCTCGGGCCAACAATCGATCGATGTGACGCGTCGCCTGGCCAAGCTGTGCACGGATCGCGGACTCCTGGCGTCGTGCGGCTCGGACTTTCACGGACCCGAGCAACCCTGGTCGGAACTCGGACGCTTCGGCCCACTGCCGGACGCCTGCCGGCCCGTCTGGGAACTCTGGTAGCCAGGAATCGCGGCGGGACGCAGTCCCGATCAAGAAATAGCACGCGTCGGGTAGCCGTTCCTACGAAACGGCGGGAACCGGGAATCGCGGATGGAAGCTCCTACGAAACGGCGGGAAACCAGAATCGCGGCTGGAAGCCGCTCCTACGAGACATCGTAGGAGCGGCTTCCAGCCGCGATTCCGACTGCTACAGCAGGTCCGCAATATCCTGCAACAGCCCAGAATCTTCGGGCGTGGTGGCCGGCGGGTAACGCTTGACCACGTTCCCGCTACGATCAATCAGGAATTTCTCGAAGTTCCACTCGATGTCGCCCGGGAAGCCGCCGTCCTCGCCGGTCAGCCACGCGTAGATCGGATGGTGGCCGTCTCCGTTGACGTCGATCTTCTCGGTCAGCGGAAACGTCACGGCGTAATTCGTCTGACAGAACTCGGTGATCTCCTCGGGCGTGCCGGGCTCCTGGCTGCCGAACTGGTTGCATGGAAAACCGACCACGACCAGCCCCTGCTCGCGCGTCTCGCCGAAGAGTTTCTCCAGGCCCGAGTATTGCGGCGTCATGCCGCATTTGCTGGCGACATTGACCGCCAGCACGACGCTACCCGCGAGACCCGGCACGAGATCGGCTTCACCGCCAAGCCCGCCAATCGAAAAATCCTGTAAGTTGCTCATGACATTCCTCCGTCTGCGTTAAGTCCTCCGTTCGGTACGATCAGCCGCGCCCGATCGAGACACCCGGGTGCCAGTTGGCGTTCGCGCCCGGGCCACGCTGCGCGATCATTGCGTCGACCAGGAAAGGTCGCCCTTCCCGATTGATCGAGAACGCGCGCTCGAAGACCGTGCGTATCTGATCCGGACGTTCGCACACCGCACCCTCGATATCGAAGCCCCTGGCAATGTCGACGTAGCTGACATCGGGACTACCAAGATAACACGACATGTCCTTCCAAGCGGCCTTGTCGGCGCGCGCGACCTGCGACGCGAAATGAATCCGGCCCCGCTCCGCATCATAACTGCGGTTATTGAATACGACGATCGTCACCGGGATATCATAGCGCGATGCCGTCCACAGGCTCTCGATCTGCCCGAACAGTATCGCGCCATCACCGACTAACGCGATTACCTGCTCATCCGGCCTTGCAATCCTGACGCCAAGCGAGGCGCCGATTCCCCAACCGAGCGCGAACCCGGTCGTCGGACCGATCAGAGTCTTGCGACCGAGGCCGAAGTCCATCCATTCGTGTGGGCTGCGATCGCCGGTCTCGACGACGACGCAAGCGTTGTCGTCGAGCAACTGATCGAGCTCGAAGCAAAGACGCTCCGAATACATCGGAGCCGCATCCCAGCCGCGTTTCGCGCGCCGGCGTCGCCGTTCCGCCGCGGACGCGGCATCTTTCCCGGCGGCCTCCATCCGTGCGGCGCTGAGCTTCGTACGCTGACGCTTTGTCGTCATACCGGCGATCGAGTCGATCAGAGCGCGCGTCGTCTCCCGAACGCCCGCAGCGATTGCAACATCGGTCGGGTACATATTTGCGATCTTGTCGTATTCGACCCGCGCATTGATGACGGTCGCAGTCTTCGGCACCGCAGCAGTCACGATCGTCGGATCGGGCATCGGGCTGCCGAGATTCAGGAAGACGTCGGTCTTTAGCAGGCCACGCGGGTAACCCAACGAGTAGAAGCCGGAAAACAGCGGGTGCCGGTACGGGAAATCGCCATACACGCTGTAACCCTGGGTCACGGCGCTGCCCAGCATCTCGGCAAGCTCGATCAGGTCCGCATTCGCACCCGCGCGCGTGACCTCGCCGCCGGCGTTGATCATCGGATGCTCGGCCTCGATCAGCAGGCGTGCGGCCTGTTCTATCAGTTCCGGCTTCGGTGACATCCGCATGTCGATCGTAAACGCCGACTG
>Ga0114949_10001335_pt1 | contig 14937 bp, 9 predicted proteins | sample N074metaG_FD_83505 | JGI IMG/M metagenome (GOLD analysis project Ga0114949, IMG submission 83505) | Deep subsurface microbial communities from Kermadec Trench to uncover new lineages of life (NeLLi) - N074 metaG | ecosystem: Environmental > Aquatic > Marine > Ocean trench > Sediment | place... | reverse complement strand
GGTGTCACTTATCCGCGACCATCGCACACGCTGAAGCGTTCAGGTCCGCATTGCCGAGCATCTGTCGGGCCGCGGCCAGGTCCAGGGCCGTGATGCGCGGCAAGAGCTCCACGTCGAGCCAGAATTGCGAGCGCTGTTTCGTGCGCGGCACGAGTTCCACCTCGACACCCAGGTTTGCGAGCATGGCTTGGCGTTCTTCGGCGAATGCCTTCTTGCGGTAGAGTCCGGTCGAGACGCGGCCCTTGTGCGGCCCGCGCCAGAAGACATGGAAATCGGTAAATCCGGCCGCCTGCATTTTCCCGGTCAGTGCGCGCGAGTCGTCAGGTGAGGCTTGTGACGGTGTCAGCAGCAACCAGGTTTCGACACTGCCCTGACTTTCTTCGCGCAACTTCAATTGGGTCGCCTGCTGGGCCAGCGTCGTCATGATCTGCTCGGCCTCGGGTGCATTTTTGAACGGGCCGATGGTCTGGCATTGCCGGGCTTCGGCGACGATCGGTGTCGAGACGGGGCCGATTTCCCCATCCGGATCAGTGCTCGGTGCTTCGGTTTCGGCCAGTTGCGTACCGGGGATGGTTTCCATGGGCAGAAACGTGACCCTGCATTTAAGACCACTCGGCAGCGCATAGTCGTCGTTCGGCAAACCGAGGCGCACGCGAAACGTTCCGCTGGCCGCATCGGCGACGCCGTCGACGATCGTCACATTCGCCTCATATTCGTTGTCCATCGGCGGCTCGGGCCGCACGATCGCCGGCTGTCCGACCTTGATGCTCCCGAATGCGGAGACCGGGACGATGACTTCGACGCGCAGCGGGTCGATCTGCGCCAGGCGCATAACCGGTTGTTCTTCGACGGATTCGCCCGGTGACAGGTAGCGCTGCACGACGATGCCGCGTATCGGGCTGCGCAGGGTATGCCGCTTCAGGATCTCGCGCGCCTGTCGGAGCTCGAGTTCGGCAATCTCCTTGTTCTCCCGGGCCTGCTGCAACTGCAGTCGACTCAATTCATTTTCAGTGACGATCTCGTCGAGCTGATCCGTCGAGACGGCCTGGCTGCGATGGAGTTCCTCGATGCGATCATTTCTGCGCTGAGTAAACTCGAGGCTGATGCGGCGCGACAGGATTTCGGCCGTCGCTTCGGCGCGCACCTTCGCCTGGGCGACGCCGGCCCGTTCGACACCGGATTCGAGTCTGACGAGCACCTGGTCCTTCTCGATCAGTTCACCGCGCTCGACTTCGAGCGAGTCGATGATGCCGTCGACGCGGCTGCTCAGGTCGATGACCATGTGGGGTTCGATGACGCAATCGAGTTCACCGAGATCGCCCACTAATGCAGGTGAAGCCAATGACAATGGAAGATTCGCGCACACGAAAATCAGCGCACCGCGTGCGAGTCCCGGACTAAGCTTTCTTAACAGAATCATCCCCAGAGTTATTCCATCGGTCCACTGAACGCAAAAATGTCATCGAGGCGTTGATCCTGCTTTAACAAATTTTTACGTGTACGTGCATGTCGGCGCTCTACCGCGCGTTGCGCGGATCGCGTCAATACGAGCCCAGCCCAATATGTAAAACGATTTGTCTGGCAGTTTATCTGGCAGGCCAGCCTGAAAATGAGACGTGGTGCGCAAAAGTCCATGATTTCGTCCTCCCAGGACAAAATGGCCTCGACGCTGCCGGGGTCGCCCTGGCGCGCGCACCGGCCGAACAGCTGGCGGTCGATGCGCCGGGCGTCATTGCGCTCCGTCGCGATGACGTGGAGACCGCCGGCCGCGGTGACCTCGGGGGCCAGGTGGATGTCGGTTCCGCGACCGGCCATATTCGTCGCGACAGTGATCCGGCCGGCCTTGCCGGCCTGCGCGACGATATCGGCCTCGCGTCGGTCCTGCCGCGCGTTCAGGACCTCATGTTCGAGCCCGGCTTTCGCAAGCAAAGCGCTCAATTGCTCGGAGGTTTCAACCGAGCGGGTGCCGATCAGTACGGCGCGACCCTGTGCCTGCACGGCTTTCGCCCGGGTGACGACGTCGGCCCATTTCTCGTTGGCCGTGCGATACATGCGCGTTTGGAGAGATCGGCGTTGTGACGGCTTGTTGCTTGAAATTTTTACCACGGCCATGTGATAGACGGACCACAATTCTCCGGCAACCTCCTGCGCCGTCCCGCTCATGGCGCCGAGGCGCAGGTAACGTCGGAAAAACCGCTGATACGTGATGCGGGCGAGACTGTCGGCCGGGTCCGTGATCTCGACCTGTTCCTTGGCCTCGATCATCTGATGCAGGCCCAGTTCCCAGGTCCGGTCAGGCATCGCGCGCCCCGTGTTCTGGTCGATGATCTGAATTTTGCCGTCGCGCACGAGGTAATGCCGATCCTTGATAAATAGGTGTTTCGCGCTCAACCCCTGTTTGACCAGGAGTTCGCGGCGGCGTGGACTCGTCCAGTGTCCTTCCAGGTCCGCGACGAGCTGCGCGAGGTAATCCTTGCCCTGATCAGTCAGGACGACATTGCGTGAATCGTCGATGCGATAGCCCTTGCCATAGTTGTCCATCTGATCCGCGAGCTTGAGCGCCTGCCGCAGGACGCGCCGGTCGACCTGATTCGCGGCCGGCCCGGAAAGCTTCAAGGGTGTGCGGGCTTCGTCGATGAGCACGCTGTCGGCTTCATCGACGATGCCGAAGCACAGGCCTCGCAACAATAAACGGGCCGATGGCGAAACTCCACTGCGCAGATTGTCGATGCTCCGGTAGAGCCGGCCGCGGCGGTGGCCCATTTCAATGCGGTCACGCAGGTAATCGAAGGTGACTTGCTGGCTCGTACAGTAAACAATGTTGCGCGCGTATATTTTTTGCCGCGCTTTCGGATCGTTCACCTTCTCTGTGATCGCGCCGACGCTCATGTCGAGCACGTTGTAGAGCGGCGACATGAGTTCGCAATCGCGTCCGGCGAGGTAATCGTTGACGGTGATGACGTGTACGGGAATGCCGGCCATCGCAGCCGTGCAAGCCGGTAACGTCGCGGTCAGGGTTTTGCCTTCACCGGTTTCCATTTCCGCAACCATGCCCTGAAGGATCGCCCAGCCGCCGAGGATCTGACTGTCGAAGTGACGCATGCCGAGCGTGCGACCCGAAACTTCGCGCACGATCGCAAATGCCCGTGCGCAGAGTTCGTCGACGAGACCGCGGCGCAGGAATTCCCGGCGCAGGGCGACCACCCGGTCCCTGAGTTCGATGGTTTTGAGTTTGTCGAGGCCCTTCCCTTCGGCGTGCACACGCTGGAGAAATCGGTTTGCATCGAGCTGGCCTGCGCGGAGCCGTCGCGCGAACGGCCCCGCGATCCGGTGCGCTACAGCCTCGAGCCAGTTCGGCGGGGCGTGCTCGCGTTCGGGGTAGGTGCCCAGGGATCGGCCCGGCCGCAGAATTTCGCTAGACATTGAATTGCCTCAGAAACAGTTGGCGGACCCGCCGGTACCACTGGAAGCCGAGCGGTTCGCTGCCGTGTTCGAAACGCACGTAGACGCGCCCGCCGAGCCGATCCACCGGTGCCTTGAACGTCAGCTCGATATGGAATACCTGGTCGAGCGTTCGCGTGCCGGTCTCGTCGCCGGGATCGACGGCCAGCGGCCCGCCGCCCATGCTGCCGAGCACGGCGCTCGGTATCTCATATGTGGCCGCCGGCATTTCGCGGCTGATCGCCGCAATTATGGGTTCGTCGAGGTGCTCGGCCAGGCGGATGCTGACGGACTCGGTCCGGCGCCGGATGAGCCCCATGTTGGCCTGGGTCACGGCGACGCGAACCGTACCGGTCGACAGGTCGGCGACGAAGCCGATCAGATCGCCGTGGCGCACGAAGCGGCCGACGAGGTCCTGCGGCCGGTCGACCAGGAAAAAGCCCTTCGACGAGCTGCGGATCACGAGTTCGTCGAGGCGCAAGCGTGCGAGCGCGAGGTCGGCCTTGATAGTCGTGATCTCCTCGAGCAGGAGATCGGCCTCGAGCTGTTTCTGTGTTCTCAGCGACTGATACTCGGCCATTGCGGCCCGCAGCTCCGCCGCGAGTATATCGACCCTGGCGCTGAGCAACGGGTCTTCCGTCTCGAGCAGCACGTCGCCGGGCGCGACGATCGAATCGGGTTCGGCAACGAGGCGCACGATGATCGCTTCGGCCTCGGCCCTGACCTCCGATTTTTCCGGCGCCCAGACGACGCCCTGCGTCGTGGTGTGTAAAGGAAACGGCGCGACGAACAGCAGAGCGCCGATGAATCCGAGTATTGCGGCCGTAACGCCGACGGCGCGTACGCGGTGGCCCTGAAGTTGCGGGTTCCCGATCAGGAAAGCGATGCCCTTGCCGATGGGGAAAATGAATTGCATCATCGCGGCCCATGCGGCGAGTAGCACGCCGACGATGAAAAACTTGCCGGCGACAAACAGGATGATGCCGACCATGACGCCGATCCGGAAAATATTCGACGCGAGCGCATAGCTGCAGAGCCAGAATCGTTCGTCCGCACAGCTTGCCGGTGATTGCGCGTCGGCGAGCCCCCCGGCGTAACGCCGGAACAGGTACCCGAGGTATTGCTGCGAGCGCGTCGCGAGGTTCGGAATGTCGAGAGCGTCGGCGAGGACGTAATACCCGTCGAATCGCAACAGCGGGTTGCCGTTGAAGAGTAGGGTGGAGACGCCGCCGATCAATATGACGTTGAACGCCATCGCGCGCACGAGGCCGGGTTCGAGCGACAACCAGAGAAACAGCGCGAGCGCGGCGAGAAAGAGCTCGACCATGATGCCGGCCGCGGCGATGAACATGCGGTGGTATTTGTTCGGCAGCGCAGCCGATGCCGAAGCGTCGACGTAGGGCATCGGCATCAGCACGAGAAGCATGATGCCGAGGTCGTGCACTTCGCAGCCACGGTGCTTGGCCGAGAAGCCGTGACCGAGTTCGTGCAGTAATTTGATGACCGGGTACAGCAGCCAGATATAGAGCAGGTTCTGCGCCGTCAGCACCCGATCCGCGAGGTTTTCAGTCAGATCCGGCCAGTGAGATCCGACCAGGACGAGCGCCGTCGCGACGGTGACGAGCCAGATGAACAGGCCGATCCAGCCAAGCAATGGCCGCACGAGCGGCATCCAGCGTTCGAGGAATCGATCCGGATCGACGAGCGGGATGCGCACCGCCAGCGGACTCGCAAAACGTTTCCTGAGTTTTTTCATGCGCTGCGACTGGTAGCGCCGGAACAGTTCGCGCGTGTCCGGCGGCGTGTCGGCTTTAAGCAAGTCGGCCACATGCAGCTGGGACAGCAATTCGATCACTTCTTCCTGGGTCGGCGCGTCGTCCCCGAGCGCATCCTCGGTCAGGTCCCAGATTTCCTGGACGCTGCGACGGCCGTCCATGAGTGACAGGAAATGGTGGGCCGCCGGCGAAAAACGGTGCGACCGGCCCGAAGCATGGTCCTGGAGGATATAGGTCCGCTGGCCGCGATACTGGTGCCGGTGAATCTCGGCATGCCGCCGGAGCTTGGGCCGCAGGTTCGCGACGCGGTACCAGAGTGGGCTGAATAACTCGCCGGCCATCAGGGTGACCAGGTCCATGTCCAGAGGCGGAACCAGTCGATGAGCTTGTGTGACCAGATCCACATGAGCCGGCGTTCGCCGATATCTATTTTGCCGATGCCTTTCATGCCGGGACGAAGTTGCTGCGGATGGTGTTCGAGCTGTGCCTCGACCGCGAAATAGTTGCGCCCGTCGGCTGCGGTGGCGATCGGCGTAATGCGTTCGATCGAGAACGGCAGGTATTCGTTCGGAAAGCCGACCAGCGCGAGGCGTCCGGCCTGGCCCGGGCTCAGGTTCCGGATATCACGCTCGTCGACCTCGAGCATGACTCTGTATGAGTCGAGCGGCGCAACCTTGAACAGCGGATCGCCGCGTTCGACCGGCGTGCCGAGCGACTGGCTCAGGTCACCGGAAATGATGATGCCATGCATCGGCGATGTGATATGAGTGCGCGCGAGATTTTCCGCGGTCAGTGCGAGCCGTGCGGTTGCCTGGTCGATTTGTGCCCTGAGAATGCTCACGCGGGTGCTGTCGAGTTCGGCCATCGCCTGGCGGTACTCGCGTTGCAACTTGGCTTTTTCGCTGGACCACTCGCGCAGTTCGAGTTCGAGATCCTTGTCGTCGAGTCGGGCCAGGACCTGGCCTTTCTCGACAACATCGCCCGCGCGCGCCGCCGCCTCTTTTATATACCCATCGACCGGCGCAACGATTACGCGTTGCACCGTGCCCTCGAGTATGGCTTCGGCCGTGACGCGATATTCGCCATTCGCGGTTGACAGGAAAGCGACAACGCAGAGCAGGGCCGCCGCGGATGCCTTGAGCAACAGGTGGCCCGGCGTCACGAATTTGCCGAGCTGGTTCGACACGCTCTCGGATAACTTCGCGCCGAACCAACGGTCCTGACGATACTTTTCATACAGAATCGGTCCCGTCAAAGAGATCACCGTTTCGCATAGTGCGAGCGTGTTTTCGTTGAAGGCCTTTTCGTCTTCATGCTCGAGCGTTGCGGCGCCGACAAGCTCGCCGTCCTGCGAAATGGGTATCGTGCAGATGCCGCCGCCGCCGTTCAGCCCGGCCAGTTCCTCATGACAGCGGGTCGCGAAAAAGTTTTTCTTATCTGTGTTCGGGAAGACAATCGTCGCGTCCTGGGCAATGGCCTCGTCCATTGCCGCACCGATCGCTCGTGTCAGGCGCATTTTCGGATTGAGCGTGGCGGTGCCCGACATGGTTCGGACTTCGATATGGTCGCGTCGCAGGAACCCGAGGCTCACGCGTTCGCAACCCAGCCGCGTCGCGAACCGCGTCGCCGTGGAATTTGCAGCCGCTTCGAACGGTGCGTGTTCGACGCTCGCGGCGACGAGGTCGACGACGGCGAGCGTATGCGAATCATTCCTGGCCGGCCCCTCGCGCATGAGCAGTTCCAGCCAGACCGTATTCAGGGCGAGTATCTTGGCCGCCCTGCGCTGCTCGGCCTGCGGCCGCGCCGTTATTTCGACGGCGACCACACCGATGACGTCCTTGTCTCTTAATATAGGGGCCGCGACGATATCGCCCCGTTGCCGGGTTGCTGCGGGCGCCGAGTCTTTTGCACGCACGACAATGCGCCGCTGCTGCAACGCCGCTGCGGCCGCATTCGACAGTCCGGGCGTCGAGGCGCCCGTATCGGGCCAGACCGCCGCTGGCATCACCGGCCCGGCGCTCGGATTGCCCACCAGCACGATGGCGCGGAGCGATCCGACCAGCAACTGGCTCTGGACTTCCAGCCAGGAATCAATGAGGTTTTTGGCTCTATCTCGCATGCAACACTCGCATAAACCCGATTGAAGGGTATTAAATGCGACATAATTACGCTGTGAACCAACGCACAGGGGAAAGCCATGAGCTATGCATATAAGTGGGTCGAGCCGCCCTGGTCCGACAAAGAATTGCCGCGCGAGGAACTCGAGGATCGTATTCAACAGCTGATCGGGTCGCTGAATATGTGCGTGTTGTCCACTTGTGGGTCGAACGGACCAATGGCGAGCCCGATCGAGTATTACGCCGACGGTCTGGACATTTACATGTTGCCGGACCCCGATACCCCGAAGCTCAAGGCCATGCAGACGGACCCGCGCGTGTCACTCGCGGTCCATCACCCGTATCACGGCTGGCACACGGCCCACGGCGTGCAGTATTTCGGCCGGGCCGAGATCATCGAGCCGCATGCACCGGGCTGGGAGCACGGCATGAAGGTATTCCGCTGGCACGAGTGGATGTCGGATCTCGGCATGGACCCGAGCACGCCGTTCGAGCGCCAGATCGCGAAAATTGTGCCGGACCGGATCCTGTATACGGAGACGTGGCTGTGGAAGCAGGGTTACGGCGCGAAGCAGAGGTGGCGGCGGGAAGGTTGAATTCCGTGGGGGCGTCAGCCCGTAGGTCAACGTCATCAGGACATCATTGCTCGCTCATGGGCCGCTGCGAAAATAGCCGTGCCCGTGACCGGTGCCTTCGGCATCATTGGCGTTGATGATGCTTATCTGATCCCGGTATTTGATCAGCCCCTGACGTTGATAGGGCTTAATTTCGCCGCCGTCGCCAAGAATCGCGAGGAGACGAGAACATTTCGTAGTGTTTGCTACCTTTTCTCAAACGGGTAGATGACTTTCCAGTCACGCTTCATGTCGACAACCGTCCAGCCCCGCGCCCGCGCTTCGTCGAGCGCCTTGTCGAGGCGACCGATGGAAGATGCGCGGTCGTAGGCCCATTCGCGTTTGGCGTCGGTGTGGTGAACGAGTAACCCGAAACGGGCCCCACTGCCGGTGATCGTCCACTGGAGCATTTCCAGGTCGCCATCGGAATTACCGAATGCCGCAATCGGACGGCGGCCAATGTGTTGATTGATCGCCACCGGCTTACCGGCTTTATCGTCAATGAAATTGATTTCCGGCAGGCGCACGAGTACAGGCTTGCCGTCGCGCAATTCGAACCGGGTTTTGATACTGCTGCCGATGACCTGTTCGGGTGGAATGCCATATACGGCCTCGGCCCATGGCCGCATGAACTCGATGCCGCCGCCGGAAACGATGTAGGTCTTAAAGCCGTTCGCGCGCAGGTAGGCGAGCAACTCCAGCATTGGTTGATAGACCATGTCCGTGTATGGACGGTTAGTCTTCGGATGCCTGGCGGTGGCCAGCCAATCCGCTACGATATGCGAGAATTCCTCCGTGGTGTTGCCGGCGTGCGTTGCCATCATCAGTTCGAGCAACGCGTGCTCGCCCCCGGCCAGGGCTTTTTTGAGATCATCTTCGAGCACGGCCTTGAACGGCTCCGTGTCCTTCCATTCGGGATGCATCGGCGCCAGCGCCTTGACGCGGTCGCGTGCAAATGCCAGCTGAAAATAAATGGGCTGTTCGGACCAGAGCGTGCCGTCGTTGTCGAAAACTGCTATGCGCTCGGCCGGTGCGACATGGTCAGTGCCGCCTGGCTTGCTTACCTTGGCAACGAACTGGACGATGGATTGCTTTGCGTCGCCGTCGTTCCACGAAGGCAGTGGGTCGGTCGTCTGCGCTGACGCAAAACCAGCAAACGCCATGGCAAAGTAGAGCACAAGCACTTTTTGGACATTAACATTCACGGAATGTCTCCCTGATTGTGGGCATGAGCGAGTTGCCATACAAATCATATGCAAAGGTATCCGAGCAGGGCCTCGCAGTTGTAAAAAAAGCCTGTGCTACGAATGGTATACTGCTGTCGCTCTAAAAAAAGTATTGCGCCCGAAATAAGAAAAATCAGGGAGAGTACAAAATGTTTCGAATACTTCGAGCCTTAGGATGGCTGGCACTGCTGATGTTGTCGGCCAGTGTGCACGCTCAAGGTAGGCCCAATATCCTGGTCATCTGGGGCGATGATATTGGTCAGGCCAATATCAGCGCCTACACGAAGGGCCTATTCGGATACCGTACCCCGAATATCGATCGTGTCGCTAACGAGGGCATGATTTTCACTGATTACTACGGCGAGCAGTCCTGCACAGCGGGACGTTCGTCGTTCATCACTGGGCAGAGCGTGTTCCGCACCGGACTCTCCAAGGTTGGCTTGCCGGGCGCCGAACTGGGCATGAAGGAAGAAGATCCAACCATCGCCGGCCTGCTGAAAGAGCAGGGCTATGTCACCGGCCAGTTCGGGAAGAACCACCTCGGCGACAAGGATGAACACCTGCCGACGAACCATGGATTCGATGAGTTTCTTGGCAACCTGTATCACCTGAACGCCGAAGAAGAGCCGGAGAATGAGGATTACCCGGACCCGGCCGAGTATCCGAATTTCCGTGAGCGTTTTGGCCCGCGCGGCGTAATCAAAAGCAGCGCCGACGGCAAAGGCGGTCAGATCATCGAGGACACCGGCCCGCTGACGAAGAAGCGCATGGAAACCATCGATGACGAAACCGTCGCCGCGGCGCTCGACTTTATCGATCGCTCGGCAAAATCAGACAAGCCGTTCTTTGTCTGGTGGAATGGCACGCGCATGCATTTTCGCACCCATGTCAAAGACGAACTCAGGGGAATCTCCGGGCAGGATGAATATTCCGACGGCATGGTGGAACATGACATGCATGTCGGCCAACTGCTCGACAAGCTCGACGAGCTCGGCATCGCCGACAACACGATCGTTTTTTACAGCACCGACAACGGGCCGCACAAGAACACCTGGCCCGACGCGGCGTCCAGCCCGTTCCGCAACGAGAAAAACTCGAACTGGGAAGGCGGCTGGCGCGTGCCGGCAGCAGTGCGCTGGCCCGGCCGGATCGAGGCGGGCTCGGTCTCTAACGAGATCATGCATCACATGGACTGGACGCCGACTTTCCTGGCCGCGGCGGGAAATCCAAACGTCAAGGAACAGCTCCTTAAGGGCACGCGCGCCAACGGCCGGAAATATAAAGTGCATCTCGACGGCTACAATTTCCTGCCGCATCTTACGGGTGGGACTGATGAAGGGCCACGCGACGAGATTTTCTACTTTTCCGATGATGGCGACCTGACTGCACTGCGTTACCACGACTGGAAGTTGATCTTCGCCGAGCAGAAATCGCCGGGCACATTTCGTGTCTGGATGGAACCGTTCGTGCCGCTGCGTATACCGCTGATCTTCAATTTGCGTCGCGATCCCTACGAGCAGGCCGAGATAACGTCGAACACTTACTACGACTGGCTGATTGACAGGGCTTTTCTGCTGGTTCCCGCTCAGACCTACGTGGGCAATTTCATGGCGACGTTCAAGGACTATCCGCCGCGCCAGAAGGCCGCGAGCTTTTCACTCGATCAGGTCATGGAAAAGCTTGAAAGTCCGGCCGGCTCGAAATGATCTGAGCCAGGCAGTGCGTCCAAATCTTGTATTCTTGTTCGTATCGATTTTTGTCGGCGGCTGCGTCACCTTGGGTCCGGATTTCGAGACACCGGAATCCGACGTTGCGGAGAATTGGCTCGAATCGGACGACGAGCGAATAACCGCCGTTTCCGGCGACTATGCCGAGTGGTGGAAGGCGTTCAATGATCCGATCCTCGAGTCGCTGATCCAGCAGGCCTACGAACAGAACAAGACGCTCCAAATCGCCGGCCTGCGGGTCTTCGAGGCGCGCGCCGTCCTCGGCATTGCGGGCGGCAACCTGTATCCCCAGGTGCAGCAGGCCGGCGGGTCTGTCGGCAAGGTCGGCCTCAGCAAGAATGCCGATCCGATTGCCAATCTTCCGCCTAACATTGGATTTGACACCCGGTTCGGCAACTACCGGCTGGGATTCGACGCGTCCTGGGAGCTGGACTTCTGGGGCAAGTTCGGTCGCACGGTCGAGTCCGCCGATGCAAACCTGGCCGCCACGATCGCAACTTACGATGACGTGCTGGTCACACTGATCGGTGAAGTTGCGGGCGCCTACGTTTTGTTGCGAACCCTGGAGGAGCGCCTGGCCGTTGCCGAGTCGAATGTCGCCATCCAGCAGCGCAGCCTGGAAATTTCCGAGGCCCGCAACCGGAATCAGCTGACCACGGAACTCGATCCGCAGATCGCCCGCGCATTTTTACGTGATACCCAGGCGACGACTCCGCAACTGCGAGCCGCGATCAGACAAGTCAGGAATGCACTGTGCGTGTTACTCGGCAAGACGCCGGGCGAACTGGATACCGAGCTCGATGCGGCCAGCGGCATCCCGGTGGCACCCACGGAAGTGGCCCTGGGCATCCCGGCCGAATTGCTCCGGCGACGTCCCGATATTCGACGCGCGGAACTGCGAGCCGCTTCGCAAAGCGCCCGCATCGGTATTGCCAAATCCGAAATGTACCCGGCGTTTTCGTTAATCGGCAACATCGGCTATGCAGCTCAAAATGGCAGCGACCTGTTCGATTCCGACAGTCTGCGCGGTTTCGGCCTGGTCGGGTTCCGCTGGAATATTTTGAACTACGGCCGCATTCGCAACCTTGTGCGAGTCGAAGACGCGCGTTTTCAGCAGCTCATTGTGAATTACGAAAATACCGTCCTCAAAGCTGCGCGCGAAGTCGAAGACGCAACGACCCGGTTTATTTCTGCACAGGAGCAGGTCGCATTCCTCGAGGACGGCGCCAAGGCATCGCAGCGCGCGGTGGACTTATCGCTGATCCAGTACCGCGAAGGCACGGCAGATTACACCCGCGTGCTCGACAGCCAGCGGTTCCTGCTGCTGCAACAGGACCAGTTGATGCGCGCGCGCGGCGATGTGGCCGGGAGCCTGGTCGCGCTTTATAAAGCGCTCGGTGGCGGATGGGAGCGCCGCAGCCTGGACAGCCTGGTGCCGGCGGACACCCGTCAGATCATGATGGAGCGCACCAACTGGGGGGATTTGATGGAAGCCGAGTCGGTCGAGCCGGTACCCGAGGACAAGCGTGGTGGCTGGCGGGCGCCTGACTTTTAAATGCTTTTGCCGCGCCCTTTGCCCAAGGTCTAACGCGGAGAAATGCATATGCGGAGAATGTGGATGAAGACGAAACGAACCTGGACATCAGTTGTCGTGGTTGCCACGGCATCCGGGATATTGCTTGCCGCCTGCGCGCCCGAACCCGAGCCCGCGAAACCCCCGCGCTCAGTCAAGGCGATGCAGCTCGTTGGACCGTCGACGCTCGCCTCAAGATCGTTTCCGGGTCGCGCCGAGGCCGGGCAGGAAGTGAACCTGTCGTTCCGCGTGGCCGGGCCGTTGATCGAATTCCCCGTATCGGTGGGCGACCGAGTCAAGCAAGGAGATCTTGTCGCCCGCATCGACCCCACGGACTACCAGTCGGTGGTGTCCAGCCTTGAGGGGCAGCAGCAAAGCGCCCAGGCGGCCGCCAACCGGGCCCAGGCTGATTTCGAACGCATCGACAGGACTTTCCGGGAGGACCCGGGCGCGACCACCGAGATGGCGCTGGATCGCGCGCGACAGCTGCGAGACTCTACGGCCGCAACCGCGCGCAGCGCGAGCGCCACGGTCGCAGGTGCGCGCGATCAACTCAGCTACGCGAGTCTGAGCGCGCCGTTCGACGGCGAGGTTGTCGAAACCTATGTCGAAAACTTCGAAACTGTCGTGTCGATGCAACCCATTCTGCGTATTGTCGATCCCTCGCGCATCGAGTTCACCATCAGCGTGCCGGAAAATCAGATCGTCTATGCACCGTATGTGACGAGCGCCCAGGTGAGCTTCGACGCACTGCCCGGCATCAAGGTCCCGGCGGTCATCAAGGAAATCAGTAAGGAAGCGAGTCAGGTCACGCGCACCTATCCGGTCACGCTGGCCATGGAACAGCCGGAAGGCGTGGAAATTCTGCCGGGCATGGCCGGCGAAGCGTTGATCGAAGCCGATCTCCCAGAGGGTTCCGCGAGGCTCGGCATACAGATACCGACCACCGCCCTGTTTGCCGAGGATGACACCAAAAAATCTTATGTCTGGGTGATAGAGCAGGCGACCAACACGCTGGAGCGTCGCCAAGTGCACACCGGTGACTTCTCCGAATTCGGCATCCTGATCAAGTCCGGCCTCGAGGCCGGGGATTGGGTTGTCGTGGCCGGCGCGACGCTGCTGAGCGCGGGCGAGGAAGTGAGCATCCTCGGGGCGCCGGGGGAGACAGCGCCGCAATGAATCTGACCATCTTTGCGCTCGAGCGCGAGACGCTCACGAATTTCCTCGTTTTCCTGGCCGTCGCCGGCGGCATATTAAGCTTTTTGACGCTGGGCAAGCTGGAAGACCCGGATTTCACGGTCAAGGTTGGCGTGATCGTCACCCAGTATCCGGGGGCCAGTCCGGAGGAAGTCGAACTTGAGGTCACCGACCGTATCGAGCGGGCAATCCAGGAGATGCCCCAGCTGGATACCCTGTATTCGTTCTCCCGCGCGGGTCTGTCGATCGTAAAGGTCGATATCAGGCCGGAATTCACGTCGGCCCTGCTGCCGCAGGTCTGGGACGAGGTGCGCAAGAAGATCCGCGACGTTACGCCCCAGTTCCCGCCCGGGGTGCAAAGTCCGGACGTCATGGATGATTTCAGTTTTGTATTCGGGTTCGTGCTGGCCATCACCGGCGAAGGCTACAGCTATGCCGAGATCGAAGACTACGCGAAGGCAATAAAAAAGGAACTCAGCCTGGTTAAGGGCGTTTCCCGGGTCGACATCTGGGGCGCGCAGCCGAAAGTTATCTATCTCGATATACCCGAGACGCAACTCGCTACGCTGAAGATTTCCCGCGAGGAGGTCCTCGCGACGCTCGCTTTCCAAAACATGGTGGTCAATGCCGGTGCCATCGAAGTGTCCGGCCAGCGTCTGCGCGTAGAGACAACCGGGCAGTTCCGGAGTCCCGAAGATATTGGCGACCTGGTCATACGTCGATCGATGCCCATGGGCAGCGCCACAAGCGCAGCAGACACCGAATTTATCCGGATCAGGGACGTGGCCACCGTGCGTGAAGGCTACCTTGAACCGGCCATGACCCTGATGCGCTACCAGGGTAAGCCCGCCCTGGCCGTGCAACTTGCCAATGTAGCCGGTGGCAACATTATTGATACCGGCGCCGCGCTCGATGCGCGCCTGGAAGAGATCAAAGCGTTTCTGCCGGCCGGCATCGTAGTCGAAAAATTCACCTGGCAGTCGGACCTCGTCACCGAATCCATCAACGGATTTATGATCAACCTCGCCGAAGCGGTACTGATCGTCCTGGTGGTGCTGACCCTTGCGATGGGCTGGCGCATGGGTCTCGTGATCGGCTGGGCGCTGATCGTGACCATCCTCGGCACCTTCATGGTTATGAAGATCACGGGTATCGACCTGCAGCGTGTGTCGCTGGGCGCGCTGGTGGTCGCGCTTGGAATGATGGTCGATAACGCAATCGTGGTTGCCGACAACTACACGGTGCGCTTGGCTAAAGGCATGAAGCC
>Ga0114949_10001334_pt1 | contig 14937 bp, 13 predicted proteins | sample N074metaG_FD_83505 | JGI IMG/M metagenome (GOLD analysis project Ga0114949, IMG submission 83505) | Deep subsurface microbial communities from Kermadec Trench to uncover new lineages of life (NeLLi) - N074 metaG | ecosystem: Environmental > Aquatic > Marine > Ocean trench > Sediment | place... | reverse complement strand
TTAAAGTTATGAACATTTTTAAAGTTATGAGTCTCCCCCGGCCCCCTCTTTTCAACATCATCATCATAAAGAATAATTATAATACAAATCTAAAGGCCGGCAAGGCAGGGATTTTCTAATGCATAATACGGGTTAAACCGCAAAATAGCTTTCTAAATCTTTAAGAGTTTCGGTTGAAGTTTTAATATCCTTTACAATTTCACCTTTATCTAAAACAACAATTCGTTCACAAACATCGGTTATATGGTTTAAATCATGACTCGAGATTAAAACGGTTACTTCCTTATTTTCTGTTAAAGACTTCAGCAATTGCTTTAATCTAATTTGCGTTGTGGGATCTAAATTCGCAAAAGGTTCGTCCAAAATAATTATTTCGGGATTGCCGATTAATGCAGCTACAATTCCTGCTTTTTTTTGATTGCCTTTAGACAAATCGCGTAAATATTTCTTTTTGCCTATAATTTCTCCATTAAACATTTCTTCAAACTGTTTTACAAACGAATCAATATCCGCTTTGTTTTGCCCTCGTAACTCGCCGATAAAATAAAAATATTCTTCAGCAGTTAAATAACCGATCAAGAAACTTTCGTCAATAAAAGAACCTGTAAACGATTTCCAATCTTCACTTGTGTTTACTTGAATATTGTTGGTAGTAATTTTACCTGTAGTTGGGCGAATTAAATCTAATAAGAGATTGAAAAATGTAGTTTTTCCAGCTCCGTTATTCCCAACCAATCCAAAACTTTGACCTTTTGGAATTACCAAATTCCCTATATTTAAAACAGTTGTTCCATTGTATTTTTTAGTAAGTTCTGCAGTTTGTATCATATTGTTTGAATTAGTTATCTTGGCTAAATGCATTGATCATTATATATTTTGCACTTAAATATTTCTTTGTAATTGTTTTCATTATTTTTTGATGGAATACAATTCCGACTATCCCCATTGTAATAAGTACAGCAATAGCAGCTTCAAAACCGAAAATAGAATTGAAAAGTGCAAAAATTAACATTGGAATTAGCATTAAAGGAAGTCCTATGATCCATTGTACGGCCCCCGTACCTTGAAAATTAAATGCAGCACGCTGGTCAAGATTTATTTTTTTTCTATTGAATGAACCTCCGTACATAATCACGTGAGTATTAATACCAATATTGTAAATCATTGCGGCAAAATGTGTAATTAAAATTTTCCATCCGAAATAAACATACGGAATACTCAATATAAATAAAATAACCACACTTATTGTCATCAAAGTAAATTTGGATTTTAAATATTGTTCGTATTTAATATTTTGACTCATCAACATTTTGTAATAACTACTGTCCCAGGCAGGAATAAACTGACCAAAATTTATTAAAAATGAGCCTGTAATAAAAATCCCAACAAAAGCATACATCCAAACTTTATCCTCATACATAGAGTTTGGATAGAAGAATAAGCCGTATAACAACCCTACCACTAAAATGGGAAGTGTAGATTTTGCTCTTTTGTTACGTAGCATTAATTTTAAATCCAATTGCATAAAAGGTGCTATATCTCCAAATCGTTTTGTCCAAGCCATATCGGATGTTTTGGCTTCTTTGATTTTTGTTTGAACCGAATTATCAATGTATAATTTTTCTTTTAAAATTTTATAATTATACAGATACAATCCTATTAAAATCAAAAGGGGAATAATTATAAATATGGGATTATTAGCAATACCCATAATTTCTTTCGTGAATAGACCGGAAAAGGAAATTATATTGAAATGATCTAAAGCAAATAATGTTCCTACAACAGCAATTATTGGTAAAAAGGATAATTCTGTTTTAGCTGATAAACTTTCAACAATGAAGTTTGAAAAATTGACTATTAATATAATTAGTATCAATGTTAATGACCAAAATATAATTGTATTAGAATCATAACCTTCTTTAAAAACTAAAATTATTCCAAACGGAATTATAGCAAATAATGGCAAGAAATTGAAGAATGAAAATACTGATTTTCTCAATACATAATTGACGATTTTTTTTCGTTTAATTGGTAAAGTTAATAGTGGTTTTACAGACATTATGGGCAATTTTTGAAAGAAAAAACGCAGCACTAAATCTCCTAAAACCCAATAAAATAAAACTCCCGTAACAAGTACAAAAGGATCCTCATCCGGGTAGGCTTTTTTTAACAGTGGGTAAATTGCTATTCCCAAACCCAAAAACATTAAAATAAAATATAGTGCAAAAAAGCCCATTAAAATTTTTAGAGCTATACTAGTTTGCCAATAAGGCGAACGGAAATACTGTTTCCATTCTAAGTTGAGAAAGTGTTTAATCATTGGTTGTTGATTTGATTTCAAATAATTAGTGTCTTAAGTAATGGAAATGTTACAAATTTGTATTCAGGATACTTTTTTTGTGATTTATTTTATTTATTGAACGAGTTATTTTAAATAAAATACGATAATTATAGGCTAATTATATATGAAAGGTAGAAAAATTAATTTGATGGGACTATATTAAGAATACACAAACTCACCAAATTCACTTTTGATCGTCAATTTTTTTTCTGAAGAAGATTCTACTCGACCAACAATTTGTGCATTGACACCAAATGATTGTGAAATATTAATAATGTCATTGGCAATTTTTTGAGGTATATACAATTCCATTCTATGCCCACAATTAAAAACCTGATACATTTCTCTCCAATCCGTATTCGATTGTTCTTGTATCATTTTAAACAGAGGAGGAACCTCAAATAAATTATCTTTAATGATGTGTAAATCGTCAACAAAATGTAAAATTTTGGTTTGTGCTCCACCACTACAATGAACCATTCCATGAATATTTTTTCGATGACTTTCTAGTATTTTTATGATAATAGGCGCATAAGTTCGGGTTGGCGAAAGCACCATTTTTCCAGCATCTAAATTAACATTTGCTATGGCTTCCGTAAGTTTTAAATTACCCGAGTATACCAAATCATCGGGTACAGCCGGATCAAAACTTTCAGGGTATTTATAGGCTAAATATTTTCCAAAAACATCATGCCGGGCACTTGTTAATCCATTACTTCCCATGCCTCCATTATATTCTGTTTCGTAAGTTGCTTGTCCAAAAGATTCTAAGCCAACAATAACATCACCGGCTTTTATATTTGCATTATCAATAACATCACTCCTTTTCATTCTGGCAGTTACTGTAGAATCAACAATAATGGTTCTTACCAAATCTCCAACATCGGCAGTTTCTCCTCCTGTTGAATGGATTGTTACACCAAATCCTTTCAAATCTTGTAACAGTTCTTCACTTCCGTTGATAATTGCAGAGAGTACTTCTCCGGGAATTAAATTTTTATTCCTACCGATAGTTGACGATAGTAAAATGTTTTCTGTTGCTCCAACACATAATAAATCATCGATGTTCATAATAAGAGCATCCTGAGCAATACCTTTCCAAACAGAAATATCACCGGTTTCTTTCCAATAGATATATGCCAAGGAAGATTTTGTTCCTGCACCATCGGCATGCATAATGATGCAATAATCATCATCGTTGGTTAAATAATCAGGTATAATTTTACAAAAGGATTTTGGAAATAAACCTTTATCAATATTCTTAATTGCCTTATGAACATCTTCCTTTTGTGCCGAAACACCTCGTAAATTATATCGATTGCCTGATTTATTCATTTGGTATTACTTAAATTTTAAATATAATTTCTTTTTTTTATAATCGATAATAGCCTTTCCTTTGTGCAAAATGTCAGCTCCAATTATTCCTTGAACAGGTTTAACCTTTTGTTTTACCAATGCCTTATTTATATGCTTGAGATCAATCAAGATAAGCGCTGCATTTTTTAATTTAAAATCACCAATCGTTAATTTATTTTTTTTTGAAATTAAAGTATCAATTTCAGTTGTTCCAGCACCACTAGCTTTGTGTTCTGACTCTTGTGTTTTTAAATGAAAAGATTCAATATCATCAAAACCTACACACGAATTTGAAGCACCCGTATCTAAAATGAATCGACCTTTAATATTATTAATTTTAACTTTTAACTCAAAATGATTTGTAACCGTTTTTTTTAGTTTTATGCTGTGATAACCTTTAGCTAAAAGAAATTCGTTTAATTTTCCCCTTCCTTTTGACATTATATCACGGATTTAAATTGCTCTAAAAATCTAATATCATTTTCATAAAACATTCTAATATCTGGTATTTGATACAAAAGCATGGCTATTCTTTCTATGCCCATGCCGAATGCAAAACCACTATATTTTTTGGGATCAATATTGGTATTTTTCAACACATTAGGATCAACCATACCACATCCCATGATTTCTAACCACCCTGTACCTTTGGTAATTTTATGATCTATTTCGGTTTCTAAGCCCCAATAGATATCAACTTCTGCACTTGGTTCTGTAAATGGAAAATAAGATGGCCTCAATCTGATTTTAGATTTGCCAAACATTTCTTTTGTAAAGTATAATAATGTTTGCTTCAAATCGGCAAAAGAAACATCAGTATCAATATACAATCCCTCTACCTGATGAAAAATACAATGTGCACGAGCAGAAATATCTTCATTTCTAAACACTCTTCCTGGAGAAATGGTTCTAATCGGCGGTTTATTGTTTTCCATATATCTAATCTGCACCGACGAGGTATGCGTGCGCAATAAAATATCAGGATCTTTTTCAATAAAAAAAGTATCCTGCATATCCCTTGCCGGATGGTATTCAGGTAAATTTAAAGCGGTAAAATTATGCCAGTCATCTTCAATTTCTGGGCCTTCAGAAACGGTAAATCCCGTTCTGGAAAAAACATCAATAATTTTGTTTTTTACAATGGATATAGGATGTCTTGATCCCAATTCAATGGGTGTAGCAGGACGTGTTAAATCATTAAAACCGATTTTCTCACTGCTGTATTCTTCCAGTGAAGATTTTAATTCATTAATTTTTTCCGAAGCCGAATTTCTTAAACTATTTAATGCCTGTCCAATTTCTTTTTTTAAAGAGGGTTCAACATTTTTAAATTCAGTAAAAAGTTTCTTTAAAACACCTTTGCTTCCAAGGTATTCTATACGAAAAGCTTCTATTTTCTCTGAAGACTTTGATTCAAATTTATTTACTTTTTCAAGTAATTCATTAATTTTATCCTTCATATTCCAGTACAAATTAAACCGCAAATTTACATTTTTTTTAAAAGAAAATGAATAGAAATTATTTTCTTATTTTTATTCGTATCAATTCGTAAAATATTAAAATTTATATAAGAATATTTATTTAAATATTAATAAAATCTCTATTTTTGCCTCATAAATTTTTAAATTAACAAATTAACACATCAAAAATTATGAAGTCAATTATTGAAGGCTTTATGGACGAAGTTAAAGTAAGAAATGGACATGAGCCTGAATTCTTACAAGCTGTTCAAGAAGTAGCCGAAACTGTAATACCTTATATAATTACAAAAGATATTTATTTTGGAAAAAATATTTTATTGAGAATGGTTGAGCCGGAAAGATCAATAACCTTTAGAGTTCCATGGGTTGATGATAAGGGTGAGATTCGGGTAAATCGTGGATATCGAATTCAAATGAATTCTGCAATAGGGCCATATAAAGGTGGTTTAAGATTTCACCCAACGGTAAATATGAGTATCTTAAAATTTTTGGCTTTTGAACAAGTGTTTAAAAATAGTTTGACAACCTTACCTATGGGTGGAGGCAAAGGAGGTGCTGATTTTGATCCAAAAGGAAAATCAGATTTTGAGATTATGCGATTTTGCCAAAGTTTTATGAGTGAATTGTATCGTCATATAGGTCAGAATACAGATGTTCCTGCTGGAGATATTGGAGTAGGTGGACGGGAAATCGGATTTCTATACGGAGTTTACAAAAAACTGAGAAACGAATTTACGGGTGTTTTAACCGGTAAAGGAATGTCTTGGGGAGGTTCATTAATTCGTCCTGAAGCAACGGGTTACGGAACCGTTTATTTTGCTGAAAGTATGTTGAAAACTAATAATGATAGCATAAAAGGTAAAACTATTCTGGTTTCAGGATCTGGAAATGTTGCACAATTTGCAACTGAAAAAGCTACCCAACTTGGTGGAAAAGTTGTTACTATGTCAGATTCATCGGGTTATATTTATGATACAGAGGGTATTGATGCAGAAAAATTAGCTTTTGTCATGGAATTAAAAAATGTAAGACGTGGAAGAATTAAAGAATATGTTGAAAAATATCCGTCGGCTAAGTTTGTAAAAGGTCAAACCCCTTGGCAAGAGAAATGTGAGTTGGCTTTACCATGCGCTACTCAGAATGAATTGAATGAAGACGATGCCAATACATTGTTGGCAAATGGATGTATTTGTGTTAGTGAAGGGGCTAATATGCCTTCAACTCACGGAGCGATCGCAAATTTTCATAAAGCAAAAATCTTGTTTGCGCCGGGGGAAGCTTCAAATGCAGGTGGAGTTGCTACCTCAGGTTTAGAAATGAGTCAAAACTCCTTGCGATTAAATTGGACTCGTGAAGAAGTAGACAATAAATTAAAACAAATCATGGCAGATATTCATGATTCTTGTATCAAATATGGTAAAGATGAAGATGGATATATCGATTATGTAAAAGGAGCAAATATTGCTGGTTTTGTAAAAGTTGCTGATGCAATGCTTGCACAAGGTGTGGTATAGGTAATCTTAACAAATAAGTATAAAAAATCCATCTGCCTCAGGGCGATGGATTTTTTTATGTATAATTTATTTGATACTATTTTGAAAATAAACGGCCAACGCATTCAATTCGTCGTCATTTAAATCTTTGACAAATCCATCCAAATTAGCTTTCATAATAGCTATCTGACCCGGGTCAGTATCAACAATTGCCGCATCATTTCCTTTTAGGAATTGCACTAAATTTCCATTTTTTTCATCGTAAATCGTCGCAATATCTTTAACAGAAGGCCCAATTAATTTCGTGTCTAATTGATGGCATGCAACGCAAGTTTTATCATTGAATAATTTTTCTCCCAATGCAAGTTGATCATTATCAGGAGAAGCATCATTTTTCATTTCTTCTTTAACTTCTTCTAATGGTTTTTCGATTTCTTTTTTCACTTCTTTCTTTTTTTCACTTCCACAACTAAATAATAATAAAGAGGAAATTAACGATACAAACAATACTTTTTTCATGGTTTAAATTTTAATTGATAACGAATTGTGTAGTACAAAATTATTATAATTATTTGAATTATTTGTTATTATAAAATGATTTATTCCAATTCTAACTATGAATTTAAAAATCACTAAATTTGCAGCATACAAAACAATACAATGTTAGATAAATTACGCATAGTAAATCAACGATTTGATGAAGTTTCAGATTTAATTATCCAACCGGATATTATTACGGATCAGAAACGTTATGTCAAATTAAATAAAGAATACAAGGATTTAAAGAGTCTTGTAGATAAAGGCGAAGAGTATAAATCAGCACTGGCAAATCTTGAGGAAGCCAAAGAGATTATTGAAGATGGGTCTGATGAAGAAATGGTTGAAATGGCCAAAATGCAATTGGAGGAGGCCAATGAAGAAGTTCCAAAATTGGAGGATGAGTTAAAAATAATGCTGATACCAAAGGATCCTGAAGATGCTAAAAATGTTATTGTAGAAATTCGTGCCGGTACTGGAGGAGACGAAGCGAGTATTTTTGCCGGTGATTTGTACAGAATGTATACAAAGTTTGCCAGTGACAAGGGATGGAAAACGGAAGTGGAAGATTTGAATGAAGGAACATCCGGCGGGTTTAAAGAGGTTATCTTTAGTGTTACCGGCGAAGATGTTTATGGTACTTTGAAATTTGAATCAGGTGTTCATCGTGTACAACGAGTTCCTCAAACAGAAACACAGGGTAGGGTGCATACGTCAGCCGCAACCGTGATGGTTTTGCCGGAGGCAGAAGAATTTGATATTGATTTAAAAATGAGCGATGTTCGTGTTGATTATTTTTGTGCTTCAGGACCTGGAGGACAGTCGGTAAATACAACCTATTCAGCTGTTCGACTTACCCATGTTCCATCTGGAATTGTTGCGCAATGCCAGGATCAGAAATCACAGCATAAAAACAAGGATAAAGCCTTTAAGGTTTTAAGAGCTCGGTTATACGAACAGGAACTTCAAAAGAAATTAGATGCCGATTCTGAAAAGAGATTAACGATGGTTTCAAGTGGAGACAGGTCTGCAAAAATCAGGACTTATAATTATCCCCAAGGTAGAGTTACCGAACATAGAATTGGTTTAACCTTATATGACCTAGGAAATATTATCAATGGAAATATTCATAAAATTGTTGAAGAGTTGCAGCTTGCCGATAATGCAGAAAAACTGAAGGGAATGGATGAAGCCTTATAAAAGATAAAACTATTTCAAATAAAAAAATCCTGGGTGACAATTCAGGATTTTTTTATAAGCAAGAAATTAATATTTTTTGATTTTTTAAGGAACAAAACAGTCCAGAATAACTTTTTTATTTACACACTTTATAGAATGCTATCTAATCTTATTTAAACAAAATACGGTTATAATTGGAACTTAGTCGAATTTATTAATCAAAATTAGATTACTTAGCGGTTTCAGGACTTATAATTGTTGATAATTCACTAATAGAATTGGCAGGAAAGCCTCCTTTTTCGGCATGTTCTTTTAACAGCTCTTTGTTTCGCGCTTTATAAATACAATAAATTTTATTTTCTGTGACATAACTGTGTAACCATTGGATGTTTTCTGATCCCATTTGGTCCAACACCCCACACGATGTTACGGAGATTTCTTTCAATTGTTCCGGGCTAAATGTACCGGCTTCCGGTATGTCTCTTTCGATAACATACGTTTTCAAAGTATTGTTATCGGTAATTTTTTCGCCTTCTAAAATGTTCTGGGCCTCATCGTTTTGAGAATAGGCGTTAGCAGAAATTAATGCCATAAAAATCAACAGCATAAAAATCGTCTTTATTGTTTTCATAATTTTAGTTTTTAAGATTCGTGATTCAAAATTAGTATGGTTTTGTTGGATAAACTGCAACAAATCATTCCAATATTAGTATGAATAGACCATTTTTTATTAAGTAGCAACAGAATTTTTAAGAAAAAATGTTGGCTTTATTCCAAATTTATTTTTAAAACATTTTGAAAAATAGGAAAGATTGGTAAAACCAGTGTCAAATGTAGTTTGAGAAATATTGTTATCCGTTTTATTTAAAATTTCAAGCGCTTTTAATAATCTGAATTCACGTATGATATTATTTAGTGATGATCCCAAAATAGATTTACATTTTCGATAAAGATGAGATTTGCTCATCGACATTTGAATACAAAAATGGCTAATATCGAGCTTTGGGTTTTGCCAATTATCTGATAGTATATCCATTAATTGTTCTAAAAATTCTCCTTCACAAGGAAATAACCATCTAATATGGTCAAAATTCTTAAATACATTTAGGTCGTAATTTTCCGAGAACAAATCATGAATAATGGATGATATAACAATTTGCTTTTGATTACCCAGATAACCCAGATATCTTGTAAATTTTATAATTTCATCATATTGAACATTTTTATTTGGATTTGGTAGTCCGGCATGAATACCAATCTGAAAATCAATTAATTCAGTGATGTGATTTAATTCTTTTCGAATAGAATTCGCACATTCAAGAGCCTGACATGAAGATGTAAAACAAGCAATAATTCCTTCTTTTTCCGATTCAATTTCAAGTCCTCCGTATTTATGTACTTGAGCAAAAATAACATCATTTTGAATGGATAATAATTCAAATGATTTATATATACCAACTTTATGTTGTAACAATCTTGAATTAGTAGAATTTGTAACAAGAAAGACCTTGAAATTTGGATGGTTGTATATTTTTATCTCAGCACCATATGATTTGCTTGTTTTATTGGTTTTATAATCAGGGCTTAAAAGTGACTGGTATATTTTATTCGTAAGAATAATAATATCCTTTGGAACTAGTCCGGAAATATTTGAATGAAGTTTTTTAATATCATCTTTATCACTCGCTTCGATCAGAAAAAAAATATGATCATTGTTTTCATTGATCCAAAAATCAATGAAAGTGCATTCAACTTTATTTTGCTTATTTATGTGCGATCGATAATCTTGAGCTATAAAATCGGCATTTTTACCTACAATAATATGTGAGTCCATATAGATTGGCATGAGCTAAAGGTACTATTTTTTAATCACTTAGGCTATAAGGCATTGTTATGGAAGAATAGAATTTTTTTGCATATCCTTTTTTCTTTCGATAATGGTCCGGAAATGTGGAAATGAATCCGAATTAAAAAAACTCCCCTTGATTGCCACCCTTTGATTTTCCTAAATGTTTATATGCCAATTCCGTTACTTCCCTTCCCCTTGGTGTTCGCATAATAAATCCTTCCTGGATTAAAAATGGTTCATAAACTTCTTCAATAGTTTCAGAATTTTCACCAACGGCCACCGATAAGGTGCTAATACCTACCGGCCCGCCTTTGAATTTATCGATAATGGTGTTTAAAATTTTATTATCCATTTCATCCAAGCCATGCGTGTCAACATGAAGTGCATTTAAAGCGTATTTTGCAATTTTAATGTCGATGTTTCCGTCTCCTTTTATTTGTGCAAAGTCACGAACTCTTCTCAATAATGCATTTGCAATTCGAGGAGTTCCCCTGCTTCTTCCTGCAATTTCTATTGCAGCTTCCATAGAGATCTGAACATGTAAGATACTTGAACTTCTCTGAACAATATGTGTAAGTAATTTGGTATTATAATATTGAAGTCTACTACTTATTCCAAATCTTGCCCTCATTGGAGCTGTTAATAATCCGGATCGAGTAGTCGCACCAATTAAAGTAAAGGGTTCTAAATTTATTTGTACGGTTCGGGCATTTGGACCCGATTCGATCATGATGTCTATTTTAAAATCTTCCATGGCCGAATAAAGATATTCTTCAATAATAGGACTCAGCCTATGAATCTCATCGATAAATAAAACATCCCTTTCACCCAAATTAGTCAATAATCCGGCTAAATCACCCGGTTTGTCCAAAACAGGCCCGGAAGTTACTTTGATATTTGTTTTTAATTCATTGGCAAGGATATGCGCTAATGTTGTTTTTCCTAAACCCGGCGGACCATGAAAGAGGGTATGATCAAGAGCCTCACCTCTTAAATTTGCAGCTTCGACAAATATTTTTAAATTATCCAGAACTTGTTCTTGTCCCCTAAAATCATCAAAAGATAAAGGGCGTAACTTTTTTTCTACATCAAACTCTTCACTGTTAAAATCGTTATTTGTTGCGTCTAAATGTTGATTCATAAAATCAAAGGTATTGAAAATGTGTTATTAAAAGTGAACTTATGTTTGAAATAATTTCAATAAAAAATGAATGATACCCTTTTTTCCTCTACCGATCGTTTCCAGTAACTAAATGATGAAGTAAAAAATTCTTGACCATCCCTAATTAGCCGGTAAGTAAGCTTCAGGAAAGGGGTAAAGCCATGTGTTTTTGGTCATTGCAATCAAATCTTAATTTACATGATAAATAGTGAATAATCATTGCTAATCTTCAAAATCTATATCAGTGGTAAAAATAATGGCGCTCGGATATTCTATTTTTATTTCAACTAATGATCTATCGGCTTCTAATCTTGTTTTATAGTTACCAACTTGAACCTTCCATTCTGGTGAACTGAAAACTATTTTGGTTGATATTTCAGGAAAAAGAGCTTTAAACTCATCATTTATTTCATAAGCTCCTTTTTCATTTCCATAAAACAATTGGATTTTAAAGCCTTTTAAGGTTTTTAAATTCCTGTTATATTCTTTTTTTTGTGCGAGTAATTTATCAATTTTTGCACTACTTTCAATACGCACAATTCCTTCAGTTTGTTGGGCAAAACTTAAAGCACTAAAAAACAAGCAAATGGCAAAACTTATTAGGGACGCTTTTTTAGTTGGAATATTCATTTAATTTTATTTTTTACAAATCTAAAATAATGTTTTTAAGTACAGTGGATTTTTCTCTATTTAGAATGAATATAAATTAGATTTTATTCATTAAATAACCTTTGACAAAATTATTTTAAATGTATTTTTGCAATCATATTTTTTTATTAAATCACTTATTAAATAACAGGTACTAAAAGTAAGTATTTTACACTTCAAATTGTATTAAGAGTGAATTATTTGGATTCCAAAATTAAACATAAAATAACACAAATGAATATTGTGACGCTACACTTTCCATTCAAGAGAATATTATCCGGGCTTATTTTACTTTTTCTATTTTCTTTTAACTTAACAGCTCAAGAGGGAGATGCTGTAAATGGTAAAAAAATATTTAATTCCATTTGCGCCGCCTGTCATAAATTGGATAAAAAGTTAATTGGCCCACCCTTAAAAGGAATAAGCGAAAAAAGATCTAATGAATGGTTGCAAGCCTGGATTAAGGATAATAATGCCTTAAGGGCAAGTGGTGATCAAGATGCTATTGATATTTTTAATGAATACAATGGGATGCCAATGGTAGCAAACCCTCAGTTATCAGACCAAGACATCAATGATATTATTGCATATACTGATGATAAGCCGGTTGAAGCGGATGTTGCTGAAGCTACAGATGCAGTTCAGGAAATTGATCCTCAAGTTGTTGTTGGTAAAAAATTATTTAATACCAATTGTGCTGCATGTCACAAATTAGACAGAAAATTAATTGGCCCACCATTAGGTAAAATTTCAGATAAAAGAAGTGAAGAATGGTTAAAAGCTTGGATTAAGGATAATAACACCTTAAGAGCCAGTGGTGATCAGGATGCTATTGATATTTTTAATGAATACAATGGGATGTTAATGACTCCTTTCCCTTATTTATCAGATGAAGATATTGCCGCTATAATTGCTTATACTACGGCTGGAGATATTAAAAAAATAACGGTTGCAGGTGCAGATGACGGCCTTGCAAAACCGGAAACATCGAGTAATTGGATGTCACATGTTGTGATCGTTGCTCTTTTATTATTAGTGCTTTGGGTTTTTATAAAAAGTAATAATGGTTTCTTAAAAATTATATCAACTATTGGTTTAATAATTACGGGTATTTATGTTTTATTTAGTGCATTATTGAATATTGGAATAGACCAGGATTATCAACCCATTCAGCCCATAGCTTTTTCACATAAAATTCATGCCGGAGATAATAAAATTGATTGTCAGTATTGCCACTCTTCAGCAAAGCACAGTAAAACATCCGGAATTCCTTCTGTTAATGTTTGTATGAATTGTCATAAAAGCATTTCAGAATATACCGGGCCAACAACTGCAGAAAACGATAAAGCATTTTACGATGGTGAAATTCAAAAAATATATGATGCAATTGGTTGGGATTCTGAGAAGTTGGAGTATATAGAAAATTATGAGCAAAAGCCTATCAAATGGGTTCGAGTTCATAATCTCCCTGATTTTGTTTACTATAATCACTCACAGCATGTTACGGTTGCCGGATTAAAATGTCAAAAATGTCACGGGCCTGTTGAAACAATGGATGAATTGTATCAATATTCTCCTTTAACAATGAATTGGTGTTTAGACTGTCATAAAGAGACAAATATCAATTTAAAAGGTAACGATTACTATGCTAAGATTCATGACGAATTGGCCCAAAAGTACGATGTGTCAAAAGTAACTATTGCCCAATTAGGAGGTAAAGAATGTGGTAAATGCCACTACTAATAAAATTAAAAAAAACTCTCGATTTTTTCGAGAAATTCAATAGAAATAAAATATGGCATCAAACAGGAAATACTGGAAAAGTGTTGAAGAACTAAACGAAAATAGTTCTATTGTTGAAAAGCTAAAACAAACAGAATTTGTTGAAGATATTCCAACTGATCAATTTTTAGGAGATAAAGAAGCTTTGGATGCAAGTAGCACATCTCGTAGAGACTTTTTGAAATATGTAGGTTTTTCTACCGCGGTAGCATCCTTGGCAGCTTGTGAGGGGCCAGTGATTAATTCCATTCCTTATGTTGTAAAACCGGATAATATTACGCCGGGTGTTGCAGATTATTACGCAACAACAATGGCCGATGGCTATGATTTTGCCAATATTTTGGTAAAAGTTAGAGAGGGACGTCCCATAAAAATTGAACCCAACAAAGATTCTGATACCGGAAATACGAATGCAAGAGTCCAAGCATCAGTTTTATCCTTATATGATAATAATCGTTTGAGAGGCCCTCAGGCAAATGGAGAGGCAACAGATTATAAAACTTTGGATGGAGAAATTATTGCAAAATTAAATGAGTTAAAAACAAATGGGGAAAAGATAGTTTTCTTAACAGGCACATTGGCAAGTCCGTCAACTCAAAGTTTGATAGCAAATTTCACAGAACATTTTGGCAATGTTGAGCATGTAGTTTACGATGCAGTTTCTGAAAGTGCTGCATTAAATGCATTTGAAAAAATGTATGGAAAAAGGGTTTTACCTGATTATGATTTTAGCAAAGCAGATGTAATCATATCTGTTGGAGCCGATTTTATTAGTGACTGGCAAGGTGGAGGATTTGAAGCTGGATATGCTAAGGGTAGAATTCCTAAAAATGGAAAAATGTCACGTCATATTCAATTTGAATCCAATATGACTCTTACAGGTGGAAATGCTGATAAACGTATTATAGTTAAACCATCACAACAAGTCTTGGTTTTAACTAAATTGTATCAGGCAATTGTACTGGGAATTTCAACGAGAGAGGCAAGCCCCATGAATGATGCGATTCAAAAGGCGACTAAACAAATCAAAAATGCAGGTAAAAGAGCAGTTGTTATTACTGGCATTCAAGATGAAAATGCACAATTATTGGCATTGGCAATAAATAATG
>Ga0114949_10001333_pt1 | contig 14938 bp, 19 predicted proteins | sample N074metaG_FD_83505 | JGI IMG/M metagenome (GOLD analysis project Ga0114949, IMG submission 83505) | Deep subsurface microbial communities from Kermadec Trench to uncover new lineages of life (NeLLi) - N074 metaG | ecosystem: Environmental > Aquatic > Marine > Ocean trench > Sediment | place... | reverse complement strand
TGCGCGAGACGGAGGCGATCTGGGATTCCCAGGACACGGCCAGGTTGCGCGAGCTATGGGATACCGATGACGTCGAACCGTACTACCTCGCCGGCGAGCAGGAGAACTGGTTCATCGGTTGGGATGCGATCGATGCGTACCTTGCGCCGCCGCGCGGTGCGCCGAAGATCACGCAGGCGATTCGCGTGCGTTTTTACGACGTGCGAGCACGCTGGTTGGCGCCGGACCTCGCGTTCGCGGCTTACTGGATGCGCACCGACATGAAGCTCGTTTTCCAGGCCAAGCCATTCGGCTCGGACAACCGGGTCGCGTCCGTGTTCAGAAAAAAACCGGGGGGGTGGAAGTACGTGTGTTACACGGAAGCGTTTCAGACGCCGAACCTGTATATCCAGAAACTCTACGAGAAGGATATCTCGCCCGAGTACGAGGCGTTTTACAACCAGATGATGAAGAAGCCGGGTTAATACTCAGTCGACGCGCGATTGGCCTGGCCTTCGAGATCCAGCGAGCCGACGAGATCCATGACGCCGGCGATGTGGTGACGTTCCAGGTATTCGGCGATGCCGGCGTTGATCTCCTTGCACACCAGCGGCGTGTAGAACAACGCCGTGCCGACACCGACTGTCGTCGCCCCGGCGATCAGGAATTCCAGCGCGTCGGTGGCGCTGCAGATGCCGCCCTGGCCGATGATCGGTACGTTGTGCCGGCTCGCGACTTCATAGACCTGGCGAACCTTGAGGAGCGCGATCGGCTTGATCGCCGGACCGGAGAGTCCGGCCTGGACGTTCGCGATGATCGGCTTGCGCGTCTCGGCATCGATGGCCATGCCGGTCATCGTATTGATCACGGCCAGGCCGTCGCTGCCGGCTTCGATGCACGCGCGCGCGCTTGCCTGGATGTCGGTCTGGTTAGGCGAGAGTTTCGTGATGAGTGGCTTCGACGTCGCCTTACGACAGGCCTCGACCACGCGTGCCGAAGACTCCGGAAAGTTGCCGAACGAGATGCCGCCCTCTTTGATGTTCGGACAGGAGATATTGATCTCCATCGCATCGATCGGCGAGTCGTCAAACCGGCGACAGACCTCGGCATAGTCTTCGATGGTCGATCCGCAGACGTTGGCCATGAAGCGGGTCTCGGAGAAATCCAGTTGCGGCAGAATCTGCCCGACGACGGCGTCGACGCCCGGATTCTGGAGGCCGATCGCGTTCAGCATGCCCATAGGCGTCTCGTACACACGGGGCACCGGATTGCCGGATCGCGGTTCCAGCGTCGTGCCCTTCAGTACGATCGCACCGGCGTCGCGATTCGAGAACCCCTCGACGCGGGTGTATTCTTCTCCGAAGCCGACACAGCCGGACAACAATACAATCGGCGAGTCGAGCTTGAGACCACAGAACTCGAGAGAAAGATTAACGTTCGCGTTTGCCAATGTTTCGTTTGATCCTGTTAGAGCCCGAGATCCCGCCGAATACGGGAAATATCATACGCCTGTGTGCGAACACGGGGACTCGGTTACACCTGATCGCCCCGCTCGGGTTCGAGCTGGACGACCGGAAATTGCGTCGCGCCGGTCTCGACTATCGGGAATTCGCGAAAATCACGGTCCACGACAGCCTCGAAGCTTGTCTCGATGCGCTGGATCGGCCGCGCGTGCTGGCCTGCTCGACTCACGGCGGCATGGCGTATCACGAGCATCGATTCGCTGCCGGCGATGCGCTGCTGTTCGGCCCGGAAACCCGTGGCTTGCCGGCCTCGGTTCTCGATGCGCTCCCGCCCGAAAACATTTTGCGTATTCCGATGCGTGCGCAGAGCCGTAGCCTGAATTTGTCCAACGCCGCCGCGGTGGTGCTGTACGAGGCGTGGCGGCAGCTCGGGTTCTGGTAACCAGGGAACCGTGTTGTCACTCGGGTCCCAGCGCCCGGTTCATCAACGCCGACACTGCCTGCTCCGGCGCCGCATCTTCGTACAGTATCCGATAGACCTGCTCGCAGATCGGCATCTCGACACCCAGGCGGGTCGCAACGCCATGCACGGCCTTGGCGGCATACACGCCCTCGACCACCTGGCCGATCTCGCGTGCGACGGCATCGGCCGTGCGCCCTGCGGCGATCGCGAGCCCCATGCGGCGGTTGCGCGACTGATTGTCCGTACACGTCAGCACGAGGTCGCCCATGCCCGACAGCCCCATGAATGTCTGCGACTTCGCGCCGAGCGCCGCGCCCAGGCGCGTCATTTCGATGAGCCCGCGGCTGATCAGTGCGATGCGCGCGTTGGCGCCGTAACCGAGACCGTCGGATATGCCGGCGGCGATTGCGAGTACGTTCTTGACGGCGCCGCCGACTTCGACGCCCGCCAGGTCGTTCGACGTGTACGCGCGGAATTGTTCGCTGGAAACACGTACGGCGAGGTCGCCGGCGAATTGCGCGTCGGTCGATGCAACGGTCATGGCCGTCGGCAGGCCGGCGCCGACTTCGGTCGCGAACGTGGGTCCGGACAGCACCGCCAACGGGTATTCCGCGCCGAGGACATCCCGTGCGACCTGATGGGGCAGCTGCCCGGTCTCCTGCTCGAGCCCCTTCGTCGCCCATGCGATACGCTGGTCGTCGCGCAGATGCGGCTTGATCTCGCCGAGCACGATACGGAACACGTGACTCGGAACGACAACCAGGATATCGCAGCTGCCGTGAATCGCTGTCCGCAGGTCCGCCTCGATCCGTAGCGTGTCCGGAAACCTGATGTCTGGAAGATAGCGATGATTCGTGCGCTCGCGCGCGAGCCGTTCGGGCTCGTCATCGGCGCGGCCCCACAATATCGTGGGCCGGTTTGCACGGGCCAACTGGATCGCCAGCGCCGTACCCCACGAGCCGGCGCCGATAACCGTGATGGACTCGCCGTCTGATGTGTTCATCGTGTCCGTTCGATATGGCTTCAGGTCTGAGGTTTTTCGTCCTGGTTCTGAGCGGCGTCCTCTTTGGCCTTGGCGTACAGCGCGTCGAAGTTGATCGGCTGCAGCAGCACCCGCGGAAAGCCACCCTGGCCGATTATCGTTGAGATCATTTCACGGACGTAGGGAAACAGTGTCGATGGACAATATGTTCCGATCAGATTCATGAATAGGTCGTCGTCGTAGCCGCTAATCGTGAATATTCCGGCCTGGTCGACTTCGATCATGTAGAGGGTGCGCTCTTCAAGCGTGGCGTGCACGCTGACGGTCAGGCTTACCTCGTAGTCGTCCCCTTCGATTCGCTGGTGGCGGTTCTTCAGGTTCATCTGGATCTGTGGCTCACCCGTCTGGTCTGCGAACAGCCCGGGGGAATTCGGCGCCTCGAACGACAAGTCCTTTACATAGAGTTTCTGGAGCATGAATTGCGTTACGATTTCCTCCGTCATGCCGCCGTTGGTGTCCTGAGGATCTGTCTTATTCTCCGTCATGTTATTCGCTTCCTGCTGTGGATTCGTTGTGCCGGACGATTGTCGACTACCGCTCCAGCCCGAGCCGGTCGTCGAGCTGACCATCGCGGTTCAGTTCGGCCAGTTCGTCGTAACCGCCGATCGGCTCGTCGTTAATAAATATTTGCGGGAAGGTACTTTGCCCGGAGCGGTCCTTCATCTCACGGCGCAGTTCCCCGCTCATCGTGGCATCGATCTCATCGTACGCCACGCCCTTCTCATCGAGCAGTTTGCACGCTGCCGCGCAGTAGCCGCATAGCGCCCGCGTGTATATGACGACGGCCGATCCTTTGTTGTCGGTGTCATCAGTCACCGGTATCGCCGGATGTGACGACCGGTAAGTTCTCGCGCTGCCAGGCGCCGATTCCCCCCTGCAGGCTGAATGCGGTCTCGAGGCCGCCCTTGCGCAGAGTCGCAACGCACTGGCCGCTCTTCGCGCCCGTGTCGCAGACGAGCACGAGAGATTTGGCCATCTTGAACCGGCTCTCGATATCCGCGTGAAGATCGGTGGCCGGAATATTGATCGAATCGACGATATGACCCTTCGCGAACAACTCGGCGTCGCGCACGTCGATGACTTTCGAACCGCTGTTGATCAGCTGTACCACCATCCCTGCGGAGAGAGCGGTGACCCCCGCAGCCTTGATCCGCAGCTCGTTGAATATCACGGCGAGCGCCATCATGACGGCGCCGCCGGCCAGCAAGGTGTTATTGCCGATAAATTCCAATAATTGATCCATATAGCTCCGCTGAGTCAGTTCGCTTCATCTGTGGCCAGACACTGGCCGCGCATTATAACCTCACGAGGGCGCGGCGCGGTGTCGCCAGCCGGGGTCGCATCCCCTAAACTCGAGAGACATGATCCGGCTTCCCATCGTCCGTCACCGGACACGCTCCGAATCCCGTTCGCGTGCCCGCCGTTGCTTGCTGGCGTGCCTCTGGGTGGCGCAGCTTGGGGCGCCCGCGTGGTCCGCAGACGCAACGTTCAGCGATCCCGCGCAGGCCGAGGAACAGCTGACCGAGATACGTAAACGCATTGGTGACCTCGAAGGCCAGATCCAGAGCCAGGTCAAGGCTCGCGGTGCCACCGAGCAGTCGCTGCGCGAGGCTGAGCGTGATGAGGCGCAGGTGCGCCAGACGCTGCGGTCGATCGGGGCAGAGCTCGACAGGGCGCGCGAGCGCCTGGCCGAACTGGAGACCGAGGCGGAACGGGCGCGGATCCAGTTGGGCGGGCACAGCGCGGAACTGGCGCAACAGCTCCGGCTGGCTTACGTCGCCGGGCGCGAAGACTGGCTGCGCAGCGTATTGAGCCAGCGTGACCCCATCGAGATCGGTCGACAGCTCGTTTACCACAGCTATTTTGCGAAGCAACGTAGCAGCCTGATCGATACCGTTCGCAGCGAACTTGCGAATCTGGAGGTGGCGACCGACCGCGTCGACCAGGAGCGTGCCCGTCTCGAGACAATCGAGGCCAGCGAGCGCGACCGTCTCGACGAACTGACCGTCGTGCGCGAGCGGCGCAAGCTGGCGCTGGTCGAGATCAATGCTGCGATTGTTTCGCGAGCCGAGCGCGTCGAGCGCCTGCGCGTCGAGGCCGCCGACCTCGAGACTCTCGTGGCCGAGCTGACGCGGCTCCTGGCGGATCTGCCGATCGACGGGGCCATTTCGTTCGGGGAACGCAAGGGTCAGATGGATTGGCCGGTCGCGGGCCGGGTCGTGCGCAAGTTTGGTCAGTCACGGGGGGGCGGGCGTTTGCGCTGGGAAGGCGTACTGCTGACGGCGCCGGCCGGCGGTGAGGTCCGCGCCGTGCATCACGGGCGGGTCGTGTTCTCCGACTGGCTGCCGGGGATGGGGATGCTTATCATTCTCGAGCATGGCGACGGCTACCTGAGCCTCTACGGGCACAACCAGGACCTGATGACCGACGTCGGTGAATGGGTCGACCCGGACACCGTGATCGCCCATGTGGGCGACAGCGGCGGGCAGGCGGTAGCCGGCCTGTATTTCGAGATCCGCAAGGGCGGCAAGCCGCAAAATCCGGGCCAATGGATTGGCCAGTAAATCGTTGAAAATAAAGATAAAAAAGTATTTCCGGGTGACGAGATAGAGGTGTTTCCAAATTGATTCACCCGTGATCCCCGCTGTGTTATCGTCAAAAACTGTGAGCCAGATTTCTGCGGAGTGTGGATGTCTTTCCGAGCCAGAAGCCTGTTGACATTGTTGGTCGGCGCCGTGCTGGGCATGGCGATTTCGTTCGGCACCGGCGTGCTGGCCGAGCGCGACGCTGTCGAAAAATCCTTGCCGTGGGAAGAGGCCCGGCTGTTTGCCGAGGTACTCGAGCGGGTCCGGCAGGAATACGTCGAATCGATCGACGACCGCATCCTGATGGAGAGCGCCGCGCGCGGCATGGTCACGGATCTCGATCCCCATTCACAATTTCTGAATCCGGAAGAATACGCAGAGATCCGGATCAGCACGACCGGCAACTATTCGGGCGTCGGTCTCGAGGTCAGCGTGCGCGAAGGCCGGGTCAGCGTCGTTGCCCCGATCGAAGGGACGCCGGCCGAACGTGCCGGGTTGCGTTCCGGCGACCGGATCCTGAGCATCGATGGCGTCGCTGTTCAGGACGGCAATGTCAACGACACGATCGGTCGCATGCGTGGCAAGCCGGGGACGACGGTCAACATCACCGTTGCCCGCGACTCCGATCCGGAGCCGATCGACTTCGAGTTGATTCGCAGCCATGTCCAGGTCAACAGCGTGCGTTCCGCATTACTCGACGAGCATTACGCCTATATCCGGATTACGCATTTCAGTGAGTCGACGTACAAGGACATGCGCAGGGCCGTCGGCGAGCTCCGACGCAATATGGAGGGTGACTTCCACGGTGCGATCCTCGACCTGCGGAACAATCCCGGCGGCGTGCTCGACGCGGCCGTCGACGTATCCGACGCGTTCCTCGACAGCGGGGTGATCGTGACGGCAAACGGCCGCGGTCACGATGCGACATTCCGGCACGAGGCACAGGCAGGCGATATTCTCGACGGGCAGATCATGGTCGTCATGGTCAACGGCGGCTCCGCTTCCGCCTCGGAGATCGTCGCCGGCGCATTGCAGGACAACGGGCGTGCCGCCATCGTCGGCAGCCAGACCTTCGGCAAGGGTTCCGTGCAGACTGTCATGCCGCTGTCGAACGGGCGCGCGATCAAGCTGACGACATCGCGGTATTTTACGCCTTCGGGTGCTACGATCCACGGGATCGGCATTACGCCCGATATCGTTTTCGAAGATGTGGTTTTCGAAGATCGGGCCTACGAAGATCGGCAATTCGAAGAGCAGGTTTTTGCAGAGTGGGTTTTCGAAGAGGGGGGCTTGGAGGATGTGCTCGCCGGCGTAGCCGAGCAGCAAACGGATGCCGGTGAGGTGCTATTGCGAAATGACAAGCAACTGCGCCAGGCGCTGAACGTTCTGAGGGGCGGTCGCATTCTCCAAAGCAAGATCGATTAGCCGCTGTCTTTCGACCATCTGATGAATGAATGCACCGGCGTCGGCCGGCACCGTACAGCATCCCTGATCGTTTTCTGCGCGTGCCTCGCGTGGACCGCTGCCTTCGCCGCGGAAGATTCTCCCGACCCCGACGGCCAGTCGGCCGCTCATGTCCCGCGCATCGTTCTGATCATCGATGACCTCGGCAACAGGCAGATCGCCGGCGAGCGGACGGCCGCGCTCGACGGACCCGTCGCATGCGCGATATTGCCGCATACACCCTACGCTGCCCGCATTGCGAGGGACGCGCATGCAGCCGGCAAGGAAGTGCTGCTGCACCTGCCACTGCAACCGGTGGAGCCGTATCAGCAAACGTCGTCGGGCACGATCCGGATCGACATGACGCAGACGCAGCTCATCGAGATTTTCGCGATCGACATTGCTTCCGTGCCGTATGTCGTCGGCGTCAACAATCACATGGGGAGTCTGTTGACTCAGCACCCGGGACACATGAATTGGCTCATGGGTGCGCTTCAAAGCCGCGGCGACCTGTTTTTCGTCGACAGTTTCACGAGCAAGGCAAGTGTCGCGCTCCAGATCGCGAATGAGCATGATGTGCCGGCCATTCGTCGTGATGTGTTTCTCGACAACACGCCGACGTACGATGCGATTGACGCAGAATTTCAGCGACTGAAGAGCCTGGCCCTGCGCCACGGCATGGCGGTCGGGATTGGTCATCCATACGCACAGACGCTGGCGTATCTGGAGCACGCGCTACCGAAGCTGCGCGAGGAAGGTTTTCAGCTGATTCCGGTTGCCGAAGCTATCGCGATCCGCTCGGGTGTCAGCCTGAAGACGGCCAGCCTCGGCAGTACTGGCGTTGAACGCGAGTAGCTATCTCGGTCAGGTCATGATCGTGGGTGCCGGCGGCTTCGTCGGTTCGGCGCTGCGATTCGTCGTCAGCGGGTCGGTACAACGGCTCGTGGGGTCGGGCGGGTTCCCGTACGGCACACTCACCGTCAACGTGCTCGGTTGTTTGCTAATCGGCCTGCTCGGTGGTCTCGCCGAATACCGGCAGGTCCTCGAGCCCGCGCAGCGTCTGTTCCTGATGATCGGAGTACTGGGCGGCTTCACGACCTTTTCCACCTTTGCTTACGAGTCGCTGTCGCTGATGCAGGATGCCGAACTGTTCAAGGTGGCGCTGAATACCCTGTTGCAGGTCGTGCTCGGGTTCGTGGCCGCGTTTATCGGCTATATTGGTGCCAGGTACCTGTAAGGATCGATCGAATGGCGGACATCGTGGATGCGAAACTGCTCAGGATCTTCGTCGGGGAGCTCGACACGCGCGACGGTCAGCCGCTGCACCGGTGGCTGATCAACGAGGCGAAGCGAGCCGGCCTCGCGGGCGCGACGGTGCTGCGGGGAATGGAAGGCTACGGCGTGCACAACCAGGTTCATACGGCAAAAATACTGGAGCTTTCGGTCGATCTGCCGATCGTAGTCGAGATCATCGACACGCCTGAGAAGATCGAGGCCTTCATGCCGGTCGTCGATGCCGCGATCGAAGAAGGGCTGGCAACCATCGAACGCGTCGAGGCGCGCTTCTACCGACCCGGCTAAGCGGGCTCGAGTGCTGCGCGAATCATCGCGGCATGACGTTCGAGCGTAGCCGACTCTGCGAAGTCGCGACCGTGTCCGTGCGCCGCTTTCCCCTCATAGCAAGGCATGATGTGCATGTGGAAATGGAACACCGTCTGGCCGGCGGCCGAACCATTGAACTGCATGAGCCGGATGCCATCCGGCTCGAACGCCTTACGCACGCCGCGCGCGACATGCTGAACCGCAACGATCAGGGTCCGCAGGACGTCCGGTTCGATGTCGAACAGGTCGATCGTCGTCGCTTTCGGCAGCACCAGCGTGTGTCCGTCCGACTGCGGCATGGCGTCGAGGAATGCGAGGCAGTGCTCGTTCTCGTATACCGAAAAAGCGGGCGCCTCGCCGCGCAGAATTTTCGCAAATATATTGCTGTCGTCGTATGCCATGATTGCGGTTCCGCCCGTTGTTGAGCAATGCGTCGATCGACTGGACGATCGTTACCCGGTGTCGATAGGATAGGATGCGCCTGGGGACCGTGAAATGAAACCAGTACGAGGAGAACGGTAGTGAGTGACGAGCGTGCACGGCCGGATGCCAATCACTGCTTCGTATGCGGGCCAACCAACCCGCAGGGTTTGCGAATCCGGTATCGGATGGACGGTGACATCTGCCGGGCGGAATTCACACCGGGCGAGAACCACGTCGGCTACGATCAGATGACTCACGGCGGCATCATCTTCAGCGTACTCGACGACGTCATGGCGAACTGGCTGTTTTTGCAGGGTGCGCGTGCTCACACCGCCAGGTGCGAGATTCGGTATCGTCAGCCGGTTCCGATCGGCACCAGGCTCGATCTCGAAGGGCGCCTCGTGAAGCGCAAGGGTCCGCTTGCGATGCTGACCGGGCGGGCCTGTCGCGTCGATAACGGCGCGGCCGTCGCCGACGCGCAGGCGAGCTTTATGGTCGTAGATTCCGGCAACCGGTGACCCTGCGGCGGGCCCGGCGCCCTGACCGGTGTGCTCTATTGTCCGGGCGGCGGCGGCGCGGATTCGTAGCTGGCGAAATCGTAGATACCCGTGCCTTCACGCAGTGGCGCGATCTCATTCACGTATTCATCGGACTTGGCGAAGCCGTTCAGCGTATCCATGTCGGGGAATTCGGTGATGATCATGACCTTGCCCTGCAGGGCGTCACCCTTCAGCACCTCGGTCGCCGGGCCGCGCACGATATACTTGCCGCCATGTTCGGCGGCCAGCCTGGCTGACTCGGCAGCATACTTCTTGAAATTCTCATTCGGGTTCGTGATTTCGCATACGGCGACTATGTAAGCCGGCATTTTTGTTTCTCCTTTGCATTACACCCTTTGCGGGCGTTTAATTTTAAAGTATTTGGCGTCTGACACCAATTTCTTTCCGACAATGGGCCCCTGACAAGTCGCTGCTGGAGGGGCGGGCAGCCTCCTCAGGAGTCAGAAAGCTTGCGGCGGGCCGCCTCCACGGAATCGCAGCTGGAAGCCGCTCATACGGGGATGGGGGCATTCACTTACAGAGTTTGAATTGCGGACCACACCCCACCTAACCCACACCCCCCATTAACCGTCGAATCGTCTTCGAACATGCCAGCAGCAGCAACGCAAACCCGCCCGTCGTCAGCACGATCTGCAGGTACAGGTCCGGGAAATTGGCGACCGACTCGCCGTTGAACTCGCCCGCGAGCAAGCCGGCGAGAATATTGCCGAGTGACGAACCGAGGAACCAGATACCCATCATCTGACCGACGTATCGTTTCGGCGCGAGCTTCGTCGTGGCGCTCAGTCCGACCGGGCTCAGGGCGAGTTCACCCATCGTGTGCAGCAGGTAGGTGAACAGTAACCAGGTCGGCATCACCTGGTTGCCCTGCACAACCAGTTGTGCGGCGAAGATCATGATCACGAATCCGCCGGCGAGAAGCAACAGGCCGATCGCAAACTTAACCGGCGTCGAGGGGTCGAGCTGGCGGCGGGCGAGTCCGATCCACAGCGCTGAATACACCGGCGCGAGTATGATGATGAATGCCGGGTTCAGTGACTGGAACCAGCCGGCCGGTATCTCGAACGAACCGATCATGCGCTGTGTGTAGCGCTCGGCGAACAGATTCAACGACGATCCGGCCTGCTCGAAGCCCGCCCAGAAAATCGCCGATGCCAGGAACAGCACGATGATGACGACGAACCGCTTCTTCTCGGCCACGTCCAGGCCGCCGAACATGAACAACGAGATGAAATACAGTGCGGCCAAGGCCACGATAAAAATCGTTGCGTGCTCCGCGAGCTGCTGAGAGTTGACCGAGACGGTTTCCGTCAGCAGCAGGCCGACGCCCGCGATCAGCAGGATGACTGCCGCGATGACGAATCTCCAGCCGCGGCGCATCCTGGCGGCATCGTCGGGATTGTTTCGATCGAGCGATGGCGCAAGGCCGGCCTGGCCGAGATGTTTCGAGTAGATGCCGAACTGAATCAGGCCGAACAGCATGCCGATGCCCGCCGCCGCAAATCCATAGTGCCAGCCGAATCGTTCGCTCTCGCCCAGCGTGCTACAGACCAGCGGCCCGAGCGCGGCGCCGACGTTGATGCCCATGTAGAAGATCGTGAAGCCGGCGTCCCGCCGCGGGTCACCCGGTGCGTACAACTCGCCGACGATCGCGCTGATGTTCGGCTTCAGCAGGCCGGTGCCGCAGACGACGAATACGAGCCCGATAAAGAAGGCATACACCGAGGGGATGGCCAGGATGAAGTGGCCGCACATGATGATGAAGCCGCCGTACAGGATCGTCTTCTGCGCACCGAGCAGGCGGTCGGCGATCCACCCGCCGGGCAGCGTCACGAGGTAGACAGCCGCTGTGTACAGCCCGTAGATAGCGGTCGCGTTCGCATCGGTCAGACCGAGGCCGCCGTTCTCGACTTGGTCGACCATGAACAACACCAGCAGGGCGCGCATGCCGTAATAACTCATGCGTTCCCACATCTCGGTGAAGAACAGCGTGCGCAGGCCCGCCGGATGGCCCGTTGAGATACCCGGTGTGGGTTGCGCCGCTTCTTCTAGCGCCATGGTTCTTGCGCCCCCGGCACAGTGCTTGCGCGTCGAGTGGTCAGGCTATGTGGACTTGTCACCGATCGCGTCGCCGTCGGCTTGAGGTTTCACCATGAACCGGGACATCAGGATGCCGATCTCGAATAACAGGTAGATCGGGCCGGCCAGCAGCGTCTGCGAGATGACGTCGGGCGGCGTCAGCAACATCCCGATGACGAACGCGCCGAGCAGGACGTACGGACGCTTGCGTTTCAGGGCCTCGGGTGTCGTCAGGCCGGATGCGATCAGCATGACCGTCGCAATCGGGACCTCGAACGCGATACCGAAAGCGAGGTAGATCGTCAGCACGAAATCGAGATAGCTGCTGATGTCGGTCATCATCGTCACGCCCTCTGGCGTGACCATCGCAAAGAACCCGAACATCAGCGGGAAGACGACCCACTGCGCGAACGCGATCCCGGAATAAAACAGGAAGATACTCGATGTGACCATAGGTATCGCAAAGCGCTTCTCGCGTCGGTATAACCCGGGCGCGACGAACGACCAGATCTGGTAGATCACGACCGGCATCGCGATGAACAGCGCAACGAACAGCGTTGTCTTGAAAGGCGTCAGGAACGGCGATGCCACCTGCGTGGCGATCATCGTCGAGCCTTCCGGCAGTTTCTTCATCAGCGGGGCTGCAACGAGCGTGAAAATGCGCTCGGCAAACGGTACCAGGCACACGAAGATGCCCAGCACGGCGAGGCTCGCTTTGACGAGTCGCGACCGCAACTCCACGAGATGAGAAATCAGGCTCGCTTCTTCGAGGGACTCTTCCCCGTCAGGATTTTCTTGCGGGTCGGTCATGCTGGTGTCGTGATGTGACAGTTTCCGCGGCGCGCCGGGCGCTTATGAAGGTTTTGCGGCGCTGTCCGCACCGTCTTCCGGTTGCGTGTCGTCGTCGGTTTCTGCGCCTGCGTCCGAATGATCGCGGTCACCCGTCTCTTCGTCTGCCTGCGCATCGTCCGACTGTTCATCGTCTGACTGTTCATTGACCGGCGACTCATCGACCGGCGGCTCATCGAACGTTGCAGATGACGCCGGATTCAGGTCATCCATGCCGGGCCGGCTGTAGGGAGGGTTGGGTTTCGCCGAGCCGCTGAACGGCTTATTGATATCTATATCGAGTTCGTCGCGCATCTGGCTCGTCAGCGTGCGGGCCATTCGGCGCGCCTGTCCCGCCCAGTTGCCGACCTGTATGGCGACCTTGGGTAGCCGCTCGGGCCCGAGGATTACGAGCCCCAGGCCGAACAGGATGATAATTTCCCAGAAACCAACGTCGAACATGTCGGATCAGGTGTGATGCTTGTCGGTCTGGGAGTCTTCCACGTGGGCCTCGGAAAATTCGGCATCCGGCTGCTCATCGAGTTTCTTGGGCGTCTCGTCCGCATCCACGTCGGCCTCGGCATCGCTCATGGCTTTGCGAAAGCCCTTGACCGCGTCGCCCAGATCACCGCCGATCGACGTCAGTCGCTTGGTTCCAAAGATCACGATGACAATGACCAGGACGATCAGTAATTGCCACATGCTAATTCCGCCAAGTCCCATAATTTTACTCCACGTTATCGATATAACGATTTTACGAGGTCAGTCATAAACTTGCCCGAAAACCGTTGCACTCCGACCGATAATGATACGCCAAAATCGACTTTAATCCGGGGTCACATCCCGTTTTTGGCATGGTGCAAGGCCGCGATCAGGCGCCGGGCGGCACCTCGAGCCAGAACGTCACCGGGCCCTGGTTCAACAAGCGGACGTCCATGTTCGCCCCGAAGCGCCCCGTGGCCACGTTATCCCACCGGGCCCGCGCCGCAACCACGCAGGCGTCGAACAGTTGTCGACCGAGAGCGGGATCCGCTGCGTGGGAGAAGCTGGGGCGATTCCCCCGGCCGGTATCGGCCGCCAGCGTAAATTGTGGGACGAGCAGCAGACCGCCACCGATCTGGGTCACGTCCAGGTTCATCTTTCCCGCGTCGTCCTCGAACACGCGATACGCCAGCAGCCGCTGGGCAAGCCGCTCGGCCTGCTCGGGCGTGTCCCCCCGCTGAACCGCGACCAGCACCATCAGGCCTGGACCGATCCGGCCGGTGATCGCCCCCTCCACGGTGACGCTGGCCTCGGTAACGCGCTGCAGCAAACCAATCATTCGGGCCCCCGTGCCTCTCTGGCGCGCGATTCTATCAGGTCCCGGCCCACGGTCCTGCGGATCGTCAAAGGGTGGGGAGACTGCAATCCCACTAAAATGAGTATATTGACAAGAAATCGCCTAATTTCTGATAGAATTCTAAAAAAAGAGGATATATGGGTAATATAATCCGGTGAATATCAATAGATGTTTGAAAGTGGAGTTAATAGAGCATAATTGACCAAGATAAGCCTATCTATGGGAAATAGACGCTAAATCAGCCTGATCGTTGGCATGTTCGCTCACCCCGTCTAATATGGCGCGGTTCTCGCAGGAGGGAAGGCATGAAGCGTCGGGATATTCTGACCGGTGCCGGGGCGATCGCCCTGGCGGGGTGTGCGGGCGAGCCGCAGGGGTGCGCTACGGGTCAGGCCCGGCAGCGATTCAGCTGGAAGATGGTCACCACCTGGCCGCCGAATTTTCCGGGTCTCGGCACCGGCGCGGAAAATGTTGCCAAATACATCGAACGCGCGTCGGACGGACGGCTGACGATCAAGGTTTACGCGGCGGCCGAACTCGTGCCGGCGTTCGAGGTTTTTGACACCGTGTCGAGCGGCACGGTGGAAATGGGTCACGGCGCCGCGTATTACTGGAGGGGCAAGTCCCAGGCGAGCCAGTTTTTCACGGCGATCCCGTTCGGCCTGAGCGCGATGGAGATGAACGGCTGGCTGTACAACGCAGGCGGCATGGAGTTGTATCGTGAGGTATACGCCCCGTTCAATCTCCTGCCGTTTCCGGCCGGCAACACCGGCGTGCAGATGGGTGGCTGGTTCAACAAGGAGATCAATACCGTCGCCGATCTGATCGGCCTGAAGATGCGTATTCCCGGTCTCGGCGGCGAGGTGCTCAAACGAGCCGGCGGGACGCCGGTGATCCTGGCGGGTGCGGAATTATTTACGGCATTGCAGACCGGCAGCATCGATGCGACCGAGTGGGTCGGTCCGTACAACGATATCTCGTTGGGACTGCACAAGGCGGCAAAATACTACTACTACCCCGGCTGGCACGAGCCGGGTCCGACGCTGGAATGCATCGTTAACCGGCAGGCATACGATTCGCTGCCCGAGGATCTGCAGGCCATCGTCGAGATCGCGTGCAGTGCCGTCAATGA
>Ga0114949_10001325_pt1 | contig 14962 bp, 15 predicted proteins | sample N074metaG_FD_83505 | JGI IMG/M metagenome (GOLD analysis project Ga0114949, IMG submission 83505) | Deep subsurface microbial communities from Kermadec Trench to uncover new lineages of life (NeLLi) - N074 metaG | ecosystem: Environmental > Aquatic > Marine > Ocean trench > Sediment | place... | reverse complement strand
TTTAGCATGATTGGTCGGGGTAGAGAGATTTGAACTCCCGACATCCTGCTCCCAAAGCAGGCGCGCTACCAGACTGCGCTATACCCCGATACATCAAAGCCGCGCGATGATACTGGCGGTATTTTGGACCGTCAAACCGCATTTCTGCACCGTCCTACTCTATGTAAAATAGCACCAAAGATGGAGTGAATATGACTGCACAGATTCTCGACGGCAAAACGATTGCCAAAAACCTTCGCCGGGAACTCCGCGAGCGAGTTGCCGAGCGCGAAGCTGCCGGTATGAGACCGCCAGGGCTTGCCGTCATCCTGGTCGGCAACGATCCGGCAAGCGAGGTATACGTTCGAGGCAAAAGGCGCGATTGCGAGGAAGTGGGCTACCATTCCAACTTTCAACACCTGAGTACCAATGTCTCTCAACAGGACCTGGAAGATCGGATCGTCGCCCTCAACCAGGATCCCAACATCCATGGCATTCTCGTACAGAATCCGCTTCCCGAGCACATCGACGAGTCGCGGATCATCGATCTCATCGACCCGTTGAAGGACGTTGACGGCTTCCATCCCTACAACATCGGCCGCCTGGCCCTGCGTCGTCCAAGCCTGCGCTCCTGTACACCCAAAGGGATCATGCACCTGCTGGAACACACAGGCGTCACTCTGCGGGGCCTGGACGTGACCGTCATTGGCGCCTCCAATCATGTTGGCCGACCCATGGGTCTGGAACTCCTGATCGCCGGGTGTACGGTGACCACCGCGCACAAGTTCTCCAAAGATGCCAAAGCCAGCGCAAGAACCGCGGACATTCTGGTGTCGGCGGTCGGCAAGCCTGGATTGGTTGACGGTGATTGGATCAAACCAGGCGCCATTGTCATTGACGTCGGACTCACCCGCAATGAAAACGGTACGTTCACCGGCGATGTAGTTTTCGAAGACGCGCTCGAATGCGCCTCATGGATCACCCCCGTTCCCGGCGGCGTCGGTCCGATGACCCGGGTGGCGATGCTGCAAAATACCCTCATTGCGGCCGACGGCAACATCCCTTGACAAGCATCTTCGTATCGGATCTGCATCTCGGTGACGTCGAAGAGCCGCAGTTTCAGTGTTTTGCTGAACTTCTTGAGGTGGAAGCAAAAAGCGCAAGCGCAATTTATCTGCTGGGCGATCTAACCGAGGTCTGGGTGGGTGACGACGACGACGGGGCGCTCGCTGTTGCGCTGCAGGACTTGCTCGCCCAGGCCGCACGTCGCTGTCCCGTTTACCTCATGCATGGTAATCGCTACTTCATGATCGGCACCCGGTTCGCCGAGCGCGCCGGCATCGAACTCATCAGCGATCCCTACCTGCTCAACGCAGACACTCTCCTCGCCCATGGAGACGCTTTTTGCGTGGATGACGTCGACTATCAACGGCTCCGCCGCATGCTGCGCTCAAAGGAGTGGCAAGCCGACATGCTCGCCCGGTCGCTCGAGGAACGCCGGGCATTCGCGCGAGGCTTGAGGGAGCAAAGTCGGTCGAGCAACGCGAACAAGGCCGAGAACATCATGGACGTTTCCGCGAGTGAAATCGCTTCCGTCATGGCTTCGAAACAGGCGAACCGGCTGATACATGGACACACCCACCGTCCCGGAGAACACACCGAAATCTGGGGTAAACGGTACGTACTCGGCGCCTGGGAGCGATGCGGCTGGCTGCTCCGCTGGACCCCGCCTAACGAGCCCCGGTTGGAATGTTTTCCGCTAACGGGCCACTATGGAACCTGAACACGGTGTCTTGTTCACAGACGAGGCCGGATTCCAGCCCCAGCATCTCGTTGAGTTTCGGCTGCACCGATTTCTCGGCATAACGCTCCGCCAGATTCAGGTAGTCGGTGAAATGACGCGCCTCGGAGGTCGCCAGAGCCCGGTAGAAATCTCCGAGTTCAGCGGGCAAAACATCCGTTAACCCGATGAATCGCTCACACGATCGGGCCTCCACGATCGCCCCTGTCAACAGCGTATCCACCAGCCTTTCCGGTTCGACGGTACTGACCTTTTCTCGCAGGGCTGAGACGTAACGGCTGGAGGACAAATGTCGATAAATAATCCCCCTGTCCTGCAACAGTTTGTGTACCTGCTCGAAATGACGCAGTTCCTCACGGGCCAACCGGGAAAGACTCTGCAACAAGTGTGGATGGTCGACGTAGCGAAACAGCAGACTGAGTGCCGTTCCGGCAGCTTTTTTTTCGCAGTGCGCGTGGTCGATGAGCAACGTGGGCAAGTTTACCTTGGCCTGTTCGAACCACAAGGCAGGTGTCCGGCAGGGTAAGAAATCGATAACCGCTTGTAGATCAGCATCCATCCAGCATCCTCGATTACTGAACGGGCGTCTTGAAGTTACGTTCGTATACGGCGAGCGAGCGTCGATAGAACTCCCCTTCTATCTGTTCGAGAATCTCCCCCGGATCAAGCGCGTTGAACTCAGACTCGTCGTTCGAGACCAACACCAGACCAACGGCGTCGAGATCGAGACCCTGTCTGCGCATTCGGCACAGCACTTCGTACGCAAGTTGAGCTTGAGGGTGTTGATCCGCGTCGGGCACGTCGAGGGAAATTGCCCTGGCTAACAAGCGTTTCGCGTCTTTGATCCTGACTTTTGCAACCACAGCACCGGCTCGTAGATCCTGGAGGCGGTCCCAGACGCGATCTCGTTGGTCGTCGGCAAAACCGTTCCACTGCACGATCTCGTGAGCAAATCGTTTGCAGCCACGGCAAACCAGATCACCGTAAGTTGTGGAACAGATCCCAACGCAGGGAGTGCGTCGGTGAGTCAACTGGAACTTATCTCCTAATGCGACAGGCTGAATGCCAACCGAAACTGCAAGCGTCTGAGCTGACCTCGTAGTTGGCGTATTTCTGTACCACTACGGGTACCGGCTGGATTGTACAGGAGCGTGTTCAACTCGGCGACGACGTTGTCCACTTGAGTCGCCTCCAACCCGGCTTCTTCGGCAACGCGGCGAATGAACGCCCCGGGGGGTTCCGATGGCAGGCGGGGATATCCAAACCCGGCCAGGCGATCGCCGAAGCGTCTTATCAATCGTTCAACCGGATGCCGGTGTACCGGCCGGCGGCGCCAGAAAAGTGCAATGGCAACCAACCCGACGCTGGTACTTCCCCCCAGCAGGATGGCTAAACCGATGCGCGTCGGGGTCAACTCTCCCAACAGGTTTTCAAGAAAATCCGCTTGAAACCGGGTGTCGTAACCAATGACCCAGAGATTCCAGCGATGCTCCAACGAATCGGTCCAATCCAGAAATCCACCCAGGAACCCCCAATCACCCATGCGCACGCTCGTGAACAGGGACAATGCGGCTCGATCCGTCAGCGACAGGGCCGCGTTCAATCCCAGCTCTATCCGCTCAGGCGCAACCGCGGCGGTGGGATCTACCCGAGTCCATCCGCGTTCCGCCATCCACACCTCGGCCCAGGCATGGGCATCGTATTGCCGGACCACCAGATGGTTGCCGATGGGGTTGATCTCCCCGCCCTGATAGCCGCCCACCATGCGTGTCGGAATTCCGACGCTGCGCAGCATGAATACGAAAGCACCCGCATAGTGGGTGCAAAAACCGGCACGAGTATCGAACCAGAATTCATCGATACTATGCTCGCGCTGGAGCGTTGGGGGTTGCAGCGTATACGAATAAAGTTCCTGGCGGATGTGGCGCAACACCGCATCGATGAACGTCGCGACATCCTCACCGGATTCAATGTAGAGCGCGTGCGCAAATGCTCTGATACGTGGATTGTCACCTTCCGGCAGCTTTTTCTCGCGCACCCGTATGACCGGGATGAGTCTGTCGTCCATCAACTCACCGGGACGGGACACGACGTCATAACGAAAAACACTCATCACCGGATCGTCAGCGACCAGTCGATAGTCGAGCGTTCGAGCGACGTTCGAGGCTTCGGCGGTTGCGGTATCGAGAGCAAACAACCAGTTGCTCATGGTGGGCTCGAGTAACACCTCGTAACGGATCTCCTCGCCGGAGTAATTTTCATCGAGCCTGGGATGAGAGGGTTTGAATTGCGGTCCCAGCGACCAGGTACCGGATTCGAAATTCGAGTAAACGAGCCCCCGCCAGTACAGATCTTTGTTAGCCGGCACCGGGTCTTGGAAAACGACCCGGAAAGCCAGCTCGTCAGACTGGGCCAACCGGGCAATGTCACCGGGTGTCATGTGATCGCTGATTCCGGTGGTGGCGCCCATCGGCAGGGGAACCGTCCACAGCGGCGCGATGCGCGGGAAAAACAAGAACAAAACAATGGCAAACGGCAGCGCTTGAACGACGAGGCTACCGGCAAGGCGCAACGACGCCAGCGGCCGCACGCGGGTGTGAAGCTGATTCATACCCACCATAGCCGCCGTCACCATGATGGTTGCGATGAGTTCGTATATCGCAACCAGAATCGATTGGTCGAAGAGAAATTGCGTGGCGATGATGAAATAGCCTAAGAAAATAACGAGGTAGGCGTCCCGGCGTCCCTTCATCTCAATGAGTTTGAGCGCAAAAGCGAGAATCAAAACCGACGCCGCCGCCTCCAGGCTGTAGGCAGAGACACCGCTCACCGCAACGCCTGCGAAAGACGCAATGACCAGAAGCGCTTTGATCCAGCGCCGGGGATGGTCCCAGCGTCCCTGATAAACGCCCATACGCCAGTATCCGCAAAACAAACCGACGGCAATGATCCAGGGCGAAAGTTGCATGAAGTAAGGCAACACCACCACGATCTGGGCGATCATCAGCAGCGCGAGCGAGTTGCGTGGAATCTGGTACGCAACCCCAAGGGCTTCGTTAAGTTTCGGCGAGTCCATACAGCGCGAGTTCCCTTAAAATCTGTTCCAGGTGTGCTTCCCCAATTGCCGGAGTTATTTCCGTTGCCCCCAGCCGCAAACCAAATTCCCGTTCCAGGCGGGTGGCCCTCAGAGCAAGTCCGGTCAGGCGGCTGAGTCGTTCTTCCAGCGGACCGGATACCTCCTCGAGATCCAGCCAAAGCCTTGGTTCAACGAAGCTCGCGTAGCGTTTCACCACCAGCTCCCCGGAACGCGCATAGGTACGCCAGATGATGTGTTTCACCGGATCTCCCGGCAGATAGCTTTTGATGTCACTGAAATCATCGCTACCCAGAGGATCGATGAGTTGGCCGTCATCTCGTCGCCCGGAGGTCGACTGGGGAAAGTCCTGAAAAATTGGTTTGGGGTAAACGAGTGACTGGACACCAAGATCAACCCAGGTCCAGGCACGCAACAGACCCAACGGATAATAGGTTTCTACCAGCAACCGCCCCGGGTCGAGCCTGCCCCGCCGCTCGGCTTTAACAAAAAGTCGAACACCGGCTGCTTCCTGCTCGTTGAGTTCCGCCCATTGTTTGATGCCTTCCGGCCAGCCGAGTTGGATTCCTTCTCTGCCTTTTCCCTGGGGGCGGACCACGCGCACGTTGAACTCGATATCCTCACCAACGAACCCGGGACGTGTGCCTACCAGTTCCAACGCCAATCCCGAAAGATTTCGGAACGTGTACAGTATGGTCAGCAGAAACATGCTGCCTAGAAGAAACGCGACACCGTACACAAGGCTCGACTGGTAATTGACGGCGCCAAGAATCAACAACAACAGCAACCCGCCAAAAACGAAACCGGTCAGATTCGGAAAGATGAAGATGTTTCTCTGACTGAGTGTGATTTGTCGACTCGGTGGAATACGCCGATCCAGCCAGCGGCCGAACCTGCTGGCCTGCAGATCCTGCGGCGGGATGCTTCCCGGCCACATCGGCCCTCGATTCCTGGTTCCCGAAGTCGCCACTTTAGGTGGCCCCTAACCTACGACGTCTACGCCTGACAGAAGTTTCTGAGCCAGCGCGCCCCCGCCGTGCCCGGAATAGTCTGCCGCTTCTCGTAACCTGTGTTCTACCACGCTCGGTAACACCGCCTGAACATCTTCTGGAACCACATGGCTGCGATCGTGAATCAGCGCCCAGGCACGCGCACTGTGCAAAAGCGCAATCGCCCCGCGTGGCGAAAGCCCATAAGCAAACTCCGCAGCCTGACGACTATGACCGACGAGTCGCTGGATGTATTCGACCAGCGGATCCGACACTTTTATGTCGTCGACCGACTGCTGTATTTTTTTCAGATCCTGCAGATCGATAATCGCGCCGAGAGTCTCGAGTGCCTTGCGGCGGTCGCCTCCGCGCAGCAGTTCACGCTCCGCATCCGGATCCGGATAGCCGATTTCGATGCGCATCAGAAACCGGTCCAGTTGGGATTCGGGAAGCGGGAACGTACCTGTCTGGGTCACTGGATTCTGGGTGGCCACGACAAAAAACGGTTCAGGCAGAGGACGGGTCATGCCTTCGACAGTCACCTGTCGCTCCTCCATCGCTTCGAGCAATGCGCTCTGACTTTTGGGTGTTGCCCGGTTGATTTCGTCCGCCAGCACCAACTGGGCGAACAGGGGTCCTTCAATGAACCGGAACTCACTGGTGTTCTTGTCGAAAATCGATGTGCCGATGATGTCCGCCGGTAACACATCACTGGTAAATTGAACACGGTTGTAACTCAAGCCCAGCACCTTGGCCAGCGCGTGGGCAAGCAGGGTTTTGCCCATACCGGGAAGGTCTTCGATGAGCAGGTGACCGCGGGCAAACAGGCAAGCCAACGCGAGTTTTATCGCATCTTCTTTTCCGAGCAATATCCCATTAAGCGCTCCGATGAGCGCTTCTATCTGATCTTTCACCTCAGACGTGGTTGTGTAACTCGACGACCGTTTGATCGGAGTTGAATTCCTTGTCACGTTTCTGCTTCATCTTGTCGCTTCGGGCCAACGATAGACGCTCTAGATAAACCTCGTCTATGTCACCGGTCACGTATTTGCCATCGAAAACGGAACACTCGAAACTTTCGATAGCCGGATTGCCTTCCTTTGCGCTCATGATCAGATCTTCGATCTTCTGATAGACCAACCAGTCAGCGCCTATGAGTTCGGCAATTTCCTCTTCGGAGCGTTCGTGGGCCACCAGTTCCTCACGCACCGGCATATCTATCCCATATACGTTGGGATGCCTGACGGCGGGTGCCGCCGAAGCGACGAACACCTTGTTTGCACCGGCGTTCCTCGCCATGCGAATGATCTGCCGTATGGTGGTTCCACGCACGATAGAATCGTCCACCAGCATGACATTTTTGCCTTTGAATTCGAGTTCGATGATGTTCAGTTTCTGGCGGACCGATTTTTGCCGTTCGCTCTGGCCGGGCATGATGAACGTTCGCCCGATGTAGCGATTCTTGATGAACCCTTCGCGATACTTCACGTTCAGCTGATGAGCAAGGGGTAATGCCGCCGTACGGCCCGTATCGGGGATGGGAATGATGACATCGATGTCGTGTTGGTCACCCGCGTATTGCTCCAGGATGCGCTGGGCAAGGAGGTCGCCCTGGCGCAGCCGAGATTTGTAAACCGACACGTCATCCAGAATTGAATCCGGGCGGGCAAGATAAACGTATTCGAAGATGCAGGGTGTCAATTTGGTCTCTTTGGCACAAACGCGGGTATGCAATTCCCCCCGGTTGGTTATGTAGACCGCCTCACCCGGAGCAACGTCGCGGATGATCTCGAAGCCGAGTATGTCCAGAGCCACACTTTCCGAAGCAATCATGTACTCGGTTCCGGCATCGTTCTCGCGCCGTCCAAATACCAGTGGACGTATTCCGTAGCGGTCGCGAAAGCCGACGATGCCGCTGCCGATGATCATCGCGATAGCCGCGTAGGCACCTCGACAGCGCCGATGCACACCTTCCACCGCGGCAAAAATATGATCCGGGTCGGGTTGTGGCGCGCCTTGTCCGTGTTGGTGTTGTAACTCGTGAGCAAAAATGTTCAACAACACCTCCGAATCGCTTTTCGTATTGAGGTGTCTCAAGTCTTCCTGAAACAGATCCGCTTGCAGCGACTCCGCATTGGTCAGATTGCCGTTGTGGGCAAGCGTGATCCCGTAAGGCGAATTGACGTACATCGGTTGGGCTTCGGCAGAACTTGCCGAACCCGCCGTCGGGTAACGAACATGGCCGATGCCGATGTTACCGTGCAGCGATTGCATATGGTGTTGTTGAAAGACGTCACGAACGAGGCCGTTGTCCTTGCGGGTATACAGTATCTTGCCATCCGTCGTCGTCATCCCGGCGGCATCCTGGCCTCGATGCTGAAGCGCGGTGAGGGCATCGTAAATCTGCTGATTCACAGAATGGTTGCCCACAATTCCGATTATCCCGCACATGGTCAGTGCTCCAACGGTTCAATATTCATGGTTCAGCGTTCTCGAGCACTAGTCTCCCAGCTTGTTGCCGACCTGAATGACCACATCCTTGGCCTTACCCATGAGTTTCAGTATGTCCTGTTCGAACGCGAGTAATTCTGGAGTGATCATCGATGTATGCCACCAGATGCTTTCATCCGCGAAGGGTCTCATTGCGATCAAGGCGATGATGCAGACCAACAAGCCCCTCGCGCTGCCAAACAGGAAGCCGAGGAACCGATCGGTACCGCTCAAACCCGTACCCTTGACCACTTTGGCAACCAGCCACTGAATCAGACTGCCTACGATAAGCGTAGCAACGAAAATCAGCACAAAGGCGATGACGAGGCGAATCGATGCGTCTCCCAAATCGCTGCTCAACTGGTCGCGTAGTGACGATGAAAGATACAGCGCGAGAATAAAGGCTGCGAACCAGGATGCAAGCGACAGCACTTCTTTGAAGAGCCCCCGCACCAACCCGATTAATGCCGACACCAGGATGATGATGAGAATGACGATGTCGGCAACCGCGAGTTCCATCAATGTGAAAAGGCCATCAGGCGAGCGGCAACTTCATATTGGCCGGACAGTTCCTGTTGCAGCATTTCCGCTTCGGTCAAATCCAACAATGGGCCCACCGCGACTCGGTAGCGAATTGCGTTGCCATTTTTGATGGTCGATAGAAACGCCTCGTAACCGTCATCGCGTAACTCGCTACGGAAACTGAGCGCGTTGTCGTGTTCTGCGAAGCTTGCAACCTGAATGGCCCACACATCGGTGGCACTCGCCACCCCGCCGAGCACCGGCTCGCCAAACAGGGTGTTACTCCCGCGATGAAAGCCGTCGTCGTCCACTTCACGACGAAGCGCATCAACCCTGGCAATAAAATCGCTTTGCGGCGCGACTTCCCGGTACGGCCGAACGTCAGGCAGCGAAACCGCTGAAGACATGGGCTCGAGAGATACGGATGGCAAGCCGTTCCCATCGAATAACATGGGCAGGCAGACGATGGCGACCGCAAGAAGAAAAAGACTCCCGGTGACGCGATAACGGGTCTGCTCATTCATCTTTTTTACAAAGATCTTTCAGCAATGTGTGAGGCACTACCTATTTCCTGCTGCTCTTATAGATCACCTGAGATCGCAGAGCAATTCACGAACTGCGGAAGCTACAGCAAACGAGCCAAAGCCGAGAATAACATCCTCCGGGCTCGTTAACGAACCCGCGCGCCTGAGCGCTGCGGCTACGTTATCGACGGTGCTCGAAGGCAAACCCGCGGGGATGTTCGCCCGCAGATCCTCGGCGCTTACGCCCCGGGCGCCGGGGGTCGATACGCATATCCAATGGCTCACCAGCGGCGCCAGCACCTGGACCACAGCGCTCGAGTTTTTGTCCCGAAACATCCCGAAAATTGTCACCAGACGTTTGCCTGGATAACGGATCTTCAGCAGCTCGGCCAGAAACGCCGCACCTGCCGGGTTGTGGGCAACATCGATGAGCCACTGCCGCCCGTCATACTGAAAACCTTCAAATCGCCCTGGCAGCATTGCCCTTTTGAGCGCGGTTTGAACCATCTGTGGCGTTACCTCGGCCAGGCAGTGGGCAATTTCGATGGCAAGGGCACAATTGTGCGGCGCGAGGTTCCCCCAGGGCAAGGTCGGGAACTTCCCCCAGGGGGTGGTGAGCGACCAATCGGATGCGGTCATTTCCAGTTCGAGTTCGACGCCTAAGCGAGTCGTCTCGCATCCGAGCACGCCCGCCCGTTCAACAACCGAAGCCGTCACCCTCTCGCCCAGGACAACCCGCTGACCCGGGCGTAACACACCCGCCTTCTCCGAGCCAATCACCTCGACGTCGTCGCCGAGATAATCCTGGTGATCGAGTCCGATACTGGTAATGGCGGCTACGTCCGCGTCCACGATATTAAACGCATCGAGGCGACCCCCGAGGCCGACCTCGAGGATGGCAACGTCGACGACGGCAGTGCGAAAGACATCCAACGCAACCAACGAAGCGAATTCGAAATAGGTCAGAGGCACACCGTGCCTGGCGTTTTCGACATTCGAGAAACTCTCGCACAACACTTCATCCGCACACGACTCACCGTCCAGGCGAACGCGTTCGTTGAAGTCATGGACATGTGGAGACAAGGTCGTACCCACCTTCAAGCCGCCCGCCCTGAGTAGAGATTCCGTGAATACCGCGGTCGATCCTTTACCGTTGGTTCCGGCGACAATCACCGTGCGCGACGGAGTTGGTACCAGGCCCATGACCTCGGCGACTTTCCGAACTCGTTCGAGTCCGAGTTCCACGTCCTTGGGGTGGATGGCCTCGATGAAGTTCAGCCACTCGTTCAGGGTTTCAGGCATCCAGCGCGTCGCGAATCGTCCTGACGCATTCCGTCAGCAGTTCCACAATACTATCCGTGGTTTTACTCGCACCCATGATCGAGACCAGCACGGTACCTATGACCACACCATCGGCACACCTCGCGGCCGCCTTTGCCGATACTCCATCCTTGATACCGAACCCAACCATCACCGGCAGATCGGTCGCCGTCTTCAGGGCGGTCACTTTGGCTGCGACCGATTCCAGTTCGATATGATTCGCTCCGGTAATACCTTTCAACGCTACGTAATACACAAAACCCTGCGCTCGTTCAGCGATGAAACGAACCCGCGCTGCCGTTGTGGTCGGTGCCACGAGGTAGATCAGATCGATATCGCGAGCTTGCAACAACGGTGCGATCTCCTCGGCTTCCTCCGGTGGCAGATTCACCATGATCAAGCCATCCACACCAGCGCCCTGGGCAAGTTCCGCAAAGGTGGCCACACCCATGCTCAGGATCGGATTCAGATAGCCCATCAGTACGATGGGTGTTTCGTCATCGTGGCGACGAAAGGCACTCACCATTTCAAGTACCTTAGGCAGCGTTACCCGATGGGCGAGCGCTCTCTCCGACGACGCCTGAATGGCCGGTCCATCGGCCTCGGGGTCCGAAAACGGTATCCCGAGTTCGAGTACGTCTGCACCCGCTGCAACGAGTCCCGCCAACGCGGCAACGGTCACTTCCGGGTTGGGATCACCCGCGGTGATGAAGGTGATGAGCGCCTTGCGATTCTCGCTCCGGAGTCGATCCAGGGTGTCGTGCAGGCGACTCACAAAGTAATCCCATCTATTTCCGCCACGCTCAAAATGTCTTTGTCTCCACGACCGGACAAATTCACGATCACGACGTCATCGCCGTCCATTGCGGGCACATGCTGGGCCACCCACGCAAGCGCGTGGCTCGATTCCAATGCGGGCATGATGCCTTCGGTGCGATTGAGCTGGCGGAACGCTTCCAAGGCTTCGTCATCGGTCACCGCGCCATACTCGGCACGACCGATGTCTTTCAAGTAGGCGTGTTCCGGCCCGACTCCCGGATAGTCGAGCCCGGCAGAGATGGAATGAGTTTCCATGATCTGGCCGTCGGCGTCTGCCATCAGATAACTCCGAGCGCCATGCAGAACGCCCACCCGCCCTTCGTTGAGCGGTGCCGCATGGCGGCCAGTGTCGAGGCCGAGACCGGCGGCTTCCACCCCGACCATGCGCACGTCGGGGTCATCGACGAAGGGATAAAACAATCCCATCGCGTTGGATCCCCCACCGACACAGGCAACCAGAACATCTGGCAATCGGCCCACTGCCTGTAGACACTGGGCTCTTGCCTCATGGCCGATCACCGCCTGAAAATCCCGCACCATCATCGGATAAGGGTGTGGACCGGCAACGGATCCGATGATGTAGTGAGTGTCATCGACGTTCGTCACCCAGTCGCGCATCGCTTCGTTCATGGCGTCCTTCAACGTCTGAGATCCCGAGGTTACCGAGATCACTTCGGTGCCGAGCAGCTTCATTCGATAGACGTTCAGACTCTGTCGCTGGATGTCCCGGGCGCCCATATAGACCTGACAGGTCAATCCCAGTCGAGCCGCCACGGTTGCGGTGGCGACCCCGTGCTGGCCAGCGCCGGTTTCCGCGATAATGCGCGGTTTCCCCATACGTTTAGCCAGCAGTCCCTGGCCAATGGTGTTGTTGATCTTGTGAGCACCGGTGTGGTTGAGATCTTCGCGTTTCAGGTAGATGCGAGCACCCTCGAGTTCGCGGGTCAAACGTTCGGCGAAGTACAGGGGGGTCGGGCGCCCCACATACTGTTCGAGGTCGTGTTGAAGCTCGGCTCGAAAGACCGGGTCGGATTGTGCGCTGGTATAAAGTTCGGTGAGTTCATCGAGGGCATGCATCAGCGTTTCGGCAACAAATCTTCCGCCGTGCTGCCCAAAATGACCCGCAACCGGTTGTTCGTATCTGTTAGATCCCGACACTGCGTACCTCTTGGACAAACTTCATCACTTTTTCCTGATCCTTTTCCCCTTTGTGGGTCGTTTCGACACCACTGCTGACATCGACGCCAAAAGGACGGGTTCGAGCAATGGCCCGAGCAACGCTCGCCGGGGTGAGTCCGCCTGCCAGTACGAGTGGTTTTTTCATGTTCTCAGGCCACATTGACCAATCGAACGACTGCCCCGTTCCCCCCATCTGCCCTGGAACGAATGCATCCAATAACAAACAGCATGCGTCGTGAAATTGTTCCTCGAACAGCTCGATGTTCACGCCTCCCGCCACGCGAACGGCTTTCATGTAAGGCAAACGAAAGCTACGGCAATAGTCGGGCGATTCGTCCCCGTGAAATTGCAGGACGTCGAGGTCGACGCTCGACAATATACGCTCTACTTCGGCCGCCTCTGCATCCACAAACAACCCCACCCGGATCAATCGACCCGCCACCGCATCAGCAAGCGTGACTGCGGTGCCGATCGATATCCGTCTGGGGCTTTGCGCGGCAAACTGCAGGCCCATGGCATCGGCACCCGCAGCTACCACAGCGTGAGCATCTTCCAGGCGAGTGATCCCGCAGATTTTGCTCAATACCTTCAAGTTTGCCCGCTCCTGGTTGCAACGTGCTTCGTTGCAAGCGGCGTAGTTTAGTGTAGTGAAGCGAATAAAGCGCATGTAACGCGGCAGCCTACAGGTACCTATAGGTCCCTATAGGTGGTCCAGGCCATCGAGGGCTCGTAATACTCCGGGCAGGAGTGGTTTGGGAAACGAACGTTCCGGATAGGTGACCGATACGAGGTACAGGCCCCCGGGTGGAGCGGTTTTCGCTCCCTGGCGTCGATCACGGCAGGCGAGAAGTTCCGCGAGCCAGCTTTCGGGGCGCCGACCGGCGCCGATCTCCACCAGGCATCCATTGATATTTCGCACCATGTGCAGCAGAAAGGCGTTTGCCACAATGTCCACCACCACAAAACTTCCCGCTCGATGTACCGAGATGTTATGCACGCAACGATGGGACGATTGGGACTGGCATCGTGCGCCTCGAAAAGCGCTGAAGTCGTGCTCGCCCAGGAGACTGCGAGCCGCCCGGTGCATGGCTTCGTCGTTCAACCGACGTTCGCGTACGGCCAATCCCGCCAGTAGCGGGGAATCTGTTTCGGCTTCGTAATAAACGTAAAGGTAACGGCGTGCGGTCGCGCTGTAACGGGCATGAAAACCACTGTCGACTTCTTGAGCCCAGCGAACCTTCACCGCGGCTGGACAGTGTGAGTTGGTGCCCCTGATCCACGCAGACAGCGGCCTTTCGTTGCTGGTAACAAATCCAATTACCTGACCCGTCGCATGCACCGCGGTATCTGTGCGTCCCGCCGCCACGACCCCAACGGGCCGATCGGCCACCCTGCTCAAGGCTGTTTCGAGCGTGGCCTGAATCGAAGCAACGTTCTTCTGGCGCTGAAAGCCGTGAAAGCTCGACCCGTCGTACTCAATACCTAAGGCAAGATGTTGCACGTGGAACCTGGGGAGACTCTCGCGTTGGTCGCGGCTGGGTTATATCGATTCCAGTAACTTTTCGGCTTGCTGTTGTTGATCGGCATTACCTTCCGTGATGACTTCCTTGAGAATGTCGCGTGCGCCATCCTCGTCGCCCATGTCGATGTAGGCTCTCGCCAGATCGAGTTTTGTGTTTGCGCTGTCGGCCTCGTCGGCGAATTCAAATTCGTCTTCTTCGGCACTTGCAACCTCACTCGCAAGCTCTTCGTCCTCGGCAGCGGCCGCGTCTTCGGCCATTTCGCTGTCAAACTCGATGTCATCCAGATTCAACGTATCCATATCTTCGAGCGATTCTTCCGCCGCCGGGGATGCCTCCGTAGCGGCTTCGGGTTCTTCGGCATCGGTGTGCGGGTCGAAGTCGAGGCCCAGGTCGCCGCCCAGGTCATCGCTGGAATCTTCCGCGGTCTCGGTATCCATATCCTCGAGGGTCAGGTCTCCGTCATCAGAGCCTGCAGCGGGTTGAGAGCCCTCAGCGGACTGAGAGTCTTCAGCGCCGTCGAAATCGTCGAGTTCCAACGCGAAATCCCCAGCGGTCCCATCGTCTTCACCTTCCTCCACCGTATCTTGCGCCGCGTCTTCCCCGTCCTGGATTTGCGCGTCCTGTTCTTCTTCGTTGTCCAGATCCAGGTGGAACTCATCGATAGTAGCGGATGCGTCGGGTTCTTCCTGGAGATCTGTTTGAACCGAATCCTCTCCACCAGG
>Ga0114949_10001323_pt1 | contig 14969 bp, 11 predicted proteins | sample N074metaG_FD_83505 | JGI IMG/M metagenome (GOLD analysis project Ga0114949, IMG submission 83505) | Deep subsurface microbial communities from Kermadec Trench to uncover new lineages of life (NeLLi) - N074 metaG | ecosystem: Environmental > Aquatic > Marine > Ocean trench > Sediment | place... | reverse complement strand
TGGACTCTCGGCGATAAACGGTGCTGCCATCGCAGGCGCCGCGCGGATCATTGCAATCGACAGGGTCCCGTCAAAACTCGATCTTGCCCGCAAATTCGGCGCCACCGATGTCATCAATGCCACTGAGGTCGACCCCATTGAAGCGGTTCGTGAATTGACTGGCGGCGGCGTGCACTACTCCTTCGAAGCCATTGGTCTGAAAGAAACGGCGGAGCAGTCTTTTAAGATGATCGCTCGCGGCGGCACAGCAACGATCATCGGCATGATTCCAGTCGGCGTGAACATAGAACTGCACGGCCCTGAGTTTCTCATGGAACGAACGCTGCAGGGATGCAACATGGGATCGAACCGGTTTCGCGTCGACATGCCACGATTCGTGGATTTTTATCTGCAGGGTCGACTGCACCTTGACGATCTGATCTCACGAACCATCAAGCTGGAAGACGTCAATGACGGCCTCGCAGCACTCGAGACTGGCGAAGTCGCCCGCTCGGTCATCCTGTTCGATTAGCAGCGTGTTGAATAACACGCTGCTAATCGCAGTTTGCTAAGCAAACTGCCAATCAGCGAATAGCCACATAGCCGTACTGACCGGCGCGGTATACCCGCAGCAGGAGTTGCTGACTGCTCGCGCGCGCACCCTCCCGTAAGTCCGTTAAATTGCGCACGGCACGCCGATTCGCGGCCACCACAATGTCACCCGGGCGCAAGCCAAACTGCCAGGCCGCACTGGCGGAATCGACTTGCGTCACCAGGACTCCCGAGCCCATCGCTGATTCGTCGCTGCGGAAGTTCTGCAATTCGGTGCCACGCATTCTGCGATCTATTCGTTCACCCGGCATCTTCTCGAGGTTATCGTCACGAATCTTGAAATCGACTTTGCGAAGCCTGCCGTCGCGGACGAATTCAATACTGAGTTCATCGCCCATGAAGGTGACCGCAGCCTTACTGTGAAAATCGGAAACCGCCGCGATGTTCCGGTCGTCTACCCGGGTGATGATGTCGCCTGCTGCCAATCCTGCGTTCGCCGCCGGACTGCCCGGTTCCACCTCGACAACCACCACACCTTCCGTTCGCTCGACACCGAACGCTTCGGCAAGCTGCACATTGAGGCCCTGGACGGCTAAACCGATATAGCCACGTCGTACTTCACCATTTGCGATCAACTCGTCCATGATGGCCCGCACCATGTTCGCCGGGATGGCAAATCCAATCCCCACGTTGCCGCCGCTCGGCGCGATTATTGCGGTATTGATGCCGACGAGGCGGCCGTGCAGATCCACCAGAGCACCGCCGGAATTTCCCGGATTGATCGAGGCATCCGTCTGGATGAAATCCTCGTAGCCCTCAAGCCCAAGGCCACTGCGGCCGAGCGCGCTGACGATACCACTGGTAACTGTCTGGCTCAGACCGAACGGATTGCCGATCGCGACCACGAAATCTCCCACCCGCAGCACGCTGGAATCCGCAAAAGATATTTCAATGAGATCCTCAGGCGCAACTTTCAGTACCGCAAGATCAACCTGGGGATCGGTACCTACCAGCGTTGCCTGCAACGTGCGTCCATCCGAAAACGTGATGGTGATTTCATCGGCGCGCTGTATGACATGATTGTTCGTCACTATGTAACCCGCGGCCGCATCCACGACCACGCCCGAGCCGGCGCTCTGCGTTCGACGGTAGCGCCGGCGGTCGGGAACGTTGAAAAATCGTCTGAAAAAAGGATCTTCGAGCAAAGGGTTTCGAACCTGCACGGTGGTATAGGTGGCAATGTTGACAACGGCCGGGGAGGTCCTATCAAGCATAGGCGCCAGGCTCGGCAGCAGCGATCCGTCCGGCAGAATTCCGGGAAGCGCAGCGTTTGTTAGACCCGATAGTCCGATCAACGCAACGCACGACGCAAGAACCAGTGCAAAGCGCCATGCGGCAAGCAACACGCGCATCAACCTTCCCTCAACTTCATATGCAACTTCTTGTACTGCAAAATATTTCGACCTTCGATTTCACGGTTGGTTTCTAGCGAGTTCTGAGGTAATCATAAGCGCCGTACGCGACACTATATAATCAACCAGAAACGAAAGGTGAGGTTCCGATGCCAATCAAAAGTATCTTCGCGGAGGTTGCAGAGAAAAAGAAGGATATCGAGAATCTAAGCGTCGAGGATCTGCTCGCAGAGCAGGCTGCAAACCCCGATCTGTTGTTGCTCGACATCCGGGAAATCCAGGAACGCGTCGACCTCGGCACGATACCGGGTGCGAAACATGCGCCCAGAGGCATGCTGGAATTCTGGGCGGATCCGGCAGGTCCGTACTTCCGCGACTATTTTCAGGAAGATCGCAGAACAATTCTATTCTGTGCCGGTGGCGGTCGCTCCGTGCTGGCCGTTGTTGCGCTGGAGAACCTGGGGTTCTCCAACGTCGCACACCTGGAAGATGGATTTGGCGGCTGGCAGAAAGCGGGCAACCAGATCGAAGACGTGGCCAAGACGAGTCGCTGGATACGCCGCCCGCAATAGATCGACTACTCCGACTCAATCGTCGCAGTTGCCAGCAGGCGGGCATCGAAGATAGGCATCGCTTGCGTGAAGCTCGCTCGATGCTCCTCGGCTGCCATAACAAGTTGAGCCACGATCTGTGGCATTTGTGCACTTATTTCGTAGCGTTCACCGGGATCCCGATCGAGGTCGAACAACAGCGGTGTGTCATGCACCGTCCTTTCTGGTGGATCACCATAAGAGCCTTCCGAGACAAACATGGCTTTGTACTGGCCCAGGCGATACGCCTGTAATTCATCACCGCGGTAATAGGCAAGGGTGGAGCGAGCGCCCGCCGCGCCTTCGAGCAACGTTGCCGCCAGACTGACACTGTCCGTTGCCGCGCCTTTTGGTAGCGTCAATCCAGCGAGTTCGGCCGCGGTGGCATACAGGTCCAGCGTGCTGCCGATGTCGTGCACCACCCCGGGCTGTATGCGACCGGGCCACCAGAATATTGCCGGCACTCGCATGCCCCCTTCGAATACCGTGCCCTTGCCGTTGTTCAACGGTCCCGCCGAACCGCCGTGGTGGCGCATCGTCAACCACGGACCGTTGTCGCTGGTCACCAGGAGCAGGGTGTTGTCGGCAACGCCCGCCGCTTCGAGCGCTGCACGAATACGGCCGACGCTCCAGTCGATTTCTTCTATCACGTCGCCATATCGACCCGCCCGGCTGTGGCCGGAAAAATCCGCGCTGGGAAACAACGGGATGTGTGGCATGGAATACGGCAGATAGATGAAAAACGGCGTATCCGCCGCAGCTTGCTCCGCGAGGAACTCGACCGCCGCCTGCGTGTATTTCTTGGTCAGTAATGTCTGATCGGCCGGCTGCTCAATGATCTGATCATCATGACCGGTTGCGTTTGCAGTACTGACCATCAACGGGATATTCCAATACTCCGACTTTGGCGTAAACGTCAGTTCCCGCCGCAGAGCGAGCGTTTCGTTGTACTGCGTCATCTGTCCTGCGATACGGGCCGCGATGAGTTCGGTGGTGGTCAAGCCGACGGTCCAGCGCATATCATTTGAGTACGGCACACCGAACCAGCGATCGAAACCATGCCGTGTCGGCAGTGCCTCGGCCCTGTCACCCAGATGCCATTTGCCGAATATCCCGGTGGCATATCCCGCCGAGCTCAAAAATTCAGCCAGCGTGGTTTCGTCTTCCGGTATGCCGCCTGGATCGTCGGGAAACATGACCCGCAACTGTCGCCCGTACAGGCCGCTTCTGACCGGCAGCTTACCGGTGAGCAAGGCGCCGCGGCTCGGCGAGCAGACGGGCGCCGCGACATAGAAATCCGTCCATTTCTGGCCTTCCGCGGCAAGCCGGTCGATGTTCGGCGTGAGGATGGTTGGATGGCCGTAACTCGACAGATCGCCGTAACCCATGTCATCGGCAAAAAGGATGACAATATTTGGCCGCCGCGCCTGAGTCGTCTCGGCGCCAATTGCCCGGTCACACCCCGCGAGCAGAGTTGCCGCAAGTACCAGTAAATTTCGCAGCGTGACCCATCTGCGTGCCCCGATCATTTGCCAGCCGCCAGATCTCAACCGGTTTCTTCAATGCGGAAATCGAGGTCGTAGATCTGCACCGGCAGTTGCCGGATGCGGGTTTTCGTCGCGTCATAGATTGCATTGGCGAGCGCCGGTGCCACTGTCGGCGTGCCTGGCTCACCGGCGCCACCCCAGTTGCCACCACTATTGATGATGTGAGTCTCAATCTTCGGTGCTTCGGGCATTCTGACCATCTTGTAGTCGTGGAAATTGCTCTGCTGTACGGCGCCGGCTTTGATGCTTATCTCGCCATAAAGCGCAGCCGTCAGCCCAAAGATCACACCGGATTCCATCTGCGCAGTCAGTCCGTCCGGACTGACGGCAAAACCCGGATCGACCGCGCAGACCACACGGTCTACCCGCACTTCTCCCGCCACGACCTCTACTTCGAGGACCTGCGCGACGATCGTGCCAAAAGACTTCTGCAGCGCGATGCCTCTGCCCCAACCCGCCGGCAGCGGCCGGTCCCAATCGGCCTCCTTGGCCGCTTTGTCGAGTACTGCCCGCATACGCGGATCGTGATCGAGCAATCTGCGCCGATATTGATACGGATCTTCGCCTGCCGCATGCGCGAGCTCATCGATGAACGATTCGGTAAAAAAACTGTGCTGCGAGTGGTCGACACTGCGCCAGGCACCGAACGGCACATGGGTCGGACTCGCAAAATCCTGAATATCCAGATTAGCGATGTCATAAGGAATGTGGGTGGCTTCGGCTGGCTCGTGTTTGTCGACAAAATGGTTCTGCCAGGCCACGGGAGTGCCCGAATCATCGAGCACTGCTTTAAACCGGCTCAGGATCGCCGGGCGGTAATTGTCCTGACGGATGTCTTCTTCGCGACTCCAGATGAGTTTGACTGGAACACCAACCCGCTTGGCCAGCAAGGCAGCCTGCTGCGCAAAGTCGGACTGCGAACGGCGACCGAAGCCGCCGCCGAGATACTGGTTGTGAACCGTGACGTTTTCAGGCGCAAAGTCCAGCGCTTCGGCAACTTCCATTTTGCAGGCAAGTGGATTCTGCGACCCCGTCCAGATCTCACAGCGACCATTTTCGATTCTTGCTGTCGCGTTGAGCGGCTCCATGCAGGCGTGCGCCAGATAAGGGACCCGGTACTCGGCTGTGATTGTCTGCCCGGCCGCGGCGAAGACGGCGGCCGCATCCCCCCGCATGAGATCTTCGCTGCCGTCACCGGAGTCCAGATCACGGGCAAAGCGCTCGAAGATCATTTGCTGATCTACCGAATTGGCATGGGAATCGGCAAACTCGACAGCGACTACAGCCAGCGCCCGACTGGCTTGCCAGTACCCGTCAGCAACCACCGCAACGGCGTTTCCCAGATTCACGACATCCACCACGCCTGGCATCGCTTTAGCTGCTGTCGCGTCGACCGAGGCGACGGTACCGCCGAAAACCGGCGAGCGCAGTACTGCGGCATACTTCATTCCGGGTAGATCGGCGTCGATGCCGAACATGGCCGAACCATCGACCTTGGCCGGGACGTCCAGCCGGGCAATGGACCGGCCCATGAGCGTGAACTCATCCGGCGTCTTCAAAGTCGGTTTAGCCGGCGGTGACAACGTCGCTGCGAGCTCAACAAACTGCGCGAAAGGCTCCGTGCGCCCACTGCCCGCATGCAGGATCATCCCTTCTTTCGCCACCAGCTCGGCGACCGGCACCGACCATTGCTCGCTGGCCGCGTTGAGCAGCATCTGCCGCGCGGCTGCACCAGCAACTCGCATACCATAGACGCCGGTGGCCTGCACCGACGTACTGCCTCCGGTAATCTGCAGATTCATCGCTTGGGCGATCTTGATGAACGCGCCATCCAATGTTGGCAGCAACGCCGCCGGGATATCTGCATCCCCCAGAATAAAACCTTTACCCAGCGCGTAATTCGCAAATTCCGGCTCCGCCGGCGCCAACTCCACGGCTACCTGCGACCAGGCCGCATCCATCTCGTCTGCCAGCATCTGTGTGAGAGAGGTGTGCACGCCCTGGCCCATCTCGGCATGGGGCACGATCACGGTCACGCGATTATCCGCACCTACTTTCACGAAGGAATTGATCAACGTCTCCCCATCGACGGTAACCATGGGTGAAAGTTCCGGCAATCGATTGCCCGGCCGCAGCAATACGCCGACGACCAGAGCCCCACCGACACCGGCGCCCGCAACGATAAATCCGCGTCTGGTCCACTTACCCATGCTGCACCTCCGCGGGATCAAAGACCCCGACGACGGCTTGTCCTGCGGCCGCTCGCTTGATCGCTCTGCGAATCCTCTGATACATACCGCACCGGCAGATATTGCCCCGCATCGCCACATCGATATCGGTATCCGTTGGCTGCGAATTGTCACGCAGCAGTGCCACCGCAGACATGATCTGGCCCGATTGGCAGTAACCGCACTGCGGCACCTGCTCGGCAATCCAGGCCGCCTGCACCGGGTGCAATTCCGCACCATCGCTCAGTCCCTCAATGGTCGTGATCTGCGCGCCGATCGCGCGGCTCAGCGGCGTCGTACAGGCGCGCACCGGTTGGCCGTTGAGATGTATCGTGCAGGCGCCACACTGGGCAATGCCGCAGCCAAATTTGGTACCCGTCAGCTTTAGTTGTTCCCGGATAACCCAGAGCAACGGCGTGGCTGGATCCACGTCGACCTCCCGGCTGACACCGTTGACATTCAAGACCACCATCGCATTCCCCTGGAGAGCGTGTAATGCGACGCACGGTAACGCTAAACCCGCAAAAGGCGCAAGCGACCAGGTGGCGGGTCAGGGATTCGGTGGGCCACCACCACGGAACACGAAGCTGTCGATGCTGCGCAGAAAATAGCCTCGCGGTGTTTCCATGAATGCCGCATGGTCACCACCGGGAATCACCACCCAGGCTTTGTCATTCGTCGCCAGGTTGGCAAAAAACTCCGCATGAACGTCGTCCAGAGCGAGGGGATCGAACTCACCTTCGAGGAGTAAGGTCGGCACCGTTACTGCAGATGCGGACAACGCCCGCCACTGTTCCAGCGACCGCCAGTCGACGCGCACTGGATCTGCTGCAAGAGCACTGTCGACAAAGACAGCGATTGCGGCGTCACTGATTGTGCCTGGCGTGATGAAGTCCGATTCTGCGGCTTGGGCAGTAGTAGGTTTGCGTGGTGGCTGGTCAGGCGGACGTGCCGCGAGGTCCATGTCTCGACGCACGGGATAGCCGAAAAGTATGACGGATGAGACAAGCTCCGGACGCTTCTGGACGAGCAACTGCGCGACCATTGAACCGTTGGACCAGCCGAACAGATGCGGCTTGGCCAACTCCGGATGACGCTGCCGCAGCCATTGCAGCACGGTGCTGACATCACGCACTGATTGATTCGGGGTCAGCCAGCCGCTGGCGTCACGCGGCGTTGCACCGTAACCGCGCAGGTCCACGCCATATGCCGCAATATTCAAAGCCACGAGCCCATCCATCAACGAGAGGTCCTCACCGGCAACCTGCAGATCGAAATCCGGTAGGGTGCTCCAGGTCCGGCCGTGGATAAGCAGCATGAGTGCCTGTGGCGCCGCCGGGGATTTCTCCCACACGGCCATAGCATGTCCGTCGGACGCGACCGAGTGACGAACAACATCGGCTGCCCATGCACCGGTGGCAGACAGTACTATCGCGAGTGTGAAACTGAGTATCGAAAGGTGCTTTCTAGACAACTGGAGTCTCTCCGCGCAGGACGCTGGCGAACAGTGCGGCATCGATATTACCGCCGGTCAATATCACCGCCACAGCAGAATCCGGCGCCAGACGTTCATCACTCTGATCCTGTAACAATGCAGCCAACGCAGCAGCGCCGGCACCTTCAGCCACATTGTGGGTGTCCTCATAGAGCACACGAATCGCGGCCGCAACCTCGTCATCGTTGACCATCACCATGCGCTGCGCACCTTGACGGATAACCTCGAGCGCAGCCGCAGAGGGCACACGGCAAGCCAGGCCATCGGCAAACGTCCGGGCCTCGTTCGTCTCAACCACGCTGCCCTGCTCAAAGGACAGCGCATAAGCCGGCGCGTGTTCTGACACCACGCCAATCACCTCGGTATTCAATCCGAGCAGGTCACGCACGGTGATCACCGCACAGATTCCTGAGCCCATCCCGACGGGCACGTAAACTCTTGACAGATCCGGCACCGCGCTGAACAACTCAAAGGCATACGTCGCAACTCCCGTCACCAACGCCTTGTGAAACGAAGGAGCGAACGCCAGTTCCTGCTCCACTGCGAGACGCTCTGCCTCCACGCGCGCCTCGTCGAAGTCCGCGCCGTGAACGATCAATTCGGCCCCCCACGCCTGCATGGCGCGATTTTTTTCAACGCTGTTGCCTACCGGCACCAACACCGTGACTGGCACGCCATGGCGAGCCGCAGCGTAAGGGATACTTTGACCGTGATTGCCACGGGTAGCGGTGATGAAGCCCGTGGGAAGCGCATTGTTTTGCTTGAGGAAGTCGAGATACACAAGCCCACCACGCACCTTGAAGGCACCGGTCGGGGTATGATTTTCGTGTTTGACCCAGACATCCAGGCCACAGCGTTCGCGCATCAGCGGCCAGCAGTACTGCGGTGTAACAGACATGACCTCGGCGACGATTCGGCGCGCTTCAGCCAACTCATCGAGTGTGAACACGGATGACTTTTCCCGGCTTGACGAGTGGAAGATCCGGCACGCCGAATCAGATGCAAAGCCCGCAAACTATAGAATCAATGGTTTGAAACGTCTAATGTTGCCTACCGGGAAGCGCAAACGCAGGAAAAATAATGGAAGTCGCTGACAAGATCATCGTCGTTACCGGCGGTGCAAGTGGTATTGGCAAAGCGATGGTGGAGCGCTTTCACTTCGAGGGCGCGAAGAAACTCATCGTCGCCGATCTCGATGGCGAGGGAGCGCAAACAGTCGCGCAGGCCAATGACGCCTGGAGCGCGGCAGTCGACGTCAGCGACGAAGCCCAGATCTTTGAGCTGATCGAAGAAACAGAACGTCAGTTCGGGCCGATTGACCTCTTCTGCTCCAACGCCGGCATCGGCCTGGGTAAAGGTCTCGATGAGTCGACCGAGGTGTGGCAGAAAATCTGGGAAGTGAACACCATGTCCCACGTCTATGCCGCCAAACACCTCGTTCCGCGCATGACCGCGCGCGGTGGTGGCTATTTGTTGAATACCGCGTCCGCCGCGGGCCTACTCTCGCAAATCGGTTCGGTCACCTACGCGGTCACCAAACATGCAGCGGTTGCGTTGGCCGAATGGATTGCCATCACCCACGGCCGCGATGGCATCAAGGTCTCCGTGCTCTGCCCGCAGGCGGTGCGGACGGCGATGACGGCCGGGGGACCAGGCGTTGCCGGGGTTGACGGTATGATCGAACCCGAGCAGGCGGTGGACGCCGTTATCGACGCCCTGCGCGACGAGAGGTTTCTCGTGCTGCCACATCCGGAGGTTGCCGAATACATCAAGCGCAAAACGTCCGACTACGACCGCTGGCTGCACGGCATGCGGCGCCTGCAGGAGCAGTACATCGACCAGGGATCCTAGCAGCGTGTTGAGAAACGCGCTGCGAGGCGCTGGCATAGAACTATATGCCGGCGTGCTGCGACAGTTTCCGTTGAGCATGACGCCGAACCGACACCCGGAGGACGCAGCTGATGTCTCGCTATATGGCCCTTAAAACGGCTCGCAAAATTCGTCCGCTCGCGGCGGCAGCGACACTCGCGCTGATCGCAGGCTGCGACCCAAGTTTCGAAGCGACACTCGCCAGTGAAGCGCGCACGCGAGACGTTACCGAATGGCCGGAATATGGCGGTGGCATGGGCCAGCGCTACGCGGACCTCGCCGATATTAATCGCGACAACGTGACTGACCTCGAGGTCGCCTGGATCTATCGAACCGGCGACGTCTCCGCGGAACGCACCCCCGAGATCCGCTCAACCTCCGCGTTTGAAGTCACACCCATCACGGTGGAGGGTCGCCTCGTCTTCTGCTCGCCGTTCAACCGGGTCATCGCGCTGGACCCGCTCACCGGCGGAGAACTCTGGACCTATGATCCCGGCATCGACCTCAGTGGCGACTACGGCAATCAACTCGTGTGCCGCGGCGTCAGCTACTGGCGTGACTCGGCCGCAGAAATTCAGTCCGTCTGCCGCTCGCGCATCTTCACCAATACCAACGACGGTTTTCTGATTGCACTCGATGCGGCCACCGGCAAGGTCTGCAGCGATTTTGGCGCCAACGGCCGGGTGGATCTCAATCGTGGCGTCGGTGATCAGGAATGGCTGGGCGAATATCAACTGACATCCCCGCCCGCGATCATCGCCAACAACGTCGTGGTTGGCGGTGCGATCTCCGACAACGCGCGAATAGATGCGCCCAGTGGTGTGGTGCGGGCATTCGATGCAAGAACCGGCCAGCAGGTCTGGGCCTTCGATCTCGCGCCGCCCGATTTCGATTACGCGACAGGACTCGTGAGCGACGAAGGGCACGCGCTGGGCACGCCGAACGTCTGGGGCGCCATGGCGGTCGACGCCGCGCGCAATCTCGTCTACATCCCGACCGGTAATCCCGCGCCCGACTACTACCGCAGCGGCAAGCCTGACATGGACTACTACGGCACTGCCGTGATCGCACTCGATGGCAGCACTGGCGCCGTCGTGTGGCACTTCAACACGGTCATCAACGATTTCTGGGATTTCGACGTCGGTGCCCAGCCGACACTGGTTGATCTGAATCTCGCCGGCCGCGCCATTCCCGCGCTCATCCAGGGCACAAAGACCGGTCACATATTCGTGCTCAATCGCGAGACCGGGGAACCGGTCGTTGATGTCGAGTATCGTGATGTGCCACGCGAGGGACCGCTCGCCGAACAGCTCTCGCCAGTCCAGCCTTACCCACCCGCCGCCTTCGCCGTGGCGCCCAACGTGTCAGGGGAAGACGCCTGGGGTCTGACCCCCATCGACTCCGGCGAATGCGAAGAGATTATGGCGAATGCCAGAACCGGACCTTTGTTCACGCCCATCACCGAACAGTGGACGATCGTCGCCCCCAGCAACCTCGGCGGCATCAACTGGGGCGGAGTCGCCGTGGACCCTGTCCGTGGCCGCATCCTCGCTCGCAGCAGCAATGTGCCGTTCATGGTGAAACTGATCGACCGCGATGAGTTCACCGGCCGTGACGGATTCGAATTCGGCACGGAGCTCGCCGAGCAGCGTGGCACGCCCTACGCGATGGCACGCAAACCGCTGCTTTCCTCCTGGGGACTGCCCTGCAACAAACCGCCCTGGGGGTACGTCACCGCGATCGACATCGCCGCCGAACGGCAGCTCTGGCAGGTCGCGCATGGCACGATTCGGGATATCTCCCCTGTGCCGATCCCACTGCCGCTCGGGGTCCCCGGCCTGGGTGCGCCGATCGTCACCGCCAGCGGGCTCGTCTTCGTGGCAGGCGCGTGGGAAAACGCGTTACGCGCCTTCGATATCGATAGCGGCGAGGAACTCTGGCTCGGCCGGCTGCCAGCAAGCCCGCAGGCAACACCGATGAGCTATGCCGTGCAACTCGAAGACGGCGGCTCCAAGCAGTTTGTCGTGATCGCCGCCGGCGGCCATGGCCGAATGGGATCCACGATGGGCGACTATCTGGTGGCTTTCGCGCTCCCGGACTGAAAATCTGTGTGTCGGCATTTCGATTCTGCCCCTGGTCACCAGTTGAACCAAAGACTTACAGAACCACTCTTTTCTCAGTAAATAGGGTCGATCCCTTCCGCGGCTGCCGCTCGCAGCACCGAGGGCCGCGCAGCAACCAGATCGACACAGCGACGGATATTGGGCAAGTCCTTCGGCGAATTTTTTTGGAACCTGCCCCAGCGAACCTCCATGAGCAGATAGAAATCTGCGACCGAAATAGTATCGCCCAACAGATAAGGGCCGCATTGGCCCAGGGCTTCGTTGATAACGGCGTAAGCGGTATCAAGCCAACCCTCGGCTGCCGCCTTGACGGACGCAATCGCGGAAGTGTCGGTGGTGTGCTGTTCGGGGTAATAGAAGGTCATGAAGTCGGGTTGAATAGTGTTGGAGAGGAACATCAGCCACTTGTACAACTGAGCGCGCTCGGCGGTTGCCAGTTCTGGCACCAACCCGGCCTCCGGATGTTTATTGGCCAGGTGCAGACAAATAGCCGCCGCCTCAAATAGCACGAGATCACCATCAACCAGTGTGGGAATACGGCCCATGGGATTGAGCTTCAGGTACTCGGGATCTTTCTGCCCGTTGACTTTTCGGTCGACGAGCCTCAGTTCAAACGGCGCACCAATTTCTTCGAGAATAAAGTGAGGTGCCAGGCTTGCGTTGCTTGGGTAGTAGAACAGCTCATACATTGTCGCCCCCTTAGTAGTCGTCATCGGGCTGAACGTAAATTCCAGTAACATCCCGGAGATCGTTAGCCATCACCCTCAGTTTCTCGCACCAGGTATCGTCAATACCAAATTGTTTCAATATTGCCTGAAAACGCGGGTGTGCCTCGACCGACCGCAAAATCGATCGTGGCAACATGGCACCTATGTTTGAACGAAAAACTGCCGGATGCACACCTCGACGAATTTCCTCTTCCAGGTGATTGATGCCACCGTCAAGGTCACCTAAGAGGAAGCAAGCCTGGCACTTGTATTGTGGTTCGTGATCTTCGATCCAGGTGAGTTTTGATGCATCTAACTCCCGCCGCCAGTAGAGATAATAGAAGTCGGCAATACCTGGTTTCGGATTGACCTTGTGTATGGCCGTGAGATCCTGTTCCGCCTTTTCATACTGCCCGGTGCGGCTGTAGAGGCATGCTCGTTCGCCGAACCCGATTTCCTGTGCAATAACCTCCGTAGTCAGATCAATCGCTTTGTCGAAACGCCCCACCTGCTGCAACAGATAGCGATATCTCGGCAAGATCCAGGTTGCGCTGAGATCATGCTGCACACGGTCAAGATAGTACTCATAATAGTCGCAAGCCCCGTGATTGAAGCCCGCGGCAATGAGGCAATCCCCCAGTTGGATGTACTCAAACAGCCGCCAACCGGGTTCAGGGTGGCGAATCTTTTCACCAGCCTCGATCGCTAGTGCTCTTAAATCGGGGCGGGTTTCCGGATAGAGATCTCGTCTGGCTTTGATCCAGGGCACCGGCGGTAGGAAACCTGCTGCCTCAGCCCTGCTCAGTGCTTCGTCTGCCTTGGGCTCCATCTCCGTTCTCGATTGCCCCACACCGATTTGCCGCCAATAACAAAAATACAGCCACCAATACACGCGAGCAAATTCGGGATCCATTTGGGTAGCCTGCAGGAAATTAGTAATTGCCTGATTGAGAGATTTGCGAGTTCCCTTGCGCGCCTCGTGCAAGCCTGCGAGAAACATTTCATAAGCCTGCGCATTCTGTGTCCCCACATCGAGCAGTCGCTTGCCGTCATCTGCACCCAACTCAATCTTGAGCGCATCAATGACCTGCCTTGCCACATCCTCCTGCAGTTCGAAAATGTCCTCCAGCTCTCGGTCATAGCGTTTCGACCAGAGACTCACGCCGTCCTCGACCCGGCTCAACAGAACGCTGATGCGAACGCGATTCCCTGACTTCTGCACACTACCGCTGAGTATTTGCTCGACTTTGAGCTTCTCGCCCATCACCGCCACATCAATATTCTGATTCTTGAATGCAAAAGAGGACAACTGCGAAGCAACTTTCAGCCCCTCCACACCCGCAAGCCCGCCGATCAGTTCTTCCGAGATACCGTCGCACAAGTATTCGTTATCTGGATCGCTGCTTCGGTTCACCAGCGGCAGTATGGCTATCGAGGGCTCGCTCGTGATGGGTTGTCTGTTCGAAACGGTGGTCGGTTCCAAGATGTCTGGCAACAAAGATTTCAGACTATCCGACAACTTCTGTTGATAAGCCTCGGCTGAATGGTCTACGCGGATAATCGCCTGCATGTCACTCAAGCTGAGTTCAAGGCCTACAGGAAGATCGGTGTTCTCCAGGTAGACGGAAAGAATTTTACGCTCCCTTGATAGACAGAAATTGACCTCCTTCAGGCAGTTGGAAGAAGAGACGGATCGAGGCGTAATGAAATACAGAAAGACCTTACATTGAGTTAATGCAAGTGCCACTTCATCGCGCCAGGTAAGCCCAGGGGCGATACCCTCGTCATACCATAGGTTGAAGCCGTGCTCCTTGAGGCGAGTGATTTCGGGATACACGAGCGCCGCATCATCGTGAGAGTAGCTCACAAAAATGTAAGGATCATCGCCCTTGTAGGCTGAGAACGGTCGCTCCATCACCAGTTCTTATGGAGGCAGAATTCAAATTCTATCAAATCAGGTTTATGGCAGATAATCGCCGATGGGCAACATACCGGTTCCTCTCGTCGCGGGTAAATCACGGCCGGTCTACGCCAGATAGCAGCCACACGACGCGTAGCCGTGCGGATCGTGCCCAACCTGGTGCGCCTGAGATCACCTTGAGTGAAGTCGAACAGTGACACTGCAGACTCACCCTCAGTCAGACGACGTGTAAGACCTGACGAGCCGGTCGAGAAATTCCAGGCCCTCGAAAAAAGCGCTGACAGCGATTCGTTCGTCACGCCCGTGCGCACGCACGTCATTCATATCGCCGAAGAGGCCTGAGACTCCATAGACCGGAATACCGGCATTGCGGAAGTACAGGCCATCCGTCGCACCCGTGCTCATAGTTGGAATGACTACAACCCCCGGCCACATGGCTTGTGTGATCGAGCGGATGGGTGCCATCACCTCCTCGGTCAAAGGCGAAGGTGGACTGGGCTTGGCTTGCGCAACTGGCGTGATGGAAACTGCCGGATTGGCCACGAT
>Ga0114949_10001322_pt1 | contig 14969 bp, 13 predicted proteins | sample N074metaG_FD_83505 | JGI IMG/M metagenome (GOLD analysis project Ga0114949, IMG submission 83505) | Deep subsurface microbial communities from Kermadec Trench to uncover new lineages of life (NeLLi) - N074 metaG | ecosystem: Environmental > Aquatic > Marine > Ocean trench > Sediment | place... | reverse complement strand
GCAGCAGGTCGAAAACCCGCTGGCGCAGAAGATACTGCAGGGCAAGTTCGGGCCGGGAGACACGATCGAGGTGGGTGTTGCCGAGGATCATCTCGAGTTTCAGTTGGCCGCATAAGTGTTACCGTGGACCCGCTAACATCACCGAATTGCCTGACGACACTCTGAATCTGTAACTAACAGCCCTGTACATCCGGGAGACTTTGCGTGCCAATCTACGAGTATGCCTGTAAAAAATGTGACCATAAGCTGGATGCGTTGCAGAAAATGAGCGACGATCCATTGCTTGAATGCCCGGAATGTGGCGAGCCGGCACTCAAACGGCTGTTGTCTGCGCCGCGTTTCCGGCTTAAGGGCAAGGGCTGGTACGAGACTGACTTCAAAAAAGACAATCAGCGTAACGTACATAAGTCTGATTCCGAGCCGGCCAAATCCGACAAAGCAGAGAGTAAGGCCGGCAAGTCGGAAACGAAAAAGACCGAAAAGAAGAGCGAGCCGTCATCAGCAAGCAAAGCCGACAAAAAATGAAAACGATCACAAGCAGATCTCAATGAAGCGATTACGGCGCTACATTATTGCCGGCATCCTGGTGTGGTTGCCGATCGGCGTCACAATTTTTCTGGTCCGAATCCTGGTCGGCCTGCTGGACCGCACGCTGGTCCTGATTCCACAGAAATATCAGCCCGAGGAATTATTAGGCTTTGCCATACCGGGACTGGGTATCCTGCTTACGATAATCATCCTGCTCGTTACGGGCGTGCTCGCGGCCAACATCGTCGGGCGCAGCATGGTTGGACTGTGGGAGTCGGTGCTCGAGCGAATTCCTGTGGTCCGCTCGGTTTATTCGGCAGCCAAAAACTTTGCTGAGATGGTTTTTTCGGATTCGAGTCAGTCATTCAAGAAAGTATTGCTGATCGAATATCCGCGCAAAGGCCTCTACAGCCTGGCCTTTCAAACATCCAGCGTACTCGGAGAAGTGCAGGGGCGAACTGGCGAGGACGTGATTTGTACTTTCGTGCCAACGACGCCAAACCCGACTTCGGGATTCATAATTATTGTGCCCCGGAAAGATGTGATCGAGCTTGACATGGAGGTCGATGAGGCACTGAAGATGATCATATCGCTCGGTGTTGTCATACCAAAGTGGCGCCGCCAGGATCTCGGTGAGTTGCCGCTCGTAAAGCCAGAGGAAAATAAATAATCTGTAGGAGCGGATTTTTTGTACATGGACGTACTTATGTCGCTGCGCACAGGGATGTGCAAGCAGCGACGAGCCACGATCAATTGGCTGCCCCGACAGGTGCCCAGCCTTGCAGGGCGCTCTGGCAGGCCGTACCATCTCGCCTCCAAATCTGCGGCGGCACCCGGACAAAGCAATGCGCACCCACTATTGCGGACACGTTAATGAAGACCTGATCGGTGAGGAAATTTCGGTCTGTGGCTGGGTGCACCGGCGGCGTGACCACGGTGGTGTCATATTCATCGATCTCAGGGATCGCGAGGGATTGTTGCAGGTGGTGTTCGATCCCGACCGCCCGGAAATTTTTGCGGAAGCAGAAAGAATCCGCGGTGAGTATGTGTTGGCGGTCAAAGGCAAGGTGAGGCCACGGCCGGAAGGTACGGTCAACCCGAATATGTCGACCGGGCAAGTCGAAGTCCTGGCTCACGAGCTGACGACACTGAATGATTCCGAAACGCCGCCATTTCACCATGAGGAACATGCGAACGAAGAACTGCGGCTGAAATATCGCTATCTCGACCTGCGCCGCGAACAGATGCTTGGCAACCTGCGGTTGCGGCACGCGGTGACCCGGGCGATGAGAAAATTCCTCGACAACAATGGTTTCATTGATGTTGAGACACCGATGTTAACAAGAGCGACACCTGAGGGTGCGCGCGACTACATTGTTCCGAGCCGCACACATCCTGGAAAATTCTTCGCATTGCCGCAATCGCCACAGATCTTCAAGCAGCTCCTGATGATGTCGGGGCTGGATCGCTATTATCAGATCGTACGTTGTTTCCGCGACGAAGATTTACGCGCCGACCGGCAGCCTGAGTTCACGCAACTTGATGTCGAAATGAGTTTCGTCGACGAGGATGACGTCACCGACATCATGGAGCAGCTGATCTGTACGCTGTTCAAGGAAGTGCTCGGTGTCAAGTTGCCGTCACCGTTTCCGCGCATGACGCATGCAGAGGCGATGCAACGATTCGGAACCGACAAACCCGACCTGAGGATTCCGCTCGAGCTTTGCGAAGTCGCCGATCTCATGGAGTCGGTCGATTTCAAAGTCTTTGCCGGCCCTGCCCGGGATCCGGAAGGCCGGGTTGCCGCGCTGCGTTTACCGGCCGGCAGCGAACTGAGTCGAAAAGCGATCGATGATTACACGGCTTACGTCGGTCGCTACGGCGCCAAGGGGCTTGCGTACATCAAGGTCAACGACGTCAAAGCAGGTCGCGACGGACTGCAGTCACCGATTCTCAAATTCCTGCCGGATGAAGCGATCAGCGGAATCATGCAGCGTACTGGTGCCGAAGATGGCGATCTGGTTTTCTTCGGCGCTGACAAAGCGCATATCGTCAACGATGCGCTTGGTGCGTTGCGGGTTAAACTGGGTGAGGATCGCGGGCTGATTGCGGAGGGTTGGCAGCCACTCTGGACGGTCGATTTTCCAATGTTCGAAAAAGATACGCACACGAAGCGCTGGACCTCATTGCATCATCCGTTCACGGCGCCTGCCGTGGACGACGCGGCCACCGTGAAAGCCGATCCGGGTAGCGTCCTTTCGCGCGCCTATGACATGGTGCTGAATGGATCGGAAATCGGCGGCGGATCGATACGTATTCACAGCCGGGAAATGCAGGCCGCAGTGTTCGAACTCTTGGGGATCAGCGACGACGAGGCGGAAGAAAAGTTCGGTTTCCTGTTGCGCGCGCTGCAATATGGCTGCCCGCCACACGGCGGTATCGCATTCGGACTCGATCGCATTGTGATGCTGATGGCCGGCGCTGAAAGTATTCGCGACGTCATTGCGTTTCCTAAGACGCAGACGGCCAGTTGCCCGCTGACCAATGCACCTGGTGCGGTAGACAAAGAACAACTCAAAGAAGCCGGAATCCGCCTGCGCGCACCGCAGACGGAGTAGTCCGGTCACATCCCTGCGCAGGCCTGTCTCCATACTGGTCGTCGTCTACACTGACGATGACAGTGTCCTGTTGTTGCGGCGCCGCCGGCCATTTGAATTCTGGCAATCAGTAACGGGATCGCTAGCCGCCGATGAGCTGCCATACGACGCTGCCCGGCGGGAATTAGGCGAGGAAACCGGCCTCAAAGAGGAAGGTGAATTCTTCGATACAGGCGTCGGCCGCCAGTTCACCATTGATCCGCGATGGTGCGACCAGTATCCGCCGGGCGTGACGGAAAACACGGAGTATGAATGGCGCTTTCGGTTGCCAGCGGCGATGGGCATTCAAATTTGTCAGGACGAACACTCGGCGTACTGCTGGATGCCGATCGATGCAGCGATTGATGCCGTTTGGTCATGGACGAACAAGGAAGCGTTGCAGGAATTGCGCTCGCACGCACAGTGAGCGACACCCGCAGAGTCGTATGCTTGCATGGCATCTGGATGCCGGGTGCCGGCATGCTGTATGTCAAACATCGGCTCGAAAGTGAAAACGACTTCCGGGCAGATCTTTTCAGCTATGCGCCGGTGACCGAGACATTGGATGATGTCGCCAACAAGCTGGCGGACTTTATTGCCAGCGACGATGATGCGGCAACTCACCTGGTCGGCTATAGCCTCGGTGGCGTTGTGGTGCTGCGAATGCTCGCATTGCGCCCCGACATCGACATCGATCGGGTTGTCTGCCTGGGATCGCCGCTGTGCGGTTCACGCGCCGCGTTTCACCTCAATCAGCTGGACTGGGGCAACCTGATTCTGGGCAAGACAGTCAGCGAAGGCGTGCTCGATGATGCCGCGCAGCACTGGGCGCAAGGGGTCGCCGAAGCGCACGAAATCGGCGTCATTGCCGGTAATGTGCCGCTCGGATTTGGCCGCTTCATTGCCGGTTTCGACGAGGCCAACGATGGCACCGTGGCAATATCCGAAACGAAAATGCCGGGCGCGAAGGACCACCTGGTGCTGCCGGTCAGCCACAAGGGAATGCTGATATCGAGAGACGTTGTCGACCAGACCGCCGCGTTCCTGCAGCGGGGTGAATTTTTGCGAGAAGCGTAGCCGCGCGCCGCCTCTTCACCTATCCTTTGCGCTTTCGTCTGCCCGTTGCGACGGTGAAAGCCGAACACGAACAAATTCAGGAGACAGCAATGACCGACGACACAGGGACAGAGGCCAGAATATCGCCACGCTACATGTTGCTATTGATCGTGACGATCCCGATTTTTGCATGGCTCTATTTCCTGGTCGGTACCCGATTCTTCGATTCGCCACTCTCGCTCGAGGAATACGTCGTATTCACTTCCCTGATCGCTATCATCGTGACGGGTTGTTACCAGTTGTTCTTCTGGGTACAACGCAATAACTACTACTTCAAAACGCGTTGCTTCGTATCACCGTGGGACAAATACATTCCGTTCTGGCCATCCTGGGTGTGGATTTACTCTTTTCTGTATTACATTGCGATCGGCTTTGTCGTTGCATCCATTCAGTCGATTGCAGAAGGGGTCTACCTTGTATTCGGCGCTATCCTTTTGCTGCTCGCGCAGGTTTTCTTTTTCTTCTTTTTCCCGTCGACCGTGCCGCCGGAGTATCGGCAGTACGACGGCAATAATTTCTCGACCCGCTATCTGAAATTTGTTCAGGGAAAGGACAACGGCCGCAACTGCATGCCGAGCATGCATTGCTCAATAGCTATGTATGTCAGCCTGGTTCTCTATCCGGCCATCGGCAATGCGAGCTGGGTATTTATCGGCCTTATCTCGATTTCATGTTTGCTCGTCAAACAGCACCAGATGGCGGACATCCTGCCGGGCATCGCGCTGGGTTGGGCGGCGTGGTCGGTGGCTCCGACAATCTAGCTATTCGGTATCCGACCGTAGGAGCCCGGCCCACCGGGCGATTTTATTTCGACGATTGGTGTTGATTCATCCTTGGCAAACTTTTTCGGACAAGCTTTGCGTGTCCGAAAAAGTTTGTCGCTCGCCGGGGCGAGCTCCTACGAATCGCGTCTACAATTTTCGGGCGTTGGAATAAACAAAGTTAGTGTAGGAGCCCGCCCCAGCGGGCGATGTTTTAGTCGTTTCTGATTTTTTTCAGATGGTAGACCGCGTCAAGGGCCTGCTTGGGCGACATCGCATCCGGATCAAGCTCATCGAGCGTGTCCCCTAATTTGTCTGTTTGTGGTTCCGCCGGCGCCGAGAATTGTAGTTGCGTCTGTGGATGCCCGGAGTGCTGATGCGTTTCCAGTGACGCGAGGTAGGTTTTCGCGCGGCGGATGACGGGTCGAGGCACACCGGCCAGTGCAGCAACCTGCAAGCCGTAGCTCTGGTTTGCAGGCCCGGGCCTGACGGCGTGCAGAAAAATCAGCTGACCCTTATGCTCGGTCGCATCGAGATGCACGTTGATACAATCCGGTATTTCCCCGGCCAGCGCTGTCAGCTCAAAGTAGTGGGTCGCAAACATCGTGAATGCACGGACTTTTTCGCCCATGTGATGCGCCGCCGCCCAGGCGAGCGACAGTCCGTCAAAGGTGCTTGTACCGCGTCCTATCTCGTCCATGAGGACCAGGCTTTGTTCAGTCGCGTTGTTGAGAATGGTCGCGGTCTCAGTCATTTCGACCATGAACGTGGAGCGGCCGCCGGCCAGGTCATCCGAGGCGCCAATGCGCGTGAATATACGGTCAATCGGACCGATCCGCAGGCTGTCTGCCGGAACAAAACTGCCGACATGCGCAAGGATGACGATCAGGGCCGCTTGACGCATATAAGTTGATTTGCCGCCCATGTTCGGACCGGTAATGACCATAAGGCGTTGCTGATTACTAAACGACAGATCATTGGCGACGAAGGGAGTCTCGATGACTTGTTCGACGACGAGGTGCCGGCCGCCGCTGATTTCCAGGCAGGGTTCGCTGAGGATTTCTGGTCGGCAAAGATTCAACGCATCAGCGCGCTCGGCAAAGCAAACCAGGACATCGAGTTCCGCAATTCCGGCCGCGGTCGTTTGCAGTTCCGCGAGCACGGTCGCGAGCGCATCGATCAGGCCTTCATAAAGGTTTTTCTCGCGGCTTAACGCGCGCTCACGCGCACTCAGAACTTTGTCTTCAAATTCCTTCAGTTCCGGGGTGATGTAGCGCTCGGCGCCTTTCAATGTCTGGCGTCTCACGTAGTCGGCCGGCGCCTTATCAGCCTGGCCTTTGCTGATTTCAATATAGTAACCATGGACCCGGTTGTAGCCGAGCTTCAAGGTCGAAATTCCTGTGCGCTCTTTCTCCTGTTTTTCGAGATCGATAAGGTATTGATCTGCGTTTCGCGCAATGGCGCGCAGATCATCGAGCTCGTCGTCGTAACCGTCTGCAATGACGCCGCCGTGACTGATCAGCATTGGTGGATCGTCGATCAGTGCTTTTTGCAGCAGGTCCTTTTCCCGCGAATGATTTTGTATTTTTTCGGCCAGTGACGCGAGCAGGGGAGAATCAAGCGGTTTTAACACGGTCCTGATTTCCGGCACGCGTGATAACGCAAGCATCAACTGACGCAAATCCCGCGGCCTCGCGGAACGAAGGGCAATGCGCGACAGGATGCGCTCAACATCGCCGATTCCGTGCAGCGCCTCCTGCAAAGTGTCCACCAGGCGTTCCGTCGTCAGTGTTTCCAGCGCCTGGTATCGCGCGCGCAGCACGGCGACGTCGCGCAACGGCCTTTGTATCCATCTCCTGAGCAAACGGCTGCCCATCGGGCCCTGACAGCGGTCCATTACTCCGGCCAGCGTGTGCTCACGTTGACCCGACAAACTTTCCTCGAGTTCGAGATTGCGTCGCGTCGGTCCGTCCATCATGAGCGCATCGTTAGCGATTTCGACTGTTATCGAAAAGAGGTGCGGTAGAGCAGCCTTTTGCGTATCGCTGACGTATTGCAGTAGTGCACCCGCCGCCGCGACGCCCCGGGGGAATGCATCACAGCCGAAGCCGCCAAGATCCTGGGTCCGAAACTGGGAGCACAAAAGCCGCTTGGCGCTGTCGAGGTCGAAATGCCAGGGTGGTCTGCCGGTAACCCGCACCGCGTCTCGCTTGCCGAATTCAAGCGGATGTTCTTCGTCGACGATGAGCTCTGCCGGGCGCAGGCGTTCCAGCTCTGCCTCGAGCGCTGCCGCGCCAGCTGGTTCTGCCATGCGAAAGCGACCACCCGCCAGATCAAGCCATGCCAGGCCGATCCCTTCCTGGTCGACATAGACGGACGCGACGAGGTTATCGCGGGACTCCGCGAGCAATGCCTCATCAGTCAGGGTTCCCGGCGTGACAACGCGCATCACTTTGCGTTCAACAGGCCCTTTGCTGATGGCTGGATCCCCGATCTGTTCGCAGATCGCTACCGACTCGCCTTTGCGCACGAGCTTTGCCAGGTAACGCTCCACCGCGTGATACGGGACCCCGGCCATCGGAATGGCATTGCCGCCGGATTTGCCGCGTGCGGTGAGGGTGATGTCCAGCAATGACGCAGCTCTTTTGGCGTCATCGAAAAACAGCTCGTAGAAGTCGCCCATGCGATAGAACAGGAGCATGTCCGGATACTCGCCCTTGATTCGCAGGTACTGCTGCATCATCGGCGTGTGGACAGGGGTAACGGAGGCGCTCATTGTGAGTCTTGTGATGGCGTGCGATGGTCGCGAGGTTGACGGTCCATGCTAGCCTCTGCCTTTGGTGAAGTCGATGGCCGCTACCCGGTGAAGATTGTGCACGTCGAGACCGGGCGTCATTTCTATGGTGGCGCTCAGCAGGTGATCTGGCTGATCAAAGGGCTGGCGGCACGCGGCGTCGAGAATCTGCTTGTATGCCCAGCGGATTCCGCCATCGATAGAGTCGCCCGAAGCGCCTCGATTCCGGTACAAAACCTGAGCTGCATCGGCGATCCCGACCTGCGGTTCGCATGGCAACTCAGAAGACTTGCTCGCAGGGAAAATCCGGATGTCGTGCACTGCCACAGTCGCCGCGGCGCCGATTTCCTCGGCGGTCAGGCGCTGCTGCGGACTGGCATTCCAGCCGTCCTGTCCCGTCGGGTCGACCATCCCGAATCAGGCTTGCTTGCGAGGTGGCGCTTCTGGCCGTTCCGCAAAGTGATCGCAATTTCCGCGAATATCGCCGATGTGCTCAAAGACGGTGGTCTGGATCCGCAGCGGCTTGTAACCATTCGTAGTGCGATTGATGCCGGCAGCATCAATGCAGCGCCGGATTGCGATGCTTTTCGTAAGGAATTCGAGATCGACGATGGCGACTTCGTCATTGCAATGATCGCGCAATTCATTCCACGCAAGGGACACCGGTTTCTTTTTGATGTCCTTCCAAATTTGCGGGACGACTATCCGCATATCAGGGTATTGCTCTTCGGTAGCGGCCCGCAGGAAGCGGAACTGCGCGCATTGGCGCTGACGATGAACCTTTATGGCACATTGCAGTTCGCCGGATTCAGGGAAGACCTCGATGATTACCTGGCGTGCATTGACCTGCTCGTTCATCCGGCTGTGCAGGAGGGTCTGGGTGTTGCGATGCTCAAGGCCGCCGCCGCCGGCGTGCCGGTGCTGGCATTCGACAACGCGGGATCACGGGAAGCGGTGGTCCATGGCAAAACCGGTGTGCTGGTGCCATCCGAGGATGTTGCTACGCTGCAGAGGGCGATTGCGGTATTGATTGATGAAACCGAGATGCGCATCGAATTCGGCAAGGCAGGCCGGGAACGCATGAAAGATGAATTTTCGGTAGAGACAATGGTAGAAAGACACATCGAACTGTACGAATCGGTAATCAATGGCTGAAACAGAATCAATCGAAGCGCTGTCCGAGGCACTGGTCAGCGAGCTCATCGAAGCTGGCAGGAGTATCTCCGTCGCCGAATCCTGTAGCGGCGGTTGGATTGCCAAGGCGCTAACTGACATCGGCGGAAGCTCGCAATGTTTCGGCTACGGGGTGGTCAGCTATTCGAACGGCGCCAAGGAATCGATGCTCGGGGTCAACCCGCTCACGCTAGCTGAACACGGTGCTGTCAGCGAAGATGTCGTCCGGGAAATGGTGAAAGGTGTACTCAATCTTAGCGGTGCTGACTACGCCGTTGCCGTCAGCGGCATCGCCGGCCCTGACGGTGGCAGCGAAGAAAAGCCGGTCGGTATGGTCTGGTTTGCCTGGGCCGTCCGCAAGCAGAAGAAAACGTCGATCTATGCCGAAAAACACCTTATAAAGGGTGATCGCGAAGCAGTACGATCGCGAACCGTAATACTGGCGATGCAGGGAGTCCGTGAGCAGATGCGAGCCAATGACTGATCGAAAACTCTTTTACGCGCTTTGGCCCTCGGAGCGGCAACGCGAAACAATGCGGGATATCATCAATCCCACATTAAGCGTTGTCGAGGGCACCGCCATCGATCGCAGAAACTGGCACATAACGCTGGTTTTCATTGGAGATTTTGCAGAACAAAATATCGCCGAGCTGCAGGCTGCGGCAGGCGAGATCGAACCTTTTGATTTCAGGCTCCGCTTCGACCGCATCAGCTTCTGGCAGCGGCCGAAAATCGCCACGATGAATCCGCGCAATGTGCCGGCCGAATTGGAGCAACTGGTCAAGTCGCTGGAGCAAATTCTGATACCGTTCGGCTTCGAACCCAATGAACGGGTCTATCGGCCGCATATCACCGTTGCGCGGCGCGCTCGGTCTTTTGCCGAGGTGCCACTGGCGCGGCCGATCGACCTGGAATGGTCCAGCTTTCAACTGGTCGAGTCCGTGTCGACGACACGTGGTGTTCAGTACCATCCTTGGAAACAATAGCTTCTGGGCGATTCTTAATATAGAGCCCAGATTCATGTCGGCCGGGCTGCTGCCGACCACCAGTTTTTGTGAAATAATGTCGCCCCCCCCCTCCTACCTGAATGGCACCAAGAAAATGGATGAAAATCGGAAAAAGGCCCTTGCCGCAGCGCTTGGACAAATAGAAAAACAGTTCGGCAAGGGATCTGTAATGCGCCTGGGCGATGGGACCGGAATCAGGGACATTGAAACGGTGTCGACCGGTTCGATCGGGCTTGATGTGGCGCTCGGGATTGGCGGCCTGCCGAGGGGGAGAGTAGTCGAAATCTACGGACCCGAGGCATCAGGCAAGACCACGCTGACGCTGCAGGTTGTCGCCGAAGCGCAGAAAACGGGCGGTACAGCCGCATTTGTGGATGCCGAGCATGCGCTCGACCCGACCTATGCAGAAAAGCTGGGTGTGAATATCGACGAATTGCTGATCTCGCAGCCGGACACCGGCGAACAGGCGCTTGAGATTACCGACATGCTGGTTCGCTCCGGTGCGGTCGACATCATCGTGATCGACTCGGTCGCTGCTTTGACACCAAAGGCGGAGATCGAAGGTGAGATGGGCGATTCGCACATGGGCTTGCAGGCACGGCTGATGTCGCAGGCGCTACGCAAGCTGGCCGGCAACATCAAACGGTCGAACGCGATGGTGATTTTCATTAACCAGATCCGGATGAAGATTGGCGTCATGTTTGGCAGCCCGGAAACGACGACGGGTGGCAACGCGTTGAAATTCTATGCGTCCGTGCGACTCGACATCCGGCGCATCGGCGCTCTCAAGAAAGGCGACGAAGTTATCGGCAACCAGACACGCGTCAAGGTCGTGAAGAATAAAGTCGCACCGCCGTTCAAGATGGCGGAATTCGAAATACTGTATGGCGAGGGTATTTCTCGCGAAGGCGAGATCATCGAACTGGGTGTCGATCAAGGCATCATCGACAAAGCCGGATCCTGGTACAGCTACGGCAGCGATCGCATCGGCCAGGGCAAGGAAAATGTCCGCGAGTACCTCAAAGCCAATCCTGACATAGCCAACGATATCGAAAATCAGATTCGCGCCAAGCTGTTACCGGACACGGTCGCCAAGTCGGCTGCACCGGAAGCTGGCGAAGAAGAGGCTGTCGCGAAGCAGGCTTAATCAGGACTAACCCAGGAATGATTCGATGAATGAAATCGAATCAATCAACTCACTAAACGCCGACCTCTTCTCACCGGAAGAGGTCGATCGTTTTTCCGATCCCAAAGAAGCCCGCAAAAAAGCGATGGACTACCTCGCGCGCCGCGAATACGGTCAGCGTGAACTCGAGCAGAAACTGATCGCTGCCGGATTCACATCGGTCATCGTCACCGCAACGGTCGGTAAGCTGACGGGCGAGGGCCTGCAGGACGATCGCCGTTTCATCGAAAACTTTGTGCATTCGCGGATAAACCAGGGCAAGGGACCGATCCGCATACGTCAGGAACTCGGCGAACGTGGCCTCAATGCGGGCCTGATCGAGGACGTGTTCAAAGATCTTGCCGAAGACTGGTACGCACTGGCAAGGCTTGTTCGGGACAAGAAATTCGGATTCGGGCTACCGCGGGAATTCAAGGAAAAGGCCCGGCAAATGCGCTTCCTCCAGTACCGTGGATTCGATTCCGGGCAGATCCAGGCAGCGGTCTCGCCGCATGGTGATGATTAACTGTTATCTATAAACTACCCGTATTCGTAGGAACCCGCCTGTAGGAGTTTGCCTGTAGGAGTTTGCCTGTAGGAGTTTGCCTGTAGGAGTTTGCCTGTAGGAGTTTGCCTGTAGGAGCTCGCCCCAGCGAGCGAATATCCGACGAATTCAACGGTAGCGGTTGAACTGACAAAAAAATGATTTCCATGACCAGCAATGAACTGCGCCAGGCGTTCCTGGATTTTTTCCATGAGCGTGGCCATCAAGTGGTCCCGAGTTCGCCACTGGTGCCGGGCAACGACCCCACCTTACTGTTTACCAACGCGGGAATGGTGCAGTTCAAGGATGTTTTTCTCGGCGAGGACAAGCGCAACTACAATCGCGCGGTTACATCGCAGCGCTGCGTCCGGGCTGGCGGAAAACATAATGATCTTGAGAATGTCGGTTACACGGCAAGGCATCACACGTTTTTCGAGATGCTGGGTAATTTCAGCTTCGGCGATTACTTCAAGGAAGACGCAATCAAGTTCGCCTGGGAATTCCTGACGAGTGTCCTCGGGCTGCCGCCAGAGAGGCTCTGGGTAACCGTATTCGAAGATGACGATGATGCCGCGGACATCTGGTTGAAGACCATCAAAGTTGACCCCGAACGCTTTGCGCGCATGGGTAGCAAAGACAATTTCTGGGCGATGGGTGATACCGGACCATGCGGCCCTTGCAGCGAAATCTTCTACGACCATGGCCCGGATGTCGCCGGTGGCCCGCCAGGCTCGAAAGACGAGGATGGCGACCGTTATGTTGAGATCTGGAACCTCGTCTTCATGCAGTTCGACCGGGCTGCGGGCGGTGAAATGACGCCGTTACCGAAGCCGTCAGTCGATACCGGCATGGGACTTGAGAGAGTCGCCGCCGTGATGCAGGGTGTGCACAGCAATTACGAGATCGACCTGTTCGCCAATCTTTTGAAAGCAACCGCCAAAATCCTCGGCGTCGAGAACGACGGCTCCAGTTCGCTCAATGTGATTGTGGATCACATACGGGCATGCACTTTCCTGATCGCGGACGGCGTGCTACCTGGCAACGAGGGCAGGGGATACGTGCTCCGCCGAATCATTCGCCGTGCCATACGCCATGGCAAGAAACTCGGCGTCAACAAATCCTTCTTCCACAAACTGGTTGATCCGCTGTGCAAGGAAATGGGCGATGCCTACCCGGAACTCGTTGCGGCGAAAGCTCATATCGAAAAGGTCCTGCAGAAAGAAGAAAAACGCTTTGCCGAGACACTGGACCAGGGCATGGAGATCCTCGAGTCGGCCATTGCCGGGCTGAAGGGCAAGAAACTGCCTGGCGATATCGTGTTCAAGCTCTACGACACCTACGGATTCCCCGTCGATCTTACCGCCGACGTTGCGCGCGAACGTGACTTGACCGTCGACCAGGCAGGCTTCGACACATTGATGGCCGGGCAGCGGAAAAAGGCGCAGGCAGCGAGCAAGTTTGGCGCTAGCGATAAATCCAGGATCAAGACGAAACTTGAAAGCCGATTCTCCGGCTACGAATTTATTGATGAGGAAGCAAAGGTCGTTGAAGTTTTCAAGGATGGCAGCGTCGTTGAGTCGCTGAAAAACGGGGACGAGGGCGCGTTAATTCTCGAATCAACGCCGTTTTATGCCGAAAGTGGCGGCCAGGTTGGCGACACGGGCGTTATCGAATCGGACCGCGGATCGTTCCTTGTTGCCAACACCCAAAAATCCGGTAAAGCCAATGTTCACTTTGGCAAGATGCAGGCGGGCCAGCTGTCGAAGGGCGACAAGGTCACCGCGAAAGTAGACGGCGAGCGCCGCGCGGCCATCGTGCTGAACCATTCTGCCACGCACTTGATGCACGCGGCCTTACGCAGCGTGCTCGGCGATCATGTTCAACAGAAAGGATCGCTCGTCGCACCAGATCGCTTGCGTTTCGATTTCTCGCACTACGAGGCGGTTTCACCGGAGCAACTGCAGGCGGTCGAGGACATCGTCAACGACCAGATACGCAAGAACATAGGCGCTGATACAAAACTGATGGGTTACGATGATGCTGTCGCATCAGGCGCCATCGCGTTGTTTGGTGAAAAGTACGACGATGAAGTTCGCGTGCTTCGTCTCGGTGAACATTCCGTCGAATTGTGCGGTGGCACGCACGTATCCAGCACCGGCGATATCGGGGCATTCAAGATCACCTCCGAAGGCGGCGTTGCCTCCGGGGTGCGCCGCATCGAAGCCGTGACAGGTGCGGTCGCGATGCAGTGGATCGATGCAAATCAACAGGCACTGGTTCAGGTGGCCTCGCTGTTACGAAGTCCAAGAGATCAGGCCGCGGCAAAAGTCGAACAATTGATTCGCCGAAACAAAGAACTCGAGAAGGCGCTGGCGGCCAGCAAACAGCAACTTCTAACGGGCGGCACGACGGATGTTTCCGCAGACGTGACTGATATCGACGGGATCAAGGTCCTCGCTACGCGTATGGATGGTGCCGATGCCAAGACGCTCCGGGATGCCGTTGATCGCTTCAAGGACAAGCTGCAGAGCGCCGTCATCGTGCTGGGTTCCGTTGAAAACGGGAAGGTTCGCCTGGCCGCAGGCGTAACTAAAAACAACATTGATCGCATCCGCGCCGGTGACGTTATCAAGTCGGTTGCCGAGCAGGTTGGTGGCAAGGGTGGCGGCAGGCCCGACTTTGCCCAGGCCGGCGGCAGCAATCCGGACGGTCTCGATGCGGCGCTCGCCTCCGTTCCGGCCTGGGTAAGCGAGCAACTGAGCTAGAGTCGAACACTCTTATATATAGTGTTTGTGCGGTAAGATTACGGCGGTGACGGGCACTGATTAGGCGTTTCGTCTACAATTACAATGGATTAAGTAAAAACGCAGGCGTAAAAACAAAAAGGGCGAAGCCCGAATAAGGCAGGAGTAGGAAGCTATGCTGATCCTTACGCGACGCGCAGGAGAATCAGTGATGGTTGGGAACGATATAACCATCACGGTATTGGGTGTAAAGGGAAACCAGGTTCGGATTGGCATCAATGCCCCGAAAGAAATAGCCGTGCACCGGGAAGAGATTTACGAGCGCATCCAGAGCGAAAAAAATGCCGAAAAAGGTGCGGAAGAGAGCGACAAAGCCGAATCTGGAGAGGATTGATCTGGAATAGCGGCTTTACCTCCAGTAACCCACTCAGTAAGATGTGCGCCCTTCGCAGGGTCGGACTGCTGCGAGTTTTTTTGACCGATCGGAGAGGTGGCTGAGTG
>Ga0114949_10001320_pt1 | contig 14972 bp, 8 predicted proteins | sample N074metaG_FD_83505 | JGI IMG/M metagenome (GOLD analysis project Ga0114949, IMG submission 83505) | Deep subsurface microbial communities from Kermadec Trench to uncover new lineages of life (NeLLi) - N074 metaG | ecosystem: Environmental > Aquatic > Marine > Ocean trench > Sediment | place... | reverse complement strand
TGTCCCCAGATGTGGCTACCGCAGTTACCAATGCCAAATCTGGACAGGTTCGCTATCGCACCGATAAAGGCGGCATTATTCACTGTACGATCGGCAAATCCAGTTTTGATATCGCGCATTTACGTGAAAACCTGGAATTTTTGCTAGCCGATTTGAAAAAGGCCAAGCCGGCGAGTTCGAAAGGAGTCTATCTAAAGAAAATATCACTCTCGACCACGATGGGAGCCGGGGTCGCGGTTGATCAGTCATCGCTGGATATATAGTAACGGCGAATAAAGAACTTTGTAAGATGCCGAAGCCTGGGGGCTGTCGGCTATATGTCAAAGATCGTGGGTGGTAATGCTCGATTTCGAGTATTGCCTTAATTACCTGCGTAGGCGATCTTCTGAGACAGAAGTTTCTGGTTAAGAGGTCGTATTTAAGGAATCGATAGTGATATCGGACAAGGACGGAAGGGCTGAGCGTGTGCTTAGTATGGTTTATTAATCAGGAGATGTTTTATGCCTTTAACACTCGAGCAAAAACAGGCTGTAGTGAGCGAAGTCGCCGAAACGGCTGCTCAGGCGCATTCTGTAATTGCAGCTGAGTACCACGGCCTGTCAGTTGGCGAGATGACGCAGCTACGTGTCAAGGCTCGTGAATCCAATGTTCATTTACGCGTAGTCAAAAATACTTTGGCTCGACGGGCATTTGAAGGAACGGATTACGACTGCATGAGAGATGCATTGCAAGGTCAGATGGTTTACGCGTTTTCGATGGAAGAACCCGGGGGAGCAGCCCGTGTTTTCAAAGATTATGCCGATTCCAACAAAAACCTGGTGGTTAAATTGATCGCCTTTGGCGGTGAGTTGATAGATCCTTCGGAGATCAATCGACTAGCTTCAATTCCCACTTATGATCAGGCTATTAGTATGTTGATGGCCGTAATGAAAGCACCTGTCGAAAAACTTGCGCGTACCATGAAAGAGGTACCTGGCAAGCTAACTCGTACAATTGCCGCAATTCGCGATCAAAAATAAATTTAAGGAGCCTTTGATTAATTCTGAATTATTCAGCGGCACCTTCTTTATCTTTTAAATTTCTGTATCAGGAGAAAAAATAATGGCCGTTTCAAAAGAAGAAATTCTTGAAACTTTATCAAACATGACTGTGATGGAAGTCGTCGATCTGATTTCCGCAATGGAAGAAAAATTTGGCGTTTCAGCCGCGGCAGCCGTTGCTGCTGCTCCTGCAGCAGCAGGTGATTCGGGCGCGGATGCGGTCGAAGAAAAGGATGAATTTGATGTGGTACTAATCAGTTTTGGCGAGAAGAAGGTAGCTGTCATCAAGGCGGTTCGCACCATTACAGGTCTGGGCCTGAAAGAAGCAAAGGATATGGTTGAAGCGGCACCGACTACTATTAAGGAAGCTGCTTCCAAGGCTGAATCCGAAGATTTGAAAAAACAGCTTGAAGAGGCTGGTGCAACTGTCGAACTTAAGTAATTACAGTTGCTCGAATACTAAGTACTAAGGAGTTGCTGATTAATTCTGAATCGTTCAGATGTGAAGTTAAGACCAGTGCGCCGACCCGACGCAATTCAAGGCCCGGATCGCAGATAATAGCCAGTCTGTTGGCAAGATTGGCAACGATGAGTTGGTCCGATCCGGCACCCCGGATATGAGCGAACAGATGTGGACCAATGAATTGATCCGCCACTCCTTAAAAACAGGGCTGATGGCTGTAAACGCCATCGGCCCACGTGTGCTTGCCACTGCAATTAGTACACGATCGCGAATATGAACCGGACGGGACTCTGATTTTTATCAGGGATACCCGCGCAGAATGTAATGACGAGGATTTTAAATGGCTTACTCTTTTACTGAAAAGAAGCGAATTCGACGAGATTTTGGTAAATGGGCGGCGGTAATCGACGAACCATACCTGCTAGCTATCCAGACAGATTCGTATAAACGTTTCATAAATCCAGACGGAGAACAAAAGGGGACAGGTTTACAACGCGCGTTCGAATCTATTTTCCCAATTGTTAGCTTTTCTGGTGCCGTCGAGCTCGAATATGTTAGCTACCGCATCAGCAAGCCTGGATTCGACGTCAAGGAGTGTCAAATTCGTGGTCTGACCTACGCGGCGCCACTACGCGTACTCGTGCGCCTGGTGATTTATGACAAGGAAGCCTCGGCTAAAAATCGTACGGTCAAAGATATCAAGGAACAGGAAGTCTACATGGGTGAAATGCCATTGATGACGGATAATGGTACCTTTGTAATCAACGGTACCGAGCGCGTCATCGTATCGCAGTTACACCGTTCTCCAGGCGTATTTTTTGACCATGACCGTGGTAAGTCCCATTCTTCAGGCAAATTATTGTATTCGGCTCGGGTCATTCCATACCGTGGTTCGTGGCTAGATTTTGAGTTCGATCCCAAAGACGCCCTGTTTGTGCGCATCGATCGGCGCAGAAAGTTACCCGCCACTATCCTGTTACGCGCCCTGGGTTATGACAATGTGCAAATGCTGGATATATTTTTCGACCATAACGAATTCAAGATTAAAAAGAATGAAATTGAAATGGTGTTGCACGCTGATTGGTTAAAAGGCGAAACCGCGACCTTCGATATCACAGTGAAGGGCAAAGTGCTGGTACCACAGGGTCGTCGCATTACCGCTGTGCATGTTAAAGCACTGAAAAAAGCCAACGCTAAAGTGTTACCGGTTCCTGAAGACTATGTCGTGGGTAAAATTCTGGCGGATAATCTGGTCGATAGCGAAACCGGAGAAATATTTGCCAGTGCCAACGATGAAATTACTGAAGAATTACTCGTCCTTATCCGTAAAAACGGCATCAAGAAAATTAAAACCATTTTTACCAACGAGATCGATCGTGGTGCTTTCATTTCCAATTCTTTGGCGCTAGACCCTACCACCAACGCTCTGGAAGCCAAGGTCGAAATTTATCGCATGATGCGACCTGGCGAGCCGCCAACAAAAGATTCAGCCGAAAATTTGTTCCAGAATTTATTTTTCAACCCAGATCGCTACGATCTATCCAAAGTGGGGCGGATGAAATTTAACCGACGTCTCGGTCGCGACTCGATCGAAGGCGAAGGTACACTGTCAACCGAAGACATAGTGGATGCGGTGAAGGTATTGATCGATATTCGCAATGGCAATGGGACGGTCGACGATATCGATCACCTGGGCAACCGTCGTATTCGTAGTGTTGGAGAAATGGCCGAAAATGCGTTTAGAACCGGTATCGTACGGGTCGAGCGCGCAGTTCGCGACCGCCTCGGACTAGTCGAATCCGAAGGCCTGATGCCGCAGGATATTATCAATGCCAAACCCGTAGCGGCCGCGGTGAAGGAATTCTTCGGTTCCAGTCAGCTTTCGCAATTTATGGATCAAAATAATCCATTGTCCGAAGTGACCCACAAGCGACGGGTGTCGGCGCTCGGCCCAGGTGGGCTGACACGCGAACGGGCCGGTTTTGAAGTCCGCGACGTACACCCAACTCATTACGGTCGATTATGCCCTATCGAGACGCCAGAAGGCCCTAATATAGGCCTGATTAACTCTTTGTCGGTTTACGCGCGTACCAATCACTACGGTTTTCTCGAAACACCGTATCGTAAGGTAAAAAATGGCAAGGTCACCAACGATGTCGAATACCTCTCGGCCATCGAAGAGAGCCAGTTTTCGATCGCGCAGGCCAATGTGACGCTGGATAAAAAAGGCATGATGGTCGATGATATTATACCCTGTCGGACCAACAATGAATTCACTCTCACGACCCCTGACAAGATCGACTATATGGACGTATCGCCTAAACAGATCGTTTCGGTAGCCGCATCATTAATCCCGTTTCTGGAGCACGACGATGCTAACCGGGCACTGATGGGGTCGAATATGCAACGCCAGGCGGTACCCTGCCTGTGCGCACAAAAACCACTGGTTGGTACTGGAATGGAACGCACCGTTGCGCTTGATTCGGGTACTACAGTCAAGGCCCTGCGGGGTGGTGTGGTCGATTCGGTCGATGCGAGTAGAGTGGTCATTCGTGTCAATGATAAAGAAACTTCCGCGGGTGAATCGGGTGTCGATATCTATAATTTCACCAAGTACACGCGCTCGAATCAAAATACATGCATTAACCAGAAACCGCTGGTCGTACCGGGAGACATTATTAACCAGGGTGACGTATTGGCTGATGGTGCCTCTACTGATCTCGGTGAGTTGGCCCTCGGCCAAAACATGCTGGTCGCGTTTATGCCCTGGAACGGTTACAACTTCGAAGACTCGATTTTATTATCGGAACGGGTGGTCAAGGAAGATCGTTTTACGTCGATACATATCGAAGAACTGAGTTGTCTCGCGCGCGATACCAAACTCGGCGCTGAAGAAATAACCGCTGATATTCCTAACGTCAGTGAAGGCCTGCTGGCCAAACTGGATGAATCGGGCGTTATATATGTCGGTGCGGAAGTGAAGCAAGGTGACATTCTGGTCGGAAAGGTAACCCCTAAGGGTGAAACCCAACTGACACCTGAAGAAAAACTACTACGCGCTATATTTGGTGAAAAGGCCTCCGACGTGAAAGATACTTCGTTGCGCATGAAATCCGGTGTCGTAGGTACCGTGGTCGACGTACGCATATTTACCCGCGACGGGGTATCCAAAGACGCGCGCGCGCTCGAAAATGAACGTGCCGAAATTGAGTCGTTAAAGAAAGACCTGGACGACCAGTTTCGCATTATCCAGGATAATATTTATCTTCGCCTCGCCAGGATAATTACCGGTCAAAAAGCCACGGGTGGTCCCGAGGGTTTAAAGAAAAACACCATTATTACTAAAGAGTATCTCGAGTCCATCGAACGCAAACAATGGTCGATGATTCGTATCAAGGACGATGACTTGAGTAAAAAGCTCGAGTCGCTGAATGAGCAGCTTGATGCACAAGGGGCTGCGTTTGACCAGCTATTCGAAGAAAAGAAAAAGAAGGTGACTGCAGGTGACGATCTCAAGCCGGGTGTCCTCAAGATGGTCAAGGTATATGTCGCCGTCAAGCGTCGTATGCAACCCGGCGACAAGATGGCAGGTCGCCACGGAAACAAGGGCGTTGTCTCGATGATCGTGCCCGAAGAGGATATGCCTCATCGTGAAGATGGAACACCAATAGATATAGTGCTGAATCCGCTCGGTGTTCCTTCGCGCATGAACGTTGGGCAGATACTGGAAGCGCATCTGGGATGGGCTGCACGCGGTCTGGGTCTAAAAATTGGTGATATGCTCGATGCACGCGCCAAGGTTGAGGAATTGAAGACTTTTCTTAAAAAAATCTACAATAATAGTAGTGAAAAGGTGAACTTCAAGGAGTTCAATGATAAGGAAATTTTGGAACTTTGCAAAAATCTTCGCGAGGGCGTGCCGATGGCGACGCCAGTATTCGACGGAGCCGACGAAGAGGAAATCAAAAATATGCTGGCGCTGGCAGAATTGCCGGAATCGGGTCAGACCACATTAATCGATGGCCGTACCGGCGAAACTTTTGACAGGCTTATTACCGTGGGCTACATGTACATGTTGAAATTGAACCATCTGGTGGACGACAAGATGCACGCGCGTTCAACCGGTCCTTACAGCCTGGTCACGCAGCAACCACTCGGTGGTAAGGCACAGTTTGGCGGTCAGCGGTTTGGCGAAATGGAAGTCTGGGCACTCGAGGCCTATGGTGCCGCCTTTACCTTGCAGGAAATGTTGACGGTTAAGTCCGACGATGTAAATGGGCGAAATAAGATGTACAAGAGCATCGTTGATGGCGATTTTACCATGGAGGCCGGTATGCCTGAGTCATTTAATGTGTTGCTGAAAGAGATTCGGTCTTTATGCCTGAATATTGAGCTTGAGAAGGATTAATTATGAAAGACTTACTTAATTTATTAAAAAAACCAGGTCATAGCGGCAATTTTGATCACATCCGAATCGGATTGGCCTCGCCTGATATGGTGAGATCCTGGTCATACGGGGAAGTTAAAAAACCCGAGACCATTAACTATCGCACTTTCAAACCCGAGCGTGATGGATTATTTTGCGCCAAGGTTTTTGGCCCGGTGAAAGACTTCGAATGTCTGTGCGGAAAGTACAAGCGCCTGAAGCACCGTGGTGTAGTGTGTGAAAAGTGCGGTGTTGAAGTTACCCAGACCAAGGTTCGACGAGAACGTATGGGCCATATTGAACTGGCCTGTCCGATTGCGCATATCTGGTTCCTGAAGTCGCTACCATCGCGTATCGGCTTGTTACTCGACATGACCTTACGTGACATAGAGCGGGTACTCTATTTTGAGGGTTTCGTTGTTATCGACCCTGGCATGACCACGTTAGAAAAAGGTCAGTTACTAAACGATGAGGGCTACCTCGAAGCGATCGAAGAATTTGGCGATGATTTCAACGCCAAGATGGGTGCGGAGGCTATATACGAACTATTAAAACAGGTCGATTTAAAAATAGAAGCGCAACAGCTGCGCGAGGAAATCGAGAGCTCTAAATCGGAAACCAAATTCAAGCGCCTTTCCAAACGCTTAAAACTGGTCGAAGCCTTTATTGATTCTGGCAATAAGCCACAATGGATGGTGATGACCGTATTACCGGTTTTGCCGCCTGACTTGCGTCCGCTGGTACCGCTCGATGGTGGTCGATTCGCCACCTCCGATCTGAATGATTTGTATCGCCGTGTGATTAACCGCAACAACCGACTAAAACGATTGCTCGAACTCAATGCGCCAGACATCATTGTGCGCAACGAAAAACGCATGTTGCAGGAATCGGTCGATGCGCTGCTCGACAACGGTCGTCGCGGGCGTGCGATTACCGGCACCAACAAGCGGCCACTAAAATCACTGTCGGACATGATCAAGGGAAAGCAGGGACGTTTCCGCCAAAACCTGCTGGGCAAACGCGTGGACTATTCCGGTCGCTCGGTCATCGTGGTAGGCCCGGCTTTGCGATTGCACCAATGTGGTTTACCCAAAAAAATGGCGCTGGAACTTTTTAAGCCATTCATTTTCAGTAAATTACAGTTACGCGGGCTGGTCACCACGATCAAGGCGGCTAAAAAGCTGGTCGAACGCGAAGTGACAGAAGATTGGGATATCCTTGAAGAAGTGATTCGGGAGCATCCGATCATGCTTAACCGCGCCCCGACTTTGCATCGACTCGGAATCCAGGCGTTCGAGCCTATCCTGATCGAGGGCAAGGCAATTCAATTACACCCATTGGTATGTACCGCTTTCAATGCTGATTTCGATGGCGACCAGATGGCGGTGCACGTACCGCTGTCGATAGAGGCGCAACTCGAAGTTCGTACCCTGATGATGTCGACCAACAACATTCTATCTCCGGCGAATGGTAAACCGATTATCGTGCCAACCCAGGATATTATCCTCGGCCTTTATTACATGACTCGCGAAAAGATCAATGTACAGGGTGAAGGGATGACTTTCGCGGATGCTAAAGAAGCGGAACGTGCCTATAACGCCAACGTAGTTGGATTACAGGCCCGTATCAAATGTCGTGTGACCAATTACGAGCGTGATGAAGAAGGTAACCAGGTGGCGGTCAGGCAACTGGTCGAGACCACGGTTGGACGTGCCATCCTCGGAGAATTACTACCCAAAGGCCTGTCATTTGATTTGATTAATAGCACCCAGGATAAAAAGAATGTGTCCCGGTTGATCGATAACTGTTATCGCCTGGTAGGTCTCAAAGAGACCGTCATTCTGGCGGATCAGTTGATGTATATGGGTTTTCGATATGCGACAAAATCGGGCATATCGATCGGTGTTAACGACATGATCATCCCCGCAGATAAGGCTGACCTGATCGCTAGTGCGGAAAAGGAGATCAAGGGTATCGAAAAGCAGTGGGCTACGGGCCTGGTAACTTCTGGAGAGCGTTACAACAAGGTGGTCGATATCTGGTCGCGCACGAATGACAAGGTAGCGCGCGCGATGATGAATGAAATTGGTAAGGAAACCGTAGTGGACGCCGAAGGCAACGAAGTGGTGCAAGATTCTTTTAACTCGATATTTGTGATGGCTGATTCGGGTGCGCGGGGTTCTGCCGCGCAAATCAGGCAGCTCGCCGGTATGCGTGGATTGATGGCCAAGCCGGATGGTTCGATAATCGAAAATGCGATTACCGCAAACTTTCGCGAAGGTCTCGACGTACTTCAGTACTTCATCTCTACTCACGGTGCCCGTAAAGGCCTGGCAGATACTGCATTGAAAACTGCCAACTCTGGGTACCTGACTCGACGACTGGTTGACGTCTCGCAAGACCTGGTAATTAATATGGAGGACTGTGGTACCGACAAGGGTATAGATTTACGGCCAGTAATCGAAGGAGGTGACATCGTTGTCGATTTGGGAGAGCGAGTATTAGGTCGCGTCATCCAGCAGGACCTTGAAGACGAACAGGGTAATATCGTAATCGAACGCGGCACCTTACTCGAAGAAAGTGAAGTCGAATTGATCAATGAACTCGGTATCGATGATTTGATGGTTCGCTCGGCCGTAACCTGCGAGGCACGCCACGGCTTGTGTGTTAAATGTTATGGACGCGAACTCGCACGTGGGCACGTAGTCGGCAAGGGTGAAGCGATTGGTGTTATCGCCGCGCAGTCTATCGGCGAACCCGGTACGCAGTTAACCATGCGTACTTTCCATATTGGCGGTGCGGCAAGTAGCTCAGTCTCGGTCAGTAGTATCGAGGTCAAAAATAGCGGTACTATCCGGTTTCATAACATCAAGGTGGTCAAAAACTCTGCCAGGAAACTGGTGGCGGTATCGCGCTCTGGTGAAGTGGGTGTTACCGACGCGAGTGGGCGTGAGAAGGAACGATATAAAATCCCATACGGTTCAGTATTCGAGATCAAAGATGGAGCCGAAGTCAAATCGGGGCAAACGGTCGCGAACTGGGATCCGCATATGCACCCTGTAATTACCGAAGTCGCGGGCAAGGTCAAGTTTTCCGATTTTGTCGAAGCGGTCACGGTTCAGCACAGAGTAGATGACATGACTGGATTGACCTCGATCGAAGTAATGGAGGATTCAATTCGCTCCAATGTGGGCAAAGAATTACGCCCGACCATCGAATTGATCGATTCTAAGGGCAAGGCCCTGTGTTATGCGGGAACCAATATTCCAGCGCACTATATGTTACCGGGCGGTGCATTCGTCAACGTTGAAGATGGCGCATCGATCAAAGTTGGCGACGTGCTTGCCAGAATTCCGCAGGAAACTTCCAGGAACCGAGACATTACCGGTGGTCTGCCACGAGTAGCCGATTTGTTCGAAGCAAGAAAGCCGAAGGAACCTGCAATCCTGGCAGAAATGACCGGCACGGTATCCTATGGCAAGGAAACCAAGGGCAAAAAACGCCTGGTCATTACCAATACTGATAACGAGTCGATAGAAACCCTGATTCCCAAGTTTCGCCACATCAATGTATTTGAAGGCGAGCATGTGGACAAAGGCGAAGTGATGGTTGATGGTGAGTTCGACTCGCACGATATTGTACGTATCAAGGGCTTGAGGGAATTGACCACCTATATGGTCAACGAGGTTCAGGATGTTTATCGTCTCCAGGGCGTAGCGATCAACGATAAGCACATCGAAGTGATCGTGCGCCAAATGTTGCGTAAAGTAACCATAGTCGATGGCGCCGATACCCGATTTTTGCGGGGTGACCAGGTCGATAAGGCGCGCGTACTAGATGTCAACGATAAAACCATTGCAATGAATAAGAAGCCCGCGACCTTCGAACAGGATTTGCTCGGGATCACCAAAGCCTCGCTGGTTACCGAGTCGTTTATCTCCGCGGCATCGTTCCAGGAAACCACACGCGTACTCACCGAAGCAGCGGTCAGAGGTAGTAAGGACGATTTGCGCGGTCTAAAGGAAAATGTCATCGTAGGGCGCCTGATACCGGCTGGTACAGGACAGCCCTATCACGAAGAGCGCCGCCTCAGTCGCCTGCGACCGGTGATGCCGATCATGCCAGGAGACGTGAGTCCGGAAATGCCTGATATGGCAGGAACCGCAGAAGTCGCTGAAACTGCAGAACTTGCAAAAGGTGCCGAAATGATTGCCGAAGCAACACCGATCGAAGAAGTGATCGTCGAAACTTCCACCGAAGAATCATCAGAAGAAGCGACTAGCGCTAGCGAGTAAGATTTTATAACCCGCAGTATGAATAATTGGGTACAGGGACGTACCATGCGTCATAGTGCAGTTAAGAAAGATTATAATGTTTTCGGTGGCAGGGATATTTCCCCGCAAATAATCCAGATCTGTGTCAGAAGGATCGGTTCAGCAGTCGTTTGATCTGACATAAGCAATTGATTTAGCAGGATTTATTATTAACCCACCCGAGTTCGCGCGCGCAAGTATTTGACAGCCCAAAATTCATTGCCTGTAGAACCAGTATAGCGGTTGACAGCAGGTAGTTTCGCCCCTAAAATTCCGCCCCCTGACAGCAGGCCATACATCTAAATGTATGGCCTGCTGTCCATTGCATATAGTTAAATAAATAGTCTGCTCGCAGGAGAGTTTTATAGATGGCAACCGTTAACCAGTTGGTACGAAAACCGCGTCGATCGAAGCGTACCAAGAGTAACGTACCCGCACTAGAGGCGTCACCACAAAAACGTGGTGTGTGCACTCGTGTATACACGACCACGCCCAAAAAGCCTAACTCTGCGCTGAGAAAAGTGGCACGTGTGCGCTTGACGACTGGTTATGAAGTCGCCTCTTATATTGGTGGTGAAGGCCACAATTTGCAGGAGCACTCGGTGGTTCTGGTTCGTGGCGGTCGTGTCAAGGATCTTCCCGGCGTGCGTTATCACGTGGTTCGTGGCAGCCTCGATACCCAGGGCGTGCCAACTCGCCGTCAGGGTCGTTCTAAATACGGCGCCAAGCGCCCCAAGTCATAAGCCAAAGGTGCTTAATTAATGCCAAGACGTAGAGAAGTCCCTAAAAGAGTCATACTGCCAGATCCCAAGTTCCACGATTTGCAGATAGCAAAATTTATTAACATGATCATGCGCAACGGCAAGAAGTCTACGGCGGAAAGGATTATGTACTTTGCACTCGACAATGTTGCGCAAAAAAGCAGTATAGATTCGGTCGAGTTGATGGAAAAAGCACTGGAAAATGTGCGTCCGACTGTCGAGGTTAAGTCTCGACGTGTGGGTGGTGCGACTTACCAGGTGCCCATCGAAGTTCGCGCTTCGCGACGCAATACGCTGGCTATGCGCTGGTTAATTGAAGCGGCGCAAAAGCGGGGCGAAAAAACCATGGCGCAAAAACTGGCTGGAGAATTATTAGATGCGTCGGAGAGCAAGGGTTCGGCGGTGAAAAAGCGTGAAGATACGCACCGGATGGCTGAAGCGAACAAAGCGTTTGCTCACTTCCGCTGGTAGGCACAGGAGCCGCTGATCAATTCATGAATCAACAGTTGCAAGTTAAAATGAGCCAATTCTTCGTAGCAAATCTTGCGGATAGAAATACTATTCACTACGATTCGCGCCTTGATTTGACTCATTTTAACGGTGCACCTGAATGACTCAGAATTAATCATAGGCTCCAATTTAAGCATTAAGGAAATACTGTGGCTCGTTCGACCCCGATTTCGAAGTATCGGAATATTGGCATTATGGCCCATATCGATGCAGGCAAGACGACTACCACAGAGCGCATACTGTTTTATACCGGTGTCTCTCATAAAATAGGAGAGGTGCACGACGGTGCTGCGGTGATGGACTGGATGGAGCAGGAGCAGGAGCGGGGCATCACCATTACCTCGGCCGCGACAACCTGTTTCTGGAATGGGATGGACGAGCAGTTTGACCAGCATCGGATCAATATTATTGATACGCCTGGCCACGTCGATTTTACTATCGAAGTTGAGCGCTCGTTGCGCATACTCGATGGCGCTTGCGCGATCTTTTGTTCGGTGGGGGGTGTGGAACCACAGTCTGAAACGGTGTGGCGCCAGGCAAACCGATACCAGGTGCCACGTATCGCATTTGTGAACAAGATGGATCGCGCTGGTGCCGACTTTTTGCGCGTAGTGGAGCAGATCAAGGATCGACTGGGTAGTCACTCGGTACCGGTGCAATTGAATATCGGCGCGGAAGAAGAGTTCGTCGGTGTGGCAGACCTGGTGAGTATGAAGGCGATTATCTGGGACCAGGACAACATGGGTACCAGCTATGTTGAAGAATCGATTCCAGACAACCTACTGGCGCAGTGCGAAGAATGGCGCGAGAAAATGGTGGAAGCGGCGGCTGAAGCCAACGACGAATTGATGGAAAAGTACCTGGAAGATGGGCTTTTAAGCGAACAAGAGATATACCAGGGTCTGCGTGAGCGCACGCTGAAAGGTGAAATCGTTCCGACCCTGTGTGGGTCAGCGTTCAAGAATAAGGGTGTTCAGGCGCTGCTCGATGCGGTGATTCGATATTTGCCATCCCCGATGGATGTGCCTCCCATCAAGGGAGTGACTGATGACGGGCGCGAAGAGATAAGGCATCCAGACGATTCGGAGCCTTTTGCCGCACTAGCGTTTAAGATAGCAACCGATCCGTTTGTGGGTAACCTGACATTTTTCCGGGTTTACTCGGGAATCTTGAAAACCGGAGATTCGGTATTCAATACGGCACGTGGCAAGAAGGATCGTATCGGCCGAATTTTGCAGATGCATGCGAATTCGCGCGAAGATTTGAAAGAAGTCCGGGCAGGCGATATAGCGGCTGCGGTGGGGCTTAAAGATGTCGGCACTGGGGATACCCTGTGCGACGTCCGTAACAAAATTATGCTGGAGCGCATTGATTTTCCCGAGCCGGTAATATCGGTCGCGGTTGAGCCTAAAACCCAGTCGGATCAGGAGAAGATGAGTACTGCACTGGGCAAACTGGCCAGGGAAGACCCATCGTTTCGGGTACAAACCGACGAAGAGTCGGGCCAGACGATCATATCCGGCATGGGTGAATTGCACCTGGATATTATCGTCGAACGCATGAGACGCGAATTTAACGTTGAAGCGAACATCGGCAAGCCACAGGTAGCGTTTCGTGAAACGATTCGCAAATCGGTCGAACAGGAAGGCAAGTTCGTACGCCAAACTGGAGGCCGCGGTATGTATGGACACGTCTGGTTAAAGCTGGAACCCCAGGAAACCGGTGTCGGATATGAATTTGAAAATGCGATCGTCGGCGGGGTGGTTCCGCGCGAATATGTAACTGCGGTCGAAAAAGGTGTTGCCGAGCAGATGGATAACGGTGTGTTAGCCGGGTTTCCGCTGGTCGACATTAAAGTTACGCTGTATGACGGGTCATACCACGACGTCGACTCGAACGAAATGGCGTTCAAGATAGCCGGTTCGATGGCAATGCGCGAAGGTGCGCTGGCCGCCGACCCGGTACTGCTCGAACCTTTGATGAAGGTAGAAGTAGTAACGCCGGAAAATAATATGGGCGATGTGATGGGAGACTTGAATCGCCGACGTGGGATCGTCGCCGGAATAGACGATTCGGCAGCTGGTAAAATTATTCGGGCCTCGGTCCCGCTGGCTGAAATGTTCGGCTATGCCACCGATTTAAGATCCGCGACGCAAGGGCGCGCTACTTATTCGATGGAATTCGAGAAATATGTCGAGGCGCCCAAAAGTATTGCAGATGCCATCATAAAGGGTGGGCATTAGTTATTAAGGGACAGGATTAAAGGGGACAGTATATTTAATTCGTTTTTAACGAATTGGGTATACTGTCCCCATAAATAGAGAGAAATCTTATGGCAAAAGTAAAATTTGTAAGAAACAAGCCCCACATGAATGTGGGCACCATTGGTCACGTTGATCACGGTAAGACTACATTGACCGCGGCACTGACTAAAGTGATGGCGGGATTACAGGGTGGCGAAGTCAAGGAGTTTGACGAAATCGATAATGCACCGGAAGAAAAGGCAAGAGGCATAACGATCGCGACTTCACACGTAGAATACGAATCAGCCAACCGTCACTACGCCCACGTAGACTGTCCAGGCCATGCAGATTATATCAAGAACATGATTACCGGGGCGGCGCAGATGGACGGCGCGATACTGGTGGTATCGGCGGCAGACGGCCCCATGCCCCAGACGCGTGAGCACATCCTGCTGGCACGCCAGGTTGGAGTGCCTTATATACTGGTTTACATGAACAAGGCCGACATGGTCGACGACGACGAACTGCTTGAGCTGGTGGAAATGGAAATCCGTGAGTTACTGGACGCCTACGACTTTCCCGGTGACGACACCCCGATTATTATTGGATCCGCTTTAAAAGCGCTGGAAGGTGACGAAAGCGAGATTGGCGTTCCCTCTATAGTCAAGCTGGTAGAGGCGATGGATACCTATGTACCCGAGCCCGAGCGAATAATCGATGGTGATTACCTGATGCCGGTAGAAGACGTATTCTCGATTTCGGGTCGGGGTACGGTGGTGACTGGACGCATAGAGCGCGGCATCATTAAAGTGGGCGAAGAGATCGCCATTGTTGGCATCAGAGACACCCAGAAAACAGTCTGTACCGGTGTCGAAATGTTCCGCAAGCTACTGGATCAGGGTCAGGCAGGCGACAATGTTGGTATCCTGTTGCGCGGGACCAAGCGCGAAGACGTCGAGCGGGGACAGGTACTGGCGAAGCCAGGGTCGATTACCCCGCATACCCGGTTTGAATGCGAAGTGTATATACTCTCGAAAGAAGAGGGAGGACGACATACGCCATTTTTCAAGGGATACCGACCCCAGTTTTACTTTCGTACGACCGATGTGACGGGCGCCTGTGAATTACCCTCGGGTGTTGAGATGGTGATGCCGGGAGACAATGTAAAGATGGACGTGACCCTGATAGCACCGATAGCGATGGAAGATGGGCTGCG